>Ga0316604_10002762_pt1 | contig 13024 bp, 13 predicted proteins | sample OWC_soil_day20_C_FD_207650 | JGI IMG/M metagenome (GOLD analysis project Ga0316604, IMG submission 207650) | Wetland soil microbial communities from Old Woman Creek delta, Ohio, United States - OWC_soil_day20_CT | ecosystem: Environmental > Terrestrial > Soil > Wetlands | place: USA: Ohio... | reverse complement strand
GCCGCCGGACAAGGAGGACCTGGGCCCCTACCTGCAGGTGGCCGGCATCCTGGCCGGCGCGGGTGTGAACGTGCCGCGCATCGTCGCGAGCGACCAGGCGCAGGGATTCCTGTTGCTGACGGACCTCGGCAGCCGCCAGTACCTGGACGCGTTGCGGGCCAGCGAGGATGCGGATGCGCTGTACGGCGACGCCATCGGCGCGCTGGTGCGCCTCCAGGCCGGCACGACCGCTGCCGCCTCACTCCCGCGGTATGACGCGGCCCGCCTGCGCCAGGAGATGGAGCTGTTTCCGGCCTGGTTCCTGGTCCGGCACCTCGGGCTCGAGCTGTCCGCCGCCGAGAGGGCGATGATCGATCGCAGCTTCGACGTCCTGGAGCGCGCCGCGCTCGCGCAGCCGCAGCTGCTCGTGCACCGCGACTACCACTCGCGCAACCTGATGGTCTGCGCTGACAACCCGGGCATCCTCGACTTCCAGGATGCCGTGGTCGGCCCGGTGACCTACGATCTCGTGTCGCTGCTGAAGGACTGCTACATCTCCTGGCCGCGCGAGCGCGTCCTCGGCTGGGTGGCCTGCTACCTCGCCGCGGCGAAGCGGGCGGGCCTCGAGCCGCGCGGCAGCGCGGAGGACTTCGTGCGCGCCTTCGACCTGATGGGTGCGCAGCGCCACCTCAAGGTACTCGGCATCTTCGCGCGCCTCTGGTATCGCGACGGCAAGGCCGGCTACCTCGCCGACCTGCCGCTCGTGCTCGACTACGCCCGCGCCGTGACCAGGTCCGACCCGCTGCTGGCGGAGCTCAACCGCTTCCTCGACGAGCGCGTCGTCCCGGCCTTTGCGCCGGCGCAGGCGCGGGCCCTGGCGTCGCCATGAAGGCGATGCTGCTGGCCGCGGGCCGGGGCGAGCGGATGCGGCCGCTGACGGACGACACGGCAAAGCCGCTGCTCGCGGCCGGCGGGCACGCGCTCATCGACTATCACCTGCACGCGTTGCAGCGCGCGGGCGTCGAGTCGGTGGTGGTGAACCTGTCCTGGCAGGCGGCCAGGGTCCGGGCGCACCTGGGCGACGCGACGCGCTTCGGCTTCGGGCTGCGGTTCAGCGAGGAAGGACCGGTGCCCCTCGAGACGGGTGGAGGCATCCACCGTGCGCTTCCCTGGCTGGCCCCGGGGCCGTTCCTGGTGGTCAATGCCGACGTCTGGACGGACTTCCCGCTGGAGTCGCTGGCGCTGCCCGCCGGCTCGCTGGCGCACCTCGTCCTGGTACCCAATCCGGAACATCATCCGGGCGGCGACTTTGCCCTCGGCGGGAGCGGCAGGATCGGGGACGACGGGCCGAAGCTGACCTACTCCGGCCTCGGACTGTTCGAGCCGGGCCTGTTCGAAGGCTGCCGTCCCGGTCGCTTCCCGCTCAAGCCGCTCCTGGACCGCGCGCGCGAGGCGGGGCGGCTGAGCGGCGAGGTCTGGGCGGGACGATGGTTCGACGTCGGGACCCCGGCACGCCTCGAGGCGCTCGATCGGGCGTTGCGGGCCGGCGACTTCTTCCACCCGTCGCTGCCGGCGACCGCGCGCGAACCGGGCCGGGCGGGGTAAACTCGCGGGTCGGGCCTCCTCACGGACAGCGCATGAGCGAATTCAAGGGCATCCCCATCGTCCGCGGCGCCAGGACGAGTGGCCAGAAGTACGTGACGCCACAGGGTTTCACCGCCATCCGTGACGGCGTCAAGCAGTCGGCCGGCGCCGAGCCGCTGGTGGTCGGCAGGAAGCCCCGCTGGCTGCGGGCGCCGATGCCGGCCGGGAAGCGCTTCGACGCGGTCCGCGGCATCGTGCGCGAGCACCGGCTGAGCACGGTCTGTGAGGAAGCCAGGTGCCCCAACATCGGTGAGTGCTGGAACGCGGGCACCGCGACCCTGATGCTCATGGGCGCCGTCTGCACCCGCGCCTGCCGGTTCTGCGCGGTCGATACCGGCAACCCCCGCGGCTGGCTCGACCACGAGGAGCCGGCGAATGCCGCCCGCACCGTCCAGCTGATGGCGCTTCGGTATGTCGTGCTGACCTCGGTCAACCGTGATGACCTGGCGGACGGCGGCGCGGCCCACTTCGCGGCCTGCGTGCGGTCGATCAAGGAGGCCAGTCCGGCGACGGCCGTGGAGGCCCTGACACCGGACTTTCAGGGCGTGCTGGCCGACGTCGAAACGGTCGTTGATTCCGGCCTCGACGTCTTCGCGCAGAACGTGGAGACGGTCAGGCGCCTGACGCACCCGGTTCGCGACCCGCGGGCAGGTTACGAGCAGACGCTCGCCGTGCTCGCGCATGCCAAGCGGCACCGGCCGGGCGTGCTGACCAAGACCAGCCTGATGCTCGGCCTCGGCGAGACCGACACGGAAATCGACGAGGCGATGCGGGACCTGCGCGACGCCGGCTGCGACCTGCTGACGCTCGGCCAGTACCTCCGGCCGACGGTCAACCACCTGCCGGTGCAACGCTACGTCACGCCCGCAGAGTTCGACGCCTGTCGTGACCGGGCCCTGGCGCACGGGTTCCTCGAGTGCGTCTCCGGGCCGATGGTCCGTTCCAGCTATCGCGCCGAGCGCGCGCTGGAGAGGAACAACTGCGGGCTGGAGTCGCCCGCCGCCGGCTGAAGTCCCTGCTGGAGTCCTTCATGCATCCCTATCCGCACCTCTACAAGGTCAGTGTCGCAGCGCCCGCCGAAGGCGAGGTGACGCTCAGCGGCGTCGACCTGCCCGACCTGCCGCTCCACGCGCCGCCGGAGTTCGACGGGCCACCCGGTTACTGGTCGCCCGAGACGCTGCTGACGGCCGCGGTCGCCTCGTGCTTCGTGCTCAGTTTCCGCGCCATCGCGCGCGCCTCGAAGCTCGAGTGGTCACGGGTCGCCGTCGACGTGGACGGCGTCCTCGAGCGGATCGAGGGCGTCACGCGCTTCACGCGCGTCACCGTCCGGGCCCGGCTGACCGTGCCGCCGGGGACCGATGCGGCGCGCGCCCACACGCTGATGGAGAAGGCAGAGAAGGTCTGCCTCGTCTCCAACTCGCTCACCGCCGAGCGCCACCTCGAGGCGGAGGTCGTCGCGGGTTGAACACCGCCCGGGCGTCCGCAGGGGTCAGCCCCCGCTCTGGCAGCGGGACCGTGCCGGAGCGGGGCCTGGCCCCCCTTGTCCGCTGGCTCGGCCGGGTCGAGTACGAGCCGACCTGGCGGGCGATGCAGCGCTTCAACGAGCTGCGCGGCGAGGATACGGCGGACGAGCTGTGGTTCCTGGAGCACCCGCCGGTGTTCACCCAGGGCATGAACGGCCGGCCGGAGCACCTGCTCGCGCCCGGCGACATCCCTGTCGTGGCGATCGATCGCGGCGGGCAGGTGACCTACCACGGCCCGGGCCAGCTCGTCGTCTATCCGCTGCTCGACCTCCGGCGCCTGGGGCTCGGCGTGCGGCCGCTGGTGTGCGCGCTGGAGCGGGCGATCGCCGCGCTCGCGGGGCGGCACGGGATCGACGCGGCCGGCCGGCGCGACGCGCCCGGCGTCTACGTGGCGGGGCGCAAGCTGGCCAGCCTCGGGTTGCGCGTCCGCCATGGCGCCAGCTACCACGGCCTCGCGCTCAACGTGGACATGGACCTGGCGCCATTTCGCCGGATCAACCCCTGCGGCTACGCGGGGCTGGAGATGACCCAGCTGGCGGCGCTCGGCGCGCGCCTGACGGTGCGCGAGGCGGCGGAGGAACTGGCGCCGCTGTTGTGCCGGGAACTGGGACTCGCGTGGGACGGGACGTGGGCGGGCGGCGGCGAGCAGGGATGACCGCTCACAACGCCACCAGCACCACCCCGCTCGAGGTCAGGTCCTGGTAGATCGCGTCGAGCTGCGCGCGATCGCGCGCCTCGATGGTGTAGGTGAGCGCGAGGAAGTTGCCCTTGGCGCTGTGACGCTCGCTGATGCGGCCCGCCCCGAGCGGCCCGGCGTGTCGCTCGACGATCGCGAGGGTCAGGGTGCGAAACGCCTCGTTGTCCCGCCCCATCACCTTGATCGGGAACTCGCAGGGAAACTGGAACAGGTCGTCGGTCGGGTTGGTCACTCCACGCACTCCGTGGTGAACTCGGCGCGCGATGCGTACCAGGTGTCGTAGAGCCGGCAGAACAGCGGCCCGGGACGGCCGTGGCCCACCGGGCGGCCGTCCAGGCGGGTCACCGCCCGCACTCCGCCACCCGCCGACGCCAGGATGATCTCGGGCGCGGCGCGCAGTTCGGCCTCGCTGACCTCGCCGACGACCGACTCGATGGCACAGCGATGCGCCAGCTCCAGGAGCACGCCGCGGGTCGTGCCGGGCAGGACGTGATGCGTCTGCGGCGGCGTCACCAGCCTGTCGCCGAGGACGACGTGCGCGCTGCTGGTCGAGCCCTCGGTCAGGTGCCCGTCGCGCAGCAACAGCGCCTCGCTCGCGCCAAGGTCCTGCGCCCACCACTTGAGGAGCACGTTCGCGAGCAGCGTCGTCGCCTTGATGTCGCAGCGACCCCAGCGGAAGTCCTCGGCGGTGACCGCGTCCGTGCCGCGCTGCATCGGGTCCGCAGGCAGCGGCGCGAGCCGGCTCGCCATCGCAAAGACCGTCGGGCGAAGCCCCGGCGCAGGCACGTGCATGCGTTCAGGCTCGACGCCGCGGGTCACCTGCACGTAGATCAACAGGTTGCCGCCCCCGTTCCGCGCGACGAGGCCGCCGAAGAGGCGGCGCCAGTCGGCGCGTGGCAGGGCCTCGCCGATGCGGATCTCCCGCAGGCTGCGCTCCAGCCGCTCGAGGTGCTCCTCGAGGCGGTAGACCCTGCCGTCGTAGACCGGGATGCCCTCGTAGACCGCGTCCCCGAACAGGAAGCCGCGGTCCAGCGGCGAAATGCGGGCCGCGGCGAGCGGCAGGAACCGTCCGTCGAGCCAGGCGATCTCGCAGGCCCCGGCCACGTCAGTCGAACCAGGACATCACGCCGTCCCAGGCGCGGCGGAAGAAGCCACCCTCGGCCACGTCGGCCAGCGGGTAGAGGTTCTGGATCGCCACCAGCTGGCCGTCGAGCGTGGCACGCAGCTTGCCGACCGGTGTGCTGGCGGCGAGGGGAGCCTCGAGCCCGGGGTCGAGGGTCACGGAGACCCGGATGTCGCCGCCGCGGCCGCGCGGCACCGTCGCGTAGAAGTCGTCGCGCAGCCCGATGGCCGCCTCGCCGCTGTCGGCGCCGTAGATCCGCGGGCGCGCCAGTTCCGCGCCCTTCGGGTGCAGGCGCCGCGTCTCGAACGAGCCGAAGCCGTAGTTCAGCAGAGCGAGGCTCGCGTCCTCGCGCGCCTTGAAGCCCGACGTCCCCATGACGACCGCGATCATCCGCATGCCGTCCCGCCGGGCCGAGCTCACCAGGCAGTAACCGGCCGCCTCGGTGTGCCCGGTCTTCATGCCGTCCACCGAGGGGTCGCGGTCCAGCAGGCCATTGCGATTGGGCTGGGTGATGTTGTTCCAGGTGAAGGAGCGCTGTGAATACCAGCGGTAGTACTGCGGGAACTCGTGGACGATGGCGTGTGCGAGCAGCGACATGTCGCGCGCCGTGACCAGGTGCCCCTCGCCCGGCAGGCCGGTCGAGTTCAGGAAGTTCGAGTGCGACATCCCGAGGTTGCGGGCGTAGCTGTTCATCAGCGACGCGAACGACTCCTCGGTGCCGGCGATCGCCTCGGCCAGCGCGATGCTCGCGTCGTTGCCCGACTGGACGATCATGCCCTGCAGCAGGTCTTCCACCCGCACGCGGGTGCCGACCTCGACGAAGGTGCGCGAGCCCTCGGCGCGCCACGCGCGCTCGCTGATCGGGACGGTGGTGTCGAGCGTCAGCTTGCCATCGGCGAGGGCGTGGAACACCGCGTACGCGGTCATCAGCTTGGTAAGGCTGGCGGGCTCGACCGGCGCGTCGGCATTCTTGCTGGTGATCACGCGTCCGCTCTGGCCGTCCACCAGGATCCACGAGCGCGCCTCGAGCTTCGGGGGCGACGGGACCGGCGGGGCGGCGGCGAGGGTGGCGGGCGGGACGAGCAGGAACAGCGCGAGCAGGCAGCGGGCGGTTGCGGTCATCATCTTTCCAGGGTCGAGGGACGGGGGGCGGCGCGGGCAGGACACGCCAGGTCCCGGATTCTAGGGCAATCAGGCCCCGGTCGCATGTCCAGGCCTAGTCGAGCGCCAGCATGACGCTGGTGAACCCGGCGCTGCGCATCCTCTCGACGACCGAATCGTAGGCCGGGACGGAGTCCAGCGGCCCGATGCGCACCCTGAACAGGGTCCTGCCGCCGCCCGTGCCGCGGTCCACGGTCACGCCCTGGATGCCCGTGGCGGCGAGCCCCTCGGCGAGCCGCCGGGCGTTCGACTCGTCAGCGAACGCGCCCGCCTGCGCGAACAGGCGCTGCGGACCCGCGGAGGCCGCAACGACCGTCGGCGGGGACGACGGCCCGACGACGGACACCTCCACGAGCGCGGTGCCTTCGCGGACGACGTCCAGCCGGACCGCCGCCGCATAGGAGAGGTCGATGATGCGGTTCTTCTTGAAGGGCCCGCGGTCGTTGATCCGCACCACGACGCTGCGGCCGTTCTGCAGGTTGGTGACCCGCGCGTAGGCCGGCAGGGGCAGCGTCTTGTGGGCGGCTGTCATCGCGTACATGTCGTACTGTTCGCCGGTCGAGGTGCTGCCGCCGTGGAAGTCCGGCCCGTACCACGAGGCGACGCCGCGCTCCACGTAGCCATCGGCCGTAGGCAGCACCACGTACCTCTCGCCGAAGACCTCGTAGAACGGCGGGTTACCGCGTGCGGCGCGGGGTTCGGCACGGGGAACGGCGTCCGGCACCTGGGCGGGATCCACGGTCCTGCGCGGCGGTGGCGCGCCGGTGCAGGCCGCCAGCGTGACCGCGAGCAGGGCGAGGGCGAGGGCGGTGCGTGTCACGGCGACTCCACTGCAGGCAGCCGCGACGCGACGGACATGCCCAGTTCGTTGACGGCCAGCGCGTACAGCACGCTGCGGTTGTAGCGCGTGATCACCGAGAAATTGTGGAAGCCGGCGAGGCGCTCGGGTCCCTCGCCACCGGCGACCTCGATGAACAGGGCCGGCGCGTCACCGGGCAGCGGTGAGTCGAACACGAGACCCTTCTGCCGCAGCGTGTCGACCGTCTCGTCCGCGCGGATGCTGCCCGCAACGAGGCCGACCGCGTCGTCCGGCCAGGGCAGGTCAGCGGGCGCGATCACCGGCTCGCCGGCGCGCCAGCCATGTTGCGCGAGGTAGTTGGCGATGCTGGCGATCACGTCGTCCCAGCTCGTCCACAGGTCGCGGCGACCGTCGCCGTCGCCGTCCACCGCGTAGGCGCGATAGCTGCGCGGCATGAACTGCGGGTACCCCATGGCCCCGGCATAGGAGCCCTTTGCCGCCAGCGGCGGGACGTCCTCCTCCCGCGACAGCAGCAGGAACTGCTCGAGCTCGCCGCGGAAATAGCTGCTGCGCGGCGGGTAATCGAAGGCGAGCGTGGAGAGGGCGTCGATCACGCGGTAGTTGCCGGTGATCCGGCCATAGAATGTCTCGACGCCGAGGATCCCGACGACGACGTGGGCGGGCACGCCGGTCCTTGCCTCGGCCTCGGCGAGGCGCTCGCGATGGGCGAGCCAGAACTCGAGGCCCGCCGCGATGCGTTGCTCGGTCAGGAAGTGGTCGCGGTACTCGAACCAGGGCTTGGTGCGTTCGGCCGGCCGGTTCATCAGCTCGATGATGCGGGCCTGGCTCGCCGCGGCGTCCAGCAGCTGGCCGACCCAGGCGCGGTCGAGCCCGTGCTCGCGCTCCATGTCGTCGATGAAGGCGCGCACGTCCTCGCGGCCGGCGTCGAGCGCCAGGGACGGCAAGGTCATGAGCTGGGACAGCAGGGCAGCGGTCGCGATCCGGGACCGTCGGGTCGTTGTCATGTACGGACGAGTTTGCGTTGCGATCGCAGGCTCATGAGGATACCGAAGCCCGCGAGCAGGGTCACCATCGACGTGCCGCCGTAGCTGACGAGCGGCAGCGGCACGCCGACTACCGGGAGGAGGCCCGTCACCATGCCGGTGTTGACGAACACGTAGACGAAGAAAGTGAGCGCGATGCTGCCGGCCACGAGCCGCCCGAACGTGTCCTTGCACTCGTTGGCGAGGAACAGCGCGCGACCGATGATCGCAAGGTACAGCCCGATCAGGAACAGCTGGCCGAGCAGCCCGAGTTCCTCGCCGATGACGGCGAAGATGAAGTCGGTCGAGCGCTCCGGCAGGAACTCGAGCTGCGCCTGGCTGCCGTTCATCCAGCCCTTGCCGAAGATGCCGCCGGAGCCGATGGCGATCTGCGACTGGATGATGTGGTAGCCGGCGCCGAGCGGGTCGCTCTGCGGGTCCAGCAGCGTCAGCACGCGCTGGCGCTGGTAGTCGTGCATGAAGAACCAGGCCAGCGGCGCCGCGGCGGCGGCCAGCCCGGCGCCCGCAAAGACCCACGGCCACGGCAGGCCGGCCAGCAGGATCACCAGCAGGCCGGCGGCGGCGACCAGCAGCGCGGTGCCGAGGTCCGGCTGCTCGGCGATGAGGCCCGCGGGCAGCGCGACGATGGCCAGTACCGCGAGAGTCTGCGGCAGGGATGCGGGCAGCGGCCGGTCGTGCAGGTACCAGGCGCACATCATCGGCACGGCGAGCTTCATCAGCTCGGAAGGCTGGAAGCGGATGAACCCGATGTCGAGCCAGCGCTGCGCGCCCTTGCCGATCTCGCCGAGCCCCGCGACCAGCACCAGCAGCGCCACGCCTGCCACGTAGGCCAGCGGCGTCAGCATCCGGAGGAAGCGCGCAGGCACCTGGGCGAGGACCAGCATGGCGAGGATCGCGAGGCCGAGCCGGGCGACCTGCCGCGTCCACAGTGCGGTATGGCCTCCCGCCGCGCTGTACAGGACCAGCAGCCCGAAGCCGGCGGTGACGGCAAGCAGCACGAGCATCGGACCGTCGAGGTGCAGCGCCTTCAGCAGGCGCGACCCCTGGGTCACGGTGCGGCGCGAGCGGGACTCGATCAGGGGCGCGCTCATGGCACCGGCTCCGCGGGCGGCGCCGGTGCGAGGAAGGCGTCGAACACCGCGCGCGCGATCGGGGCGGCCACCGAGCTGCCATGGCCCCCGTTCTCCACCAGTACCGCCACCACGAGCCGGGGCTGCTCGGCGGGCGCGAAGGCCACGAACAGGGCATGGTCGCGCAGGCGCTCGGCAATCGTCGCCTCGTCGTATTTTTCCTGCTGGCCGACCGAGAACACCTGCGCGGTGCCCGTCTTGCCGGCGATGCTGTAGGTCGCGCCGCGGGCCGCGCGGACGGCGGTCCCGCGCGGCCCGGTCGTGACCGCGACCATCGCGTCCACGATCACCTGCCAGCTGCCGGGTTCCTTCAGCTCGATGGTCGGCAGCGGCTCCGATGGGCGCGGCGTCGACTCCCGCGTGGTCGGATCGCGGACGGCGCGCACCAGGCGCGGCTTGAAATGCGGCCCACGTGTCGCGAGTACTGCGGTCGCATGGGCGAGCTGCAGGGGCGTCGCGGTCCAGTAACCCTGGCCGATGCCGACGATCACGGTCTCGCCCGGGAACCAGACCTGTGTTTCACGTGTCTTGAAGGCCGACTTCTTCCAGGCGGTGGAGGGCATGATGCCGGAGCGCTCGCCCTCGATGTCGATTCCCGTCGGCTTGCCGAAGCCCATCCGCGACATCGAGTCGTGGATGCGGTCGATGCCGAGGGTGGCCGCGAGCCCGTAGAAGTAGACGTCGCAGGAGGTCATGACCGCCTCCTTCATGTCCACGGTGCCGTGCCCTTCCCGCTTCCAGTCCCGGTAGCGGTGGCGGGAATTGGGAAGCATGAAGAAGCCGGGGCAGAAACGCGTGTCGGAGGGTTCCACCACCCCGGCCTCGAGGCCGGCCAGCGCCATCAGGGGCTTGATGGTCGAGCCGGGGGGGTACGTGCCGCGCAGCGCGCGGTTGTAGAGCGGCTCGTCGGGGTCCATGGTCAGCTCGCGGTAGTCGACGATCGAGATCCCGCGCGCGAACTTGTTCGGGTCGAAGGTGGGCGTGCTCGCCAGGACCAGCACGTCGCCGGACCAGGGATCGAGCGCGATCACGGCGCCGCGCTGCTCGCCCATGGCCTCCTCGGCGACCCGCTGCAGCTCGATGTCGAGCGACAGCTCGAGGTCGCCGCCCGCGACCGGCCGCTGGACGCGCAGATCAGGCTGGCCGCCGGCCAGCGATTCGACGCTGCGGCCTTCTGCGTTCACCAGGACCTCGCGGAATCCGCCGGTCCCGTGCAGCATGGACTCGTAGGATCGCTCGAGCCCCGTCTTGCCGATGGCCGCCGTGCCGAAGTACTCCGAGGGATCGACGCGCTTCAGGTCGTCCTCGCTGATGGAACCTACGTAGCCGAGCGCGTGCACACCGACCGGTCCGTACGGGTAATGCCGGGCCATGCGTGTCGCGAGTTCCACGCCGGGCAACTCGTGACGGTGGACGGCGTAGCGGCCGATGTCCTCGTCCGTGAGCCGCAGCCGGACCGGCACCGCCTCGAACATGCGCCGGGTGGCCAGCAGCTGGCGGACCCGTGGCAGGTCGCCGGCCTCGAGCAGCCCGAAGCGCACCAGTCGGGCAAATGTCGCCTCGAGGTCCGGCACCTGCTCGCGCGTCATGGTCAGCTGGTAGGCGGGCGTATTCTCGGCAAGCACCCGCCCCATGCGGTCGTAGATGATGCCCCGGTCGGGTGGCAGCGGCTCGATCCTCACCCGGTTGCCTTGCGACAGCTCCATATAGAAGCCGTGCCGGACGACCTGCAGCCAGAGCAGGCGCCCCGCGACCGCGCCGAGGAGCACGGCCACGACCACTCCGGCGATGATCGCGCGCAGCTGGAACGTGCGCTGCTCGCGGAGGAGGTCCTTGACCTTGACGCGCCGCATCGGCCGTCAGGTCCTCGCTGCGTAGCGCGTCAGGAACGCCGACAGGAACGGCCAGGTCGCCGCGCCGGTCAGCACCGGGACCCAGCGTGTCCAGGCGGTGACGGGATGGCCGGAGAGCCCGTCGATCCAGAACAGCACGAACTCGTTGAGCAGGAGCAGCCCGAGGACGACCATGGACTGGTGCAGCACCGGGAAGGCGCGGATGCGCAGGCGCATCTTCAGGGCGATGTAGGCGATGAGCACCAGCGCCAGCGCGTTCTGGCCGAGCAACAGCCCGTGCAGGGCATCGAGCATCAGCCCCGACATCCAGGCCAGCAGCAGCCCCGTGGCCCGGGCCGACAGCAGGCACACCCAGAGTATCGTCAGCGCCACGAAGTTGGGTCGCAGCGGTTCCAGCAGGTCCGGCAAGGGGACCACGGTCGCGGCGAGCGACGCTGCGAGCAGCAGGGCGATCAGGGGAGCGCTGGCTCCTCCGCGGCGCGCCATGATCACTGCACCGGTCCGGCCGGCGGCGCGGCCTGTGTCACATCCGGCCGCTGCGGTCCGGCGGGCGGCGCGGCCTGTGTCGCATCCGGCCCCGGTGGTCCGGCTGCGGCAGGGTCGGCCTGTGGGGTGTCGGGTCCGTCCGGTCCGGCCGCCGCGGGGCTGGGCCCGGCCGCGGCCGGCGTGGTCGGCGTGGCGGGCGCGGGTTCCGCGGCGGCACGGCTTTCTGCCGGCGCTAGCGTCCCGCCACCGGGGTCCGGCGCCGCGGGGGGTGCTCCCTCGGGCGCGGCGCCGGCGTCCGGTTCGACGATGCGGTTGTCGAACCAGATCAGCATCACCTCGGGGTCGCGGTCGAGCTGCGCGAGCGGTATGGCGCCGACGGAGAGCAGCGGCTCGGACGGGTCGCGATGCACCTCGGCGACGCGGGCCACCGGATAGCCGGGAGGGAACACGCCGCCGAGCCCCGAGCTGACCACCAGGTCGCCCTCGGCGATGTCCGCGTTGCGCGGCAGGTAGGGCAGCAGCAGCTGCCCGGTCTGCCCGAGGCCGACGGCGATGGTGCGCGCGCCGGTGCGGTTGATCTGCACCGGGATCGCGTGCTCCGGATCCGAGATCAGGATCACCTCGGCCGACACCGGGCCCGCGCGCGTGACCTGGCCGAACACCCCGGAGGCATCGAGTGCCGCCTGTCCGACGAAGACGCCGTCACGCGTCCCCTTGTTGACGATCACGCGCTGGCGGTTCGGGTCGAGATCCACCTTGAGGATTTCCGCCACGATGGATCGCGCCGCCACGCGGGCCGAACCCGCGCGAGCCTCCCGCAGCCGGTGGTTTTCCTGCTCCAGGGCGTCGAAGCGCATGAGCGTCAGCTTCAGCTCGCGGTTTTCCACGGCCAGGCGCTCGTTCTCCTCCTGCAGCGTGGAGCGGGTCGCGAGCGCGTCGGACGCGTAGCGCAACGCCGAGAACGGGGCGTCCACCGCCCAGTGGAAGGGGTAGGCGGCCACCGACAGCCAGGCCCGGACGACCGTCAGGTACTGCTGGCGCTGATCCGCCACCATGAGCGCGATCGCCATGGCGCCGAGGACGACCAGCCGCAGGCCGAGGGAAGGGCCAGCAAGGAGCAGCGGTCGGTGGTCCTGGTCCTGTATCGGCGACAAACGGGACTCCGCGGGAAGGAACCGCAGGTTCAGCCGTCAAATGTACACGACCGGCCGCGCGCGGGCGCGGGACAGTGGTCAGCCCAGCCCGAACAGGCCGGGATGTTCCTCGGTGAGCTCCAGGATGCGGCCGCCGCCGCGGGCCACGCAGGTCAACGGGTCGTCGGCGACGATCACCGGCAGCCCCGTCTCCTCCATGAGCAGCTTGTCGATGTCCTTGAGCAGCGCGCCGCCGCCCGTGAGGACGATGCCGAGTTCGGCCACGTCGGCGCCCAGCTCGGGCGGCGTCTGCTCGAGGGCCTTCTTGACGGCCTGCACGATTCCCTGCAGCGGCTCCTGCAGCGCCTCCAGGATCTCGTTGGAGTTGAGCGTGAAGCTGCGCGGCACGCCTTCCGACAGGTTGCGACCCTT
>Ga0316604_10002760_pt1 | contig 13031 bp, 10 predicted proteins | sample OWC_soil_day20_C_FD_207650 | JGI IMG/M metagenome (GOLD analysis project Ga0316604, IMG submission 207650) | Wetland soil microbial communities from Old Woman Creek delta, Ohio, United States - OWC_soil_day20_CT | ecosystem: Environmental > Terrestrial > Soil > Wetlands | place: USA: Ohio... | reverse complement strand
CTTGCGCAGTCAGGGTTCCTTCAGCCGAACAGCTGTCAATTACCGTGGCATTTTCGGCCGCACCGGCCAAGGTTCCGGCATAGGCCCTTCCGTCCCTGCTGTACTGGTTCACAATTGAAACGTTGGTAAGTTTCACATCCTCAATCGCAGCGGCATCGACATAACCGAACAATCCCGTAAATTGATAGGTCGACGGCGTGGCATCACTTCCGATGGTCATACCGCTTATGGTGTACCCGTTTCCATCAAAATGACCGCTGAAGGCATAGCTTCCGTTTCCGCCTCCCGTAGGCACCCAATCAATTCCTTCCAGCGAGATATCCTTGGTTAGCTTGATATAAGTATCCGCATATGTTTCATCTTCATTGATGGACTGCGCAAACGCCACAAGCTGTTCCGCCGTGGCAATCTGATAGGGTGCGGTTTTTGTGCCTTTTCCTCCCGCAAAAATACTTGAGTCCGCCACCCCGTAGCCAGAGGTGTCTCCCACCTCCGCTTTTGCAAGCGCTGTGTCGACGGCTTCAAGGAAAGCGGATAATGCGGCGTCCGACGTATCATAGGTAACGTCGGTACTTTGATCTTCCAGAATGGCTGTAATGAGAGACGAGGGATCGAATACCCCCACTTCACTGTGGCTTACCACATTGATGGCAGTAAGTGCTCCATCCGCAATGACAATCTGAACCACGATCTCATGATCTCCGTCGGTGTCCGCCCGACCATAGTAGGCACCGGACTCATAGGCAGCATCGTCCTCCTCCACCACTGTAACCGGTACGTAAGTAATGGAGGCCACATCACCGTCAGGAACCGCAAGACCGTTCTCCGCGTCATAGCTCCAAGCATTCAAACCCGTGCCATCGGGCAACCATTCAGAAACGTCAACCGGAAATGCCGCAAAGTTCCCGTTGAGCACTTCCGCAAAGCTTTCATCCGCCATTTCGTCCTGTGAATAGCCGGCCAGTCCGTAATTAAATCCGCTGGAGGTAATGCCATCCTCCGTCATGCTAATGGTTGTACCCACCGCCACAAAAGGATCGGGTACCTCATCGTCAATCAATTGAGACGCATCCGTATTATAATAGGACAAATAGCCCTTTCCGATTCCGGTGGTCATGCCTGAAATGGCTCCCACATAGTAAGAATAGGAATCTGACTCCACGCTGCCCATGACATAACAATTGACAACCGTTCCAGCCTGACAGGCCACTAGATTGCTGACATATGCCATTCCCTCTGATGATCTGTCGGCATCTCCCGATGCGTCTCCAAGCGTGTAGCAATTGGCGATCAGGCCGCGATTGTTCAGAGATACCAGTCCCCCCGCCTCCGCTACGTATTTTCCAATGCCTTCAGATCGAACATTCACATCGGCCCAGCTGTTGATGAGATAACCTTTATACTGGTTTCCAACCAGTCCGCCCACAAAATTGTTTCCCACCGACGTGGCCGTGCTAGTAATTGTTCCAGTGGCATAACAAGCATCAATGCCCCCATTGGCTAAGTACCCGGCAATGGCCGCAGAATTGATAGAACCCGTACCTGTTGTGTAAATGCTAACATCGGTAAGCCCCAGATTTTTCACCAGCCCATTTTCGCCAATCACGCCAAACAGCGCAATATAAGCCAGCTCAGACGCATCCTTCGGCGTTTCCTCGCTGCCGTAGCAAAGGCCGGTAATTTCATAACCTGCTCCGTCAAAGGTTCCGCAGAACGCATATTCTCCCTCGCCCACAGGAGTCCAGTCCTCGCTGCTCACATCAATGGAATTGGCAAGCGACAGATAAAGCCCCGCATAATCAACGGCGCTATTGAGGGAAACGGCAAAGTTGCGAAGCTGCGTCTCCGTTTCGATCAGGTATGGCTGCTCCTGAGTGCCCGAACCACCCGCAAAAATACTGGAATCAATATCCGGATTGACATAAACCGTATCCGTGAGGCTGACCGTCCCGGCTGAAAGCGCCCACGCGTAGAAGGACACATCGTCGGGAATGCTGACCGATACGGATTTCAGTCCATCGTTCAGCGTCTCGGCAAAGCTTTCCGATTCCATATCCGCCTCGGCGTAGCCGTAGCAATTGGTAGGGGCCGTATTGCTGGCGCCCGTCCCAACGGAGGGCACGGGGGCTTGAACGATGTCATTTACCGTGATCACCGCCTCGGTGCTGTAATACACCGTGTCCATCGTTCCGCTGCCTGTCACTTGCCCGGCCAGAGCGCCCGCAAGCGTATAGGTTGTGTCCGCGGAATTGCTGACTGTAACCGCGCTTAATGAATAACAATTATAAGAACTGCCGCTCTGCATTCCAAAAAGGCCGCCCGCCGCAGCGCCTAAAACAGTATTGGCGCTTTCCGCACTGACATCACCCAAAGTATAGCAGTTAGCAACTGTGATATAATTTAAGGTCATCGCAATCAATCCGCCGGCATAGGAAGACGAAGTACCGCCGCCCTCTGTTGTTACTTTAATGTCCGTCCAGCAGTTGCTTACCGTTCCGTACGTGCCAAGATATGCAACCAGTCCGCTGGCATAGCTTATTTTACTTGCCGTTGTCAGCGCTGAAACCACTGTACCCGTCACATAACAGTTGTCTATTTCCGTCCCCGTCTTCGTACTCGTCGATCCTGAGGTGGTCTTTGCGGCTAACCCGCCGACGTATGTAGCGCTGCCATTCGATGCAAAGATCGCAACGTCGGTAAGCCCCAGATTTTTTACCGCCGCCTGATCAGTCAGCGTACCAAAAAAGCCTGCCGAGGCAAGATCGGACGCCGCAGTGGAAGATCCAATGGTCAATCCGCTGATCACATGATTTTCGCCATTAAACGTACCAGCAAACCCCTCAATGGGCGTCCAATCGCTTTCGCTGATATCAATATCTTCGCTTAAGGAGATATACTCTCCCTCATAGGTACTTCCACTGTTGACAGAATTCCGAAAAGCTGCCAATTGCTCTGAGGTGGCAATCATATAGGGAGAACTTTCCGTCCCGTATCCGGAATCAAAAATGCTGCTGTATGCTGATTTAAGCGCATCGTCCACCGCATCAAGAATTGCCTGACTGGTAAACGTAGCTCCGGAAACCGTATCGACTTCAGATGTGCTCTGCGCCTTTATGATATCGGTAATCACCTGAGAAGCCGCAGTCAAATAATCCGTGGTTTCAGAGTTTTCTCCTACTACGATCTGTGTAATTGCTCCTTTTTCAACTGTTACTTGAACGGTCAAAGTTCCGCCATACCCTGTCCCGCTGCCTTCATACGTGCCGTCCACATACCCATTGGCAGCAGCCGCCACCGGTGCCGCGAAACAAGACAGCACAAAAATCATCGCAAGACACAGCGATATCCCCCGTTTCCATGGGTTGATCCTTTTTTTCATATTTTTCTATCCTTCCTGCGTTAGCATATGCTAACCATGATACTATATATTACCTGCAATCGAACTGGCTGTCAAGCCTGAACTAACCATATATAAATGAAAAGAGCCCACGCCTCTCGGCATGAGCTTGAATCTCTATATCAACAATCTGATTGAGAGATTTAATTATTAATATTGACTTATCTCGAAAGATAGGTATAATGCTACTTGTAAGTAGGCATAACAAAACCAAATTGAATAAAATGTTTTCTAGGCCTTGTTTGTAAAATAAAAGTTGCCTAAATTTGGAAATTCCGGTAAGCTGAACTCATGAGAAGATATGAGCTGACAAATGAGGAGTGGGAACAGATAGCCCCGTTGCTTCCGCCTGAGAAGACAGGACAAAAGGGCCGTCCCCGCAAGAGTAATCGAACAATGTTAAATGGAATGCTGTGGATAGCCCGCAGCGGCTGCCAGTGGCAAGAATTGCCGGAGTATTACGGGAAGTGGCAGGGAGTCTATACCCGCTTTCGTAAGTGGTGCACTGACGGAACTTTAAAGAATGTGTTTCGGACACTCTGCAACGATGGGGATATGGAGAATCTGAGCATCGACTCCACTTCTGTAAAAGTGCATGAAAGCGCCAATGGCGGCGTAAAAAGGGCAATCCAAAGCAATAGGCCGTTCCCGTGGAGGACTGAATACGAAGCTCCACACGATTGTGGATGGCTTGGGGAATCCTGTAGAGTTTCTGCTTTCACCCGGAAATGACCACGACTCTGTTCATGCGGTCGCATTATTGTCCAAAGTTTCTCTCAGGGGAAGTAATGTGCTGGGCGATAAGGCTTACGGTGCCGAAAAAATCTGGAGTCACATCACAGAGCATGGTGCCACCTATACGATCCCACCACAATCCAATGTATCAAACCCATGGGATTGCGATTGGTGGCTCTATAAAGAGCGCCATTTGGTGGAGTGCTTCTTTCAAAAGTTGAAGTGGTTTCGCAGAGTTGCTACCAGATATGATAAGAGAGACGATTCATTCCTCGCCTTTGTTTACTTGGCGTCCATCGCTATTTTGGTGAAATAGCACAGCTTTCTCGATGTTACAAACAAGGCCTAGAATACAAACTGACTTCAGCTACCCCCGCCTGCCGTAAACCTACAAAACCATTTCGGCGTTGACATATTTTCCACATTGATTTTCCTGAGATTTTGCTGTATGATAATGTCAACAATATAAAGAATGGAGTTGAAAAAATGCGCAATACTTCTTGCTAATATTTGGGTATGATGAAACGATCAAGTGGCTTGAAGCCACAGTTTTGTCGTGCCTGTGCAAGAAGGTTATGCATTTTTGAACTCTCACAATAAACCCTTAGCTGTCGGTATGGCTTTGTTTAATTGTGTAGTGGTTGCAAGAGATAACTTTCTTGCAACCACTATTTTTTACAGGAGGACAAAGCCTTGTCACTAATAAACATTCAAAACCTAACGTTTGCTTATGATGGCAGCTATGACAACATCTTTGAAAATGTCAGTTTACAATTGGATACCAATTGGAAGCTGGGATTGACAGGGAGAAACGGGAGAGGAAAAACCACATTTTTAAACATATTGATCGGTAAATATCAATATTCTGGAAGCATTTCTTCCTCTGTGGATTTTGAATATTTTCCCTTTTTTGTGGCGGATCAAAGTGTGAATACTCTTGATATTGTGGATAGCATCTGCAACAATTATCATCACTGGAGACTGATTCGTGAATTTAACTTACTTGAAATTTCCGAGGATGTGCTTTACAGACCGTTTGATACACTTTCAAACGGTGAGCAGACAAAGGTGCTTTTGGCTTCATTGTTTTTAAAGGGAAACAGTTTTTTGCTGATTGACGAGCCCACAAACCATCTTGATGTAAATGGAAGAGAGATTGTCAGTAACTATCTCAGCAGTAAAAACGGCTTTATATTGGTGTCCCATGACCGTGCTTTTCTTGACGGATGTGTGGATCATATCCTTTCGATTAATCGAATCGATATTGAAATTCAACAAGGGAATTTTTCTTCATGGTTTCTGAACAAGGAACGCAGGGATAGTTTCGAATTGGCCGAAAATCAAAAGCTCAAAAAGGAAATCGGTAGGCTAAAGGAAAGCGCAAAAGAAAAGGCAAGTTGGTCTGACAGCGTTGAAAAGACAAAATACGCTACTAAAAATTCCGGATTGCGGCCGGATAGAGGCTATATCGGACACAAATCTGCCAAAATGATGAAGAGATCTAAATCTATTGAGAAGCGGCAAGCGGATATTATTGAGGAGAAATCAAAGCTTCTGAAAAATCTTGAAAAATCCGACGACCTCAAAATCACTCAATTAGAATACTACACCAACAGCTTTGTTTCGTTGACTAAGCTCTCTATTGCTTACGGACAAAAAAGTGTTTGCCAAGATATCAGTTTTACCATTGAAAAAGGTGACAGAATTGCGCTGTCCGGAAAAAATGGAAGTGGAAAGTCAAGTGTTCTCAAGTTGATTAGCGGTGAAAATATACCGTTTTTAGGAGAATTTCAAAAAGGCAGTCGATTAAAAATCTCTTATGTTTCGCAAGACACATCATTTTTACAAGGCCACTTAACTGAGTATGCATTAGAAAATGACATTGACGAAAGCCTGTTGAAAGCAATTTTGCGTAAATTGGATTTTTCACGAATTCAATTTGAAAGAGATATGAGTGATTTCAGTGGCGGACAAAAGAAAAAGGTGCTGATCGCAAAAAGTCTATGTGAAAAGGCACATTTGCTTGTTTGGGATGAACCGCTGAATTATATCGATGTAATTTCAAGGATGCAGATAGAAAATCTGTTGCTCCAGTTTAAGCCTACAATATTGTTCGTTGAGCATGACCGCATATTTTGTGAAAACCTTGCTACAAAGTTCGTATATCTATAATTTCTCACTATGAGCGAACTGGGCAATTCAAAGGAAAATATGAGCTGCCTATTATATTTATAACATTATAAAACAGACTCTAAAAGGGAACGTCATACCACGTATGTGGTATGACGTTTTGTCCTGGTCACACATTAAATCACTGTATCAGCACCTGCACTAACATCTGCCCATTCACTAAAGGTAACGTCTCTGGCGGTGTTGCCGCAGGCGGCGCGGATGAGGCCACTGATTGCCTGCAAACCTACCACTGGATAGACCGTGTTCTGAGACGTGCTGCGGTCAATGGAGCATAGATCATTCATGAGCTGCATCCGGTCATTTAAGACATGGGTATAGGCATCTAAGGTGAAGGAAACCAAATAGTGTCCCAATAGGATGGATAATGCCTTGACATCCATCCTCTGCTCTAGAGCACGGGATGCAAAGGTGTGCCGCAGCGCATGGAACGTGAATTTTCGCAGTCCCGCTCGTGTCAGCATCTGCTCATAGTAGTCTTTAAAGGTCCGAGGCTCAATAAAACCGTCTAGAACTTGTTTGTAAAATAGAAGTTGCATAAAGTCGAATGAATCTATAAACTGGAACACATGAGACGATATGAATTAACAAATGAAGAATGGAACCAGCTAAAAGGCTTGCTGCCGCCTGAAAACACTGGCAAAAAAGGCAGGCCTCGAAAAGATAACCGCACGATGTTGAACGGCATGCTATGGATAGCACGAAGTGGCTGCCAATGGAGAGAATTGCCTGAGTATTATGGTAAATGGCAAGGCGTATATACCCGATTGCGCAAATGGCGAGACGAAGGTATTCTAGAGCAGATATTTTGTGTTTTATCGGCTGATGCTGACATGGAAAACCTCAGTATAGATTCCACTTCCGTCAAAGTGCATCAAAGTGCAAATGGCGGTAAAAAGGGGATGAACCAAAAGCTGTAGGGCGTTCTCGTGGTGGCCTAAACACCAAAATCCACACAATTGTTGATGGCCTGGGAAATCCAGTCTACTTTCAGTTGTCCGCAGGAAATATTAACGATTCCACCGTGGCAATGGATGTTCTGTCACATTTAGATATAACACAAAGTAATGTGATGGGCGATAAAGCCTACGGTTCCAACGAAATTCTAGATTATATCCAACGTCAGGACAGTGAGTACACGATTCCTCCCAAAACTAACACTGTGAATCCATGGCGGTGCGATTGGGCAATTTACAAAGAGCGCCATTTGGTTGAATGCCTTTTTCAAAAACTAAAATGGTTCAGAAGGATAGCAACCCATTACGATAAATTGCACGCTTCTTTTTTAGCGTTCGTTTACTTGGCTTCTATTGCTATTTTGGTCAAATAGCACAGCTTTTCCGATTTTATAAACAAGCCCTAGCCTTTTGTAAAGAAAAATCAAAGAATATAATTATTCAGGATGCTTAGGGCAGGGCACAAGTCTTTCAAAAAACATATGCCCTGTTGCCATTCAATGCACCAATTCCGCTCAATATACTTGCCCTGCTTGCTGGTGAGCGGAAAACCATATGGGGCAATAGTTAATCAGATCTTTGTAACATATCGGATATGATACGAGCACATTTGTCAACAACAATTTCTTTATTCATATCTGCATCTGTATTGTAGATCATTTCATCCTCCAGGCTTTCCAAAAGTGAGTAGATTAAAAATGTTTGTTCTTTTTCATGCTTAAAAATAGTTCCACATTTTTTTCAACTGCTCTACAGTGGTTCGCGCAAAAAATTGACGTTCATTTACAAAAAAATTTTAATATCTCGTCCGTATACTTTAAGCTATATGAAGCAAAAGTTCTCCTTGCCCGCTGGATCAAGCAATACATTACGCAACGCCCTCATGGCGTTCTGGGCTACCGACCTCCGGCGCTCTGAGGTTATAGCCATGTAAGGGTGATCTGGGAAAAAAGTAATTTCAGGGTGTGTATTGGTCAAAAAGGTGGGGTCAAGGAGCGTTAAACTCTCTGGCCAAATTGCAAGAGCCGCGCAAACGTCGGGAAGTCACAAGGATAAATTGTGAACCCACCCCATAAGACAAACTGAATATGGAAAAACAATACCTGAGCGAATAAGCAAGCTCAGGTATTGTTTTAATTGTGTAGAGTTCATTCTTGAACGGCATTTTTAGGCGTTCACATAATTCCTGCGGGATTGCAATAATGAGTCCCATTTTGAGATTTTTTAGTAGTTTCGATTCAGTCAATGTGGAAATGTCATCAGATAAGTTGATTGACAGCTATTCCGATTAGCGTTTTCTGAACATCGAATGTCAGCTCTCAATATCAGGATTGAACGGCTGAAAGTTGATGATATCCATATCTTGAAACACCGTCTGCTCAGTTCCGGTTTCGGTAGAGTAAGAGATAATAAAGGTACCATTGTTCGGGTCATATGTCTCGTCAATTGCGTTGCTTCCCCAATAATTTATGTTTGGAAAAATGGACGAATCATTGGTATCATACGCAAGAGTTCCTTGCTCGATAATTCCGTTGTTATTTCGGTAAATATATACCCGCTTAGCTCCTGTTCCGACTGTGCAATTACATATCAGTTCTTTTACACCATCACCATCAATATCTTTGCTGTATACTTCTGGCTCTGACGACGTATAGCCAGCCGCCTCGGCAATACATTGTGTTTTCCCGTCAAGCTCGGCAAAGTAACGCCAAATCATAAATCCCGGAGGGGTTTCCTCAATCTTGACGTAATAGCCATTTAGGCCAAGAATATCTGTAAATGTATTATTTGCCTCATTAGCGCCTATTACTGTTTGGAGAACGCTATAAATGCTGGAGCGATCATTTGAATTGGTATGAATCACATAGAACACGCCGCCATATTCAAATTCCGCACGATATGCGTATTCATAATCCGATGCGATTTCATCCCGATACAGATATACGGATATATTGCCATATTGAATTATATCTAAAGCACTGTCTGTGTCAATGCTGACAGAATCATCATTAAAAATGCAATTGATCACTACCGCACAGTCAGAGTAATCTGCCGATACGGATAGTGTAGTCCAATCCTCCGCATTGTAAGGAGAGCCGTCCCCCGAATAGCTTAACAGAATCTTTTTGTCCTCGGCATCCGTAAAAGACAAATTATTTGCGAGGAGAACACCGTTGTAGTTGGAGGAAATTTCATCCATGCTTGACGCGGCGTAATATTTTTCAGTTTCCTTTGAACTTATGCTGTTAAATGCAAAGCCCCCCCAACAGGGGTTTATTATATTTCATACTATATCATTATAACTTAGTCAACTTAATTCATACACATTGGGCACCACAAAGCTATACTTCTTTACTTTAAAAATAAATTATTCTTCATCCATAGTAAAAAATCGCTGATTTACCAATTACTTTTTCGGCCGCATCCAGTGCATTTACCTGAAAAAACGGCCCAGGTAAATTGACTTTGATCTTTGTCTCGAACCCTGTGCGCGAGACATGATCCCCCAAAACGAACAACTCATCACAGGATGGGCCAGCCAGTACCTGCCAAGCCACAGTTTCAGTGGAACCATTCCACGAAACAAATATCATTATATCATCTTCAAACTTCTTCACAGCCACACTCGGCGGATACAGCGGTAAGCCTATCCACTGATTTTTGAATGCCCTATAGGATATATTTTGATTTGGAAACTGCATGTCGTATAATAAGTTCTTCTCGGGATTCTCTTTGGTATTCCCTTCATTTTTAAATTCTGAAAGATAGGATTGCTGTCCCCACCCGACGAGTTGATTCCCATTTGGCAATTTTTGAACGTTTCCTTGACTTGCTACAAAGATTAATGGATCATGATAATAAGTCCTCACCGCAGTTGCGAGCATATGATGAAAATCCAGCTGAAGAATCAGTCCGTGCGCTACATTATCCGGCAGCGAGCTTTGCGAAGCGCAGCAGGCATCGTCAAATAAACTGATTTGATGCTCACCTCTCCAGCGCGCATCATGCTGCCAAGAAAATTGCGCATGTTGTCCGAAGCGAAAGTGACTCTTTTTCCCGCCAAGTTGCCAAATAATTTCTCCTGTCTTCTTATCAATTTGATAGATTGCCCACATATTTCGCATACTGACAATCAACGTATTGTCCGGGCCCTCTTGGACAGAATTTAGATGAAAGCAATCCCATATATTATTTGAGTCACCAGCGGATTCCGCTGGTAGCATTGAATCCGCTGGATTTACATGAGCCAACACATCCCAGAAAAAAAGCAGCTCACCCGTCATGAGGTCAACTTCCTGAATGGAGTAATTATCAAAATAACCATCCAACGGTCCTCCGAACGGAGTTAAATCGGCTTGCACCTGTTTTACTGCAGTAAATAAAGCCGTGTTTTGTGCTGTTATCGTGAATTCATGAACATCCGCAGTAAATCCCTTTTGAGCCTTCAATTTCTTAATGACCATATAGTGCTGATTGATAATCTGAAAATATGCACCCGGTTCTGGATCACCATCAGGCAAATTTGGGCTGGCAGACTGTGTTCCCAATATTGTTCCCTGCCACATAGTAAGAACTGGATAGCCATTGTACAACTGTACTCGAAAATCAGTATTCTGCAAATATCGACTATCCAGAGGTCGAAACCAAACCGGATTACCTTCCTGATCTATCATGAGGACACCCGTTTGCCCGATCATAGTTTCCCCATAAACTGTATATGGAGCAACAAACAGAAAACCGGACGCCGTTCCAGGATCATTGGTATTGATAGTAACCTTCATCGGGTGCAGACTAGGGTCGGAAATAAAATTCCAAACCTCCGGTTGTACTTGTTGTTCATCTGATTGCAAGAGCATTTCTGTTTTTGAATCACTCATTACAAAGCGCTCCTTCACCCATTCTCCATACAATCTTAACCTAGTGTGGTACGAGGCCGTTGGGCTGAGCGGCCAACGCTCCCCTGATAATCGCCTGCTCCAGTGCAACCGCCGCCGCAGTTCCTACCACTGTAATAGCGGCATCGCCGTCCAGATCACTTTTATCGGTTCCCAACGCAAGACAAAAAACGGTATCTCCGTCCCATTGAGTATGAATGGGCGATATAGAACGGGCCATTCCGTCATGAGCAAGGGTTGCCACGCGTTCAGCTTGTGCTTTCGTAAGCCGCGCATTGGTTGCCACTACAGCGATTGTTGTGTTGACTGCTGGAACAAACAATGGTGACGGCACTCCCTCCAACATTGCCTTTGTCTGATTCACAAAACCGCCTTCAGGGCGAAGCGCGCCAACAACAATTTGGCCCTGATCCCACACATCCCCCAGAGGGTTTACCACCGCCAATGCCGCTACAATGGGACCACCCGGAATATGAATCGCAGCGGTCCCCTGTCCCCCTTTCATCGGTATTCCATAGAATTTCCCGATTGTCGCCCCAGCACCGGCGCCAATATTTCCTTCTGGCACTGGCTGTGTGCTAGCCTTCTTACAAGCAGCATATCCCATGGTGGCATCTGGCGGATTGGCTCCTTTTGCAAAAACTAGGTCAAAAATAACCGCTGCAGGAACAATGGGCACTTCGTTCGGATCCTGCTCATATAACCAGCGGGTAACACCACTTGCTGCTGATAGCCCAAAGTTACTTCCTCCGGTCAGAAGAATCGCTTTCACCAATTCTTCTCTTGTTCCCGGACGGATGCTGTCCGTTTGCTGAGTTCCTGGATTACCACCTGTTACAGATACACCTGGCACTGCCCCGTTTGGGCAAAGAATAACAGTACAGCCTGTTCGCCCACTGTAATCCTCCGCGCGTCCTACTAAGATACCGGGAACATCGGTAAGCCCGCCTGATAGGTGTGATCGTCCCGCTTGATATTTTCTTTCACTCACCAATTTCACCCTCATCAAATCATCTTCACCATAATTGCGACAATATATTTTATGTCCAATTAATTAAAATGGCACGACTGAATATAAACTCTTTTCTGGATACGAATATTCAAAGAAGCTTGTTCCATCCATTCCGCCAAGGTGGAATGGATGGAACAAGCTTCTTTGAATGGAAACGGCGCTTTCAGACTCACGGCCTAAGGAAAGGCATGCGGAATCGTCCCGTCCGGGGCGATCTTTTGAGCCAGGATACGATGTTTGTGGGCAATTTGAAGGGGGTGGGAAAGGTCTATCTCCACGCCTGCATTGATACATATGGCTCTTATGCGTTTGGCTTTCTTCATACCGGTAAAAAAACGGAATGTGCCGCAGCGCTGGTTCACAATGACGTCCTGCCTTTTTATCAGGAGCATGGACTTTCCGTCGGTGCTATTCTGACGGACAATAGCCAGGAATTCTGCGGGACAGACAATCATCCCTTTGAGCTGTACCTCGCCCTAAACGACATTAGCACCGCAGAACCAAGGTCAAATCTCCCCAGTCCATTACAATACTGGACTCTTAGTTGTACATTCTGTCTTATAACTGCCCGAAACCAGCGGCGCGGCCCACTCCTGATTTTAGGTTCGATGGACGGAGTTTATTATGGATAAGGCCATGCTTGCCGGGGAACATACCGTCTTTAACATTAAGCACATCATAAAGTTCGCGGAGCTGTTTGGAGCAACAATACAGTAGATTATTTGTTTAACGCAAGTTCTGCATCGCGCACCAGTTCAGACATTAATTCTTTTACAGGTACGATTTTCTCTATCCTACAAACATTGCTTCCAACAAAAATTAAGCCATCATTTACATTGCCTAAA
>Ga0316604_10002758_pt1 | contig 13052 bp, 12 predicted proteins | sample OWC_soil_day20_C_FD_207650 | JGI IMG/M metagenome (GOLD analysis project Ga0316604, IMG submission 207650) | Wetland soil microbial communities from Old Woman Creek delta, Ohio, United States - OWC_soil_day20_CT | ecosystem: Environmental > Terrestrial > Soil > Wetlands | place: USA: Ohio... | reverse complement strand
GAATCGAAGATGCCCGGGCTGGATGGGCAGAAGATGTCCAAGTCGTATCACAACACGATCACCATGCGCGAATCCGAAGAGTCGGTGACCAAGAAGGTGCGCAGCATGCCGACCGACACCAATCGCGTCCGCCGCACCGACCCGGGTGATCCGGCGCGTTGCCCTGTCTGGCAACTGCATCAGGTTTATTCCGATGACAGCACCAAGGAATGGGTGCAGCAGGGTTGCAAGACGGCCGGCATCGGTTGCATCGAATGCAAGCAGCCGGTTATCGAGGGCATCCTCAAGGAGCAGGCACCGATGCGCGAGCGGGCCCAGATCTATCTGGATGATCCGACGCTGGTCAAGAACATCATTGCTGATGGTTGCGAGAAGGCCCGTGAACTGGCCCGCGAAACGATGCGCGATGTCCGCGAATCGATGGGGCTGGAATACCATTGATGTTCGGCTATGACTGGGAGTCCCTGATCTGGATCGGTATCGGTTTTGGCGGCCAGGCGCTGTTCATGATGCGCTTCGTCATCCAGTGGTGGAGTAGCGAGAAGGCCAAGCGGGTCGTCATCCCGGTCGCCTTCTGGTATTTCAGTCTGGCTGGCAGTCTGGTGTTGGTAATCTATGCCATTCATCGCAAGGATCCGGTATTCATTTTCGGTCAGGCACTACCGGTCGTAATTTATCTGCGCAATCTGCATCTGCACTACAAAGGCAAGGGCCGTTCGGCCGCCTCGTGACATGAATCTTGCGGTAGACGCCCCTCAGGCGGAGCTTTTCGTGCCTGTTGCCCGCATCTACGGCGAGGCAATGCAGACTCTGCCGCAGGATTTGTACATCCCGCCGGATGCCCTCGAAGTCATGCTCGATGCTTTCGAGGGGCCGCTCGACCTGCTGCTTTACCTGATTCGCAAGGCCAACGTCGATATCCTCGATATTCCGATGGCGCCGCTGACCCGGCAATATCTTGACTACATCGACGGCATGCAGGCCAGTAATCTGGAACTGGCGGCCGAGTATCTGGTGATGGCGGCAATGCTGATCGAGATCAAGTCGCGCATGCTGCTGCCGCGCCCGAAGCTGGGTGAGGGTGACGATGGCGAAGATCCGCGTGCCGAACTGGTTCGTCGGTTGATGGAATACGAGCAGATGAAGCTTGCCGGCCAGAAGCTGAACGAAATGCCGCAGGCCGAGCGCGAGTTCTTCTGGGTCGAAACCCTGGTCGAAAAATCGCTGTATGTCCGCTTGCCGGAAGTGTCAGTCGAGGATCTGAAAGAGGCCTGGATGAGTATCGTCCGCCAGGCCAAGCTGACCAAGAATCACAAGATCAGTCGCGAAGAGTTGTCGGTTCGCGAACATATGGGCATTATCCTGCGCCTTTTGCAGGAGCGTGGCGGATTTGTCCAGTTTGAAACCATGTTCGATCCGGCGATGGGGGCGCCCGGCCTGGTCGTGCATTTTCTCGCCATGCTCGAGTTGGCCCGTGAAAAACTGGTCGAATTTACCCAAACCGAGGCGTTTCAGCCCATTTACGTGAGAGTGCATCAAGGTGGAACCGAGCCTGGTCAAGAAGGTGCTTGAAGCGGCGCTGCTCGCCGCCCGCGAGCCGATGACGCCGCTCGAGTTGCGCAAGATGTTCGATGACGAGTTGTCGACTGACACCTTACGCAAATTGCTTGACCAGTTGCGCACCGAGTATGCCAAACGCCCGGTTGAACTGATCCAGCTTGCTTCCGGTTGGCGTTTTCGGACGCGGGCCGAATACCTGCCTTACCTTGAACGATTGAATCCGGAAAAGCCGCCGAAGTACTCGCGGGCGATGCTGGAAACGCTGGCCATCATTGCTTACCGGCAACCGGTCACCCGTGGCGACATTGAAGAGATCCGCGGGGTGGCGGTCAATAGCAATGTTGTCAAAACACTGGAAGAACGCGGTTGGATCGACGTTGTCGGCCATCGCGAGACGCCCGGTCGGCCGGCACTGTTTGCCACGACCAAACAATTTCTTGATGATCTGGGCTTGCGTAGCGTCAGCGAACTGCCGCCGCTCGAACAAATCAGCCAGACACTGGAGCTGAACCATGAAAAGTAAACGTACGCCTTTCCGTCAATCGCCCGCCAAGGGCGAGGGCGGTCCCGAAAATCGCCTGGAAAACGGCGTCGACCGCAAGCGGGGTGCCGTGCGCGGCAAAGCCCCGCAGCACGGTGCCGAGGAGGTGTCGGCTGTCGAGCCGGCTGCCAAGCCGAAACGCCAGCGTCTGGGGCCGCAGTCGGGGCGCGCCAATCGCGGCACCGTCGGCCGCAACGGCAAGGCCTTGCTCGAATCAAAGCCGGAGCGCTTGCAGAAGGTGCTGGCTCAGGCGGGCATCGGTTCGCGGCGCGAAATGGAGGAGTGGATCGCTGCTGGCCGGATCAGTGTCAATGGCGTCACGGCACAGCTTGGGCAAAGCGTGATACCGACCGACAAGGTCAAGATCGGCGGTCGCCTGGTCAATTTGCGCTTTACGACGACCAAGACGCCGCGCGTCGTCATGTATCACAAGCCGGAGGGTGAAATCGTTTCGCGCGACGACCCAGACGGTCGGCCGTCGGTCTTCAGCGCACTGCCGCGGATTCGGGGCGGGCGCTGGATTGCCGTCGGGCGTCTCGACTTCAATACCTCCGGCCTGCTGCTGTTTACGACCTCGGGCGAGTTGGCCAACAAGCTGATGCATCCGAGTTCGGAACTGGTTCGCGAATATGCTGTTCGCGTCTTGGGCGAGCTGACCGAGGAATCGAAAAAGCTGTTGTTGGGCGGCATCGAGCTGGAGGACGGGCCAGCCAGTTTTGCCAGCCTGGAAGACCGCGGCGGCGAGGGGGCCAATCACTGGTATCACGTGACGATCTTTGAAGGTCGCAATCGTGAAGTGCGCCGGATGTTCGAGGCGGTCAATTGCACGGTCAGTCGCCTGATTCGTGTGCGTTACGGCCCGTTCAGCCTGCCGCCGCAACTGAAACGCGGTCGCGTGCGCGAGCTGGAAGAGATGGAAGTCAAGCATTTCATGCGCGAACTTGAGAAATCACTGAAACCGGCGGTCGAGCTTCCCGAGAACGCATAAAGTCGGCTGGGTTCATTTACGGGGAGGAGTAAACTCGTTATAATTCACGGGTTTGTTCCTCTCGTCGTTTCTGGCGAGGCATCTTCTTTCTTGAGGTGGGCGTTTCGCCCATTTTTTATTTGTGGCTATGGATTTAAACACGCTGCTTGAAACGACCGTGGTCGGTCTGGGTTATGAACTCGTCGATGTCGAGATGTCGCCGCGCGGTCGAACGATTCGCGTCTTCATCGATCTCCCCGAAAAGGAGAGCGGGATTGATGTCGAGGATTGCGCCAAGGTTTCCAACCAGTTGTCGCGCGTCTTCGAAGTCGAGAACATCGATTTTGACCGGCTGGAAATTTCCTCGCCGGGCCTGGATCGCGTCGTCAAGAAGGCGGAAGATTTCGAGCGCTTCGCCGGGCAGGATATCCAGATCAAGTTGCGCATTCCGCATGGTGGCCGCCGCAATTTCCAGGGCGAGTTGCTTGGTTGCAAGGATGGCAAGGTTGGCCTGCGCCTGGAAAAAGATGAAGTGGAACTCGAATTTAATAACATCGAAAAGGCACGTCTCGTGCCGCGATTCGACTGAAGGACTAGGAGGTTTTAGCCCATGAGCCGTGAAATGTTGCTGCTGGTCGATGCACTGGCCCGCGAAAAGAACGTCGGCAAGGAAATCGTCTTTGGCGCCCTCGAACTGGCGCTCGCTTCGGCGACCAAGAAGCGTATCCATGACGAGGCCGATGTTCGTGTCTCCATTGACCGCAATACCGGGAACTTCGAGTCCTTCCGTCGCTGGCAGGTCGTAGCCGACAACGAATACGTCAATGAATACCTGCAGGTGCCACTCTCCGATGCCCAGAAGGACGATCCAGAGATTGAGGCCGGCGATACGCTCGAAGAGGCTCTGGAGCCAATCGACTTTGGTCGGATTGGTGCGCAGGCGGCCAAGCAGGTCATCCTGCAGAAAATCCGCGACGCCGAGCGTGAGCAGATTCTGGCCGACTTCCTGGATCGCAAGGAGCATGTCGTCTCCGGCACCATCAAGCGCATGGAGCGCGGCAACGCCATTGTCGAAGCCGGCAAGATCGAAGCCCTGCTGCCGCGCGATCAGATGATCCCCAAGGAAAATCTGCGCGTCGGTGACCGCATTCGTGCCTACCTGCTGCGTATTGACCGTAATGCCCGTGGTCCGCAGATCATCCTGTCACGGACGGCGCCGGAGTTTGTTATCCGTTTGTTCGAGATGGAAGTGCCGGAAATTGCCGATGGTCTGATGGAATTGAAAGCCTGTGCCCGCGATCCAGGCATGCGCGCCAAGATTGCCGTCAAGTCGAATGATCCGCGCGTCGATCCGATCGGTACCTGTGTCGGTCTGCGCGGCTCCCGCGTCACTGCCGTGCGTAACGAAATCGGCGGTGAGAACATCGATATCGTGCTGTGGTCGGCTGACCCGGCCCAGTTCGTGATTGGCGCCCTGTCGCCGGCTGAGGTTTCCTCGATCGTTGTTGATGAGGAAAAGCATGTCATGGATGTCGTCGTCGACGAAGATAATCTGGCCATCGCCATCGGGCGTAGCGGTCAGAATGTCCGCTTGGCTTCGGAGCTGACCGGCTGGACCATCAACCTGATGACGCAGGACGAGTCGGCCAAGCGTTCCGAGGCGGAATACGCGGTGACCCGCGTTACCTTCATGGAAAAGCTGGATATTGATGAAGAACTGGCCGATCTGCTGATCGAAGAGGGCTTCTCGACGCTGGAGGAGGTGGCCTATGTGCCGCTGGCCGAAATGCTCGAAATCGAGGGGCTGGATGAGGAAATCGTTAACGAGCTACGTAACCGTGCCCGTAACGTGCTGCTGACCGAGGCGATTGCCACGGAAGAGCAGCTGGAAAATGTGTCCGACGACCTGATAGGTCTGGAAGGCATGAACAAGGAGCTGGCCGCAAAATTGGCCAGTCACGACGTCAAGACGCGGGATGATCTCGCTGAACTGGCGGTAGATGAACTGACGGAAATGACCGGCATCGACGAAGAGCGTGCCAAGGAAATTATTCTGAAGGCACGTGCTCACTGGTTTGAGTGAGCGGGAGGTAGGAAGTATGTCCGCAACAACTGTTTCGCAATTTGCTGTTGAACTCAAAATGCCGGTCGCGGCCCTGCTCGAGCAATTGGGCAAGGCCGGTGTCGGCAAGGCTGGTAGCAACGATTCCCTGACCGATCAGGACAAGGCACGTCTGCTCGATTACCTGCGCCGGGCGCATGGTGACGAGTCGCAGACCAAAATCACGCTGACCCGCAAGCAGACCTCGGAAATCAAGGCGACCGATGCGCATGGTCGGGCCCGTACCGTTCAGGTTGAAGTCCGCAAGAAACGCGTCCTCGTCAAGCGCGAACTGGGTGAGCACCCGGAAGCTGTGACCGATGCTGCTGATCTGTCGGCGCTGGCCGAACCAGTGGTCGAGCCGGTCGTCGAGATCGTGCCCGAGCCGGAAGTCATTCCCGAGCCGGAGCCGATCGTTGAGCCGGTGGTCGAGATCGTTCCCGAGCCGGTCGTCGAAGAAGTCGTCGAGCTGGTTGTCGAAGCGCCGGTCGAAGTTGTCGTCGAAAAGCCCGCACCGGTCGTTCTTGATCGTGCCGCGATCATTGGCGAGAAGGAGCTCAAGGCACGCGAGCAGGAAGCGCGTCGCTACAGCCAGTTGCGTGAAATTCAGGAACGCGAACTGAAGCAGAAGCAGGCGCGTGAAGCCGAACTGGTGCGCATGCGTCAGCAGGCCGAAGCTGCTGCCATTGCCGCCAAGGAAGCGGAGCAAGCCAAGCAGCAGGCTGCTGCCCAGGCGAAGACTCAGGAAGCGCCGGCCGAAAAGGGCACGCTGCACAAGAAGCCGGACGCCCCGGGCAAGAAGGCCGGCAACGGCCGGGCCGATGATGGCAAGAAAAAGCCGGGCATCAAGACCCGTGGTTCCGATGTCGGTACTTCGTGGAAAGATGGCCGCCATGGTCACAAGAAGCACGCCAGCAAGGGCGGCGATGACGGTCAGGGCAGCTTCCAGGCGCCGACCGAGCCGGTTGTCCGGGAAGTGCATATTCCGGAAACCATTTCCGTCGCCGATCTGGCCCACAAGATGGCAGTCAAGGCCACCGAAGTGATCAAGGCCATGATGAAGATGGGCTCCATGGTCACCATCAATCAGGTGCTGGACCAGGAAACCGCGATCATTGTCGTCGAGGAAATGGGCCACAAGGGCGTTGCCGCCAAGCTGGACGATCCGGATGCCTTCCTTGAAGTTACTCAGGGTGTCGAACACAAGGACGTGCCGCTCGAGCCGCGCGCTCCGGTGGTCACCGTCATGGGCCACGTCGACCACGGCAAGACCTCGCTGCTCGACTACATTCGTCGCGCCAAGGTGGCGGCCGGTGAAGCTGGCGGCATTACCCAGCACATCGGTGCTTACCACGTCGAAACCGACCGTGGCATGGTCACCTTCCTCGATACCCCGGGTCACGAAGCCTTTACGGCGATGCGGGCGCGCGGTGCGAAGGCCACCGACATCGTCATTCTGGTCGTCGCGGCCGATGACGGCGTGATGCCGCAAACCAAGGAAGCGATCCACCACGCCAAGGCGGCCGGTGTGCCGCTGGTGGTTGCAGTCAACAAGATCGACAAGCCGGATGCCAACCCGGACCGCGTCAAGCAGGAACTGGTTGCCGAAGGCGTCATTCCGGAAGAGTACGGCGGCGATTCGCCGTTCGTGCCGGTCTCTGCCAAGAAGGGCACCGGTATCGACGAACTGCTCGAACAGGTCCTGCTGCAGGCCGAAATTCTCGAATTGACCGCGCAGAAGGATGCGCCGGCCAAGGGGCTGATCATCGAAGCCCGCCTCGACAAGGGGCGCGGTGCGGTGGCGACCATGCTGGTCACCTCCGGTACGCTGAAGCGCGGCGATGTCGTGCTGGCCGGTCAGGTCTTCGGTCGCGTTCGTGCCATGCTCGACGAGAACGGCAAGCCGATCAACGAAGCCGGGCCGTCCATTCCGGTCGAAATCCTCGGCCTGTCCGATGTGCCGGCCGCTGGTGAAGAAGCGATCGTGCTGGCTGACGAGAAGAAGGCCCGCGAAATCGCCCTGTTCCGTCAGGGCAAGTTCCGCGACGTCAAGCTGGCGAAGCAACAGGCTGCCAAGCTGGAAAACATGTTCCAGCAGATGGAAGAGGGCGAAATCAAGACGCTGGCCTTGATCGTCAAGGCCGACGTGCAAGGTTCGCAGGAAGCGCTGGTCCAGACCCTGGCCAAGCTGGCCAACGAAGAAGTCCGGGTCAATGTCATCCACGGTGCCGTCGGTGCCATTACCGAATCCGACGTCAATCTGGCGCAGGCTTCCGGTGCCGTCATCATCGGCTTCAATACCCGTGCCGATGCCGGCGCTCGCAAGCTGGCCGAAACCTTCGGTGTCGATATCCGTTACTACAACGTGATTTATGACGCCGTCGATGAGGTCAAGTCCGCCCTGTCCGGCATGCTGTCGCCTGAAAAGCGCGAGCAGATTACCGGTATGGTCGAGATTCGCCAGGTATTCAACGTTTCCAAGGTTGGCGCGATTGCCGGCTGTTACGTCCTGGAAGGTATCGTCAAGCGCAATTCGCGTATCCGTCTGTTGCGCAACAACGTTGTGCAGTGGGATGGCGAACTCGACTCGCTCAAGCGCTTCAAGGATGACGTCAAGGAAGTTCGCAGCAACTTCGAATGTGGTCTGTCGCTCAAGAATAACAACGATATTCAAGAAGGCGATCACCTCGAAGTCTACGAAATTCAGGAAGTGGCACGCTCGCTGTAATGAAGAAAAAAGGTTTTCAGCGTAGTGATCGGGTCGCGGAGCAGGTGCGCCGCGACCTTGCCGATCTGATTCGTACGGAGTTGAAGGATCCGCGTGTTGGCATGATCAGCCTGACGGCGGTCGAACTAACCCCGGATTATGCTCATGCCAAGGTTTTTTATGCGACGCTCAATGCCGAGCATCTGGAGGAAATCGAGCGTGGCCTGAAGCGCGCGTCCGGTTTCCTGCGGCGTGAGTTGGGGCGGCGGATTCACATCCATACCTTGCCCGAGCTGCATTTCGTTTACGACAACTCCATCGAGCGCGGCGCCAGCTTGTCGCTGTTGATCGATCAGGCCAATGCGCTGAGCGATCAGACGCCGGAAGAGTAATTCCCCGCATGCAAGTCAAAAAGACCTGGAAACGGGTCGATGGCGTTCTTTTGCTCGACAAACCCATCGGCCTTTCTTCCAACGATGCGCTTCAAAAGGCGCGTCGCCTGTTTTCGGCGGCCAAGGGCGGTCATACCGGAACACTCGATCCGCTGGCGACTGGCCTGCTGCCCTTGTGTTTCGGCGAGGCGACCAAGTTTTCGGCCGACCTGCTCGATGCCGACAAGACTTACGAAGCGGTCCTCAAGCTCGGTGTGACTACCGATTCCGGCGATGCCGAAGGCGTGATCACGGCGACTGCTGCGGTCAACGTTTCGGCGGAGGATGTTTTGAAGGCGCTGCCACGGTTCACCGGCAACATTCAGCAGATCCCGCCGATGCATTCGGCGCTCAAGCGCGACGGCCGGCCGCTTTACGAACTGGCGCGGCAGGGAATCGAGGTTGAGCGCGAGCCGCGAGCGGTCACCATTCACGCCCTTGAGGTGCTGGCGTTTGCCGGCGACAGTCTGACGTTGCGCGTGGCATGCAGCAAGGGAACCTATATTCGCGTGCTGGCGGCCGATCTCGGCGCCGTGCTCGGTTGCGGTGCGCATCTGGCTGCCTTGCGGCGGACTGTGGTCGGCGATCTGAGCCTGCAGGGATCGGTAACCCTGGCCGAACTGGCGGCGCTCGACGAAAGCGAACGGTTGGCCTATTTGCAGCCGGTCGATGCCTTGCTGCATACGCTGCCGGTGCTGAGCGTTGAAGGCGAGGCGGCCATGCGTTTTCGGCATGGTAACCCGATTGATCTGCCGCCCGGCCTGGACGGAAAGATCCGGGTTTATGAGGGCAGCCGCCTGATCGGCATCGGCGAACCGGGGCAGAGCGGACGTCTGTGGCCGAAACGCCTGGTTCAATTGGCCGATTAACTGATATACTCCAAGGCTTCCTGTCGCCAACAGGAAGTTTTTTTAAACTGGCGCTGGCTCTATCAAACCGGGGCGGCGTCGTAACCATGAAAGAGAGTTTGAAATGGCATTCACCACTGAAGTCAAAGCCGGCATCGTTGCCGAATTCCAGCGCGCCCAAGGCGACACCGGTTCGCCGGAAGTGCAGATCGCTCTGCTGACCGCCCGCATCAACGATCTGACGCCGCACTTCAAGGAACACACCAAGGATCACCACTCACGTCGTGGTCTGCTGCGCCTGGTTTCCCAGCGTCGCAAGCTGCTGGACTACCTGAAGGGCAAGAATGTTGATTCTTACCGCACCCTGATTACCCGCCTCGGTCTGCGCAAGTAAGGCAGAACGAAGCCACGCAAGAGCGGCCCGGAAATTTCCCGGCCGCTTTTTTTGCTTTTTGTCGTAGTGTTTTGTTGTTGATTGTAAGTTGTTGATAAATCGTTGTTTATTGTGATGAGAGTGAAAGGAAATTATGTTTAATGTCGTGAAAAAAACCTTCGCCTATGGCGACCATCAGGTCACCATCGAAACCGGCGAAATCGCCCGCCAGGCTGGCGGTGCCGTTCTCGTTTCCATGGAAGAAACCGTCGTTCTGGTCACCGTCGTCGCTGCCAAGAGCGCCAAGCCGGGTCAGGATTTCTTCCCGCTGACCGTTGATTACCAGGAAAAAGTTTACGCTGCCGGCCGTATCCCCGGCGGCTTCTTCAAGCGCGAAGGCCGTCCTTCCGAAAAGGAAACGCTGACCTGCCGCCTGATCGACCGCCCGATCCGCCCGCTGTTCCCGGAGGGCTTCTACAACGAAGTCCAGGTCATCGCCACCGTGATGTCGCTGAATCCGGAAGTCGATTCCGATATCCCGGCCCTGATTGGCGCTTCGGCCGCCCTGGCCATCTCCGGCGTGCCGTTCAACGGCCCGATCGGTGCAGCCCGCGTTGGCTACATTGATGGCCAGTATGTCCTGTGCCCGACCCTGAGCCAGTTGAAGACCAGCCAGCTCGACCTGGTGGTTGCTGGTACCGAAGCCGCCGTGCTGATGGTTGAATCCGAAGCCGACCAACTGCCGGAAGATGTCATGCTCGGCGCCGTCGTGTTCGGTCATACCGAAATGCAGAAGGCGATCAACGCCATCAACGAGTTGGTCGAAGAAGCCGGCAAGCCGGAATGGGATTGGCAAGCGCCGGTCCAGGACGAAGCCCTGGTCGCCAAGCTGAAGGATCTGGTCGCTGCCAAGCTCGAAGAAGCTTACAACATCACCGTCAAGCAGACGCGCAGCCAGGCCGTCAAGGAAATCCGCGCCGAAGCCATCGCCGCCCTGTGTCAGGGTGACGGTGCGCCGGACGAGAATACCGTCGGCAACCTGTTCCATGAAATCGAAGCCGCCATCGTGCGTGGCCGCATCCTCAGTGGTGCGCCGCGTATCGACGGCCGCAACACCCGCACCGTGCGTCCGATCACCATGCGTTCCGGCGTCCTGCCGCGTACCCACGGTTCGGCTCTGTTCACCCGTGGCGAAACCCAGGCGCTGGCAGTTGCCACGCTCGGTACCAACCGCGACGAGCAGATCATCGATGCACTGGCCGGTGAATACCGCGACCGCTTCATGCTGCACTACAACATGCCCCCGTACGCCACCGGCGAATGCGGTCGCGTCGGTACGCCGAAGCGTCGCGAAGTCGGTCACGGTCGTTTGGCCAAGCGCGCGCTGCTGGCTGTGCTGCCGAAGCCGGAAGATTTCTCGTACTCGATGCGCCTGGTTTCGGAAATCACCGAATCCAACGGTTCCTCGTCGATGGCTTCCGTTTGCGGCGGCTGTCTGGCGCTGCTCGACGCCGGCGTGCCGCTGAAGGCACACGTTGCCGGTATCGCCATGGGCCTGATCAAGGACGGCAACCGTTTTGCCGTGCTGACCGACATCCTCGGCGACGAAGATCACCTCGGCGACATGGACTTCAAGGTGGCCGGCACGACCGCCGGTATCACCGCGCTGCAGATGGACATCAAGATCCAGGGTATCACCAAGGAAATCATGCAGGTGGCACTGGCGCAAGCCCAGGAAGCCCGTCTGCACATCCTGAACCTGATGCAGGAAGCTGCTGCCGGCCCGCGTGAAGAGATGTCGGCCTACGCGCCGCGTCTGTACACCTTCAAGATCAATCCGGAAAAGATCCGTGACGTCATCGGCAAGGGCGGTGCTGTTATCCGCGCCCTGACCGAAGAAACCGGCACGACGATCGACATCCAGGACGACGGCACGATCACCATCGCTTCGAGCAGTGCCGAAGCCGCTGCTGCGGCCCGCGCCCGGATCGATGCGATCACGGCGGAAGTCGAGATCGGCAAGATCTACGAAGGTACCGTACTGAAGATCCTCGACTTCGGCGCGATTGTTTCCGTGCTGCCGGGCAAGGATGGTCTGCTGCACATCTCCCAGATCGCCCAGGAACGCGTCAACAAGGTCGAAGACTACGTCAAGGAAGGCCAGATCGTTCGCGTCAAGGTTCTCGAGACCGACGACCGCGGCCGCGTCAAGCTGTCGATGAAGGCTGTTGCCGCCGAAGAAGGCGCTGCTGCCCAGCCGGCTGCTGCACCGCAAGCTGAAGCTCAGCAACCGCAGATGTAATTGCCGGTGTGCCGGCCCCCGCTGCGGTGGGGGCTGGTATCAGCAGCAAAACAAAAGGGCACCGGAAGGTGCCCTTTGCTTTTTGCGGTTTTCCCGAGGTCGACCGCAGCACTGCCGGTGGCGGATTACTTCGCCATCTGTCTTTCCTTCATTTCGTCGAGCGTCTTGCAGTCGATGCACAGGGTGGCGGTCGGGCGCGCTTCCAGGCGCTTGATGCCGATCTCGACGCCGCACTTGTTGCAGAAGCCGTAGTCGCCGCTTTCGATGGTGACCAGGGTTTCGTCGATCTTCTTGATCAGCTTGCGTTCGCGGTCGCGGTTGCGCAGTTCGATGGCGATGTCGGTTTCCTGGCTGGCCCGGTCATTCGGGTCGGCAAACACGGTCGCTTCGTCCTGCATCGTGTGCACGGTGCGGTCGATGTCTTCGCTCAATTCTTTTTTGAGGGTCTCGAGAATTTTGCGGAAGTGCGCCAGTTGCTTGGTGCTCATATAGTCTTCGCCCGCTTTGGGTTCGTACGGTGCGAAATGTTTGTGAAGCAGTTCTTCTGCCATTTGTTGTGCGTCCCAGAGACCAAAAAAGCGATTAAATATCAGAAAGGCGGTTTTCCTGCAAGGAATCTTTCTTTGCAGAATATAGACCATTGATCTGGTGCGGATTTCCGCGAGGTGTTAGAATGCCGGCTCTCGTGTCGGGGCGTAGCGCAGTCTGGTAGCGCATCTGCTTTGGGAGCAGAGGGTCGTGAGTTCGAATCCCACCGCCCCGACCAACATTAAACGGCCTTTCGGCCGTTTTTTGTTTTCTGCCGTAGTCTGTTCCTGGATACTGGCAGGAACAGCGGCCCAAGCCCCGTCCTGTATCGTTTCCGGCTGAACATTCTGCTGCCTTTTCGGCAGCTTGGCCGAGAGCCGCCCCAAACAGCATTTCGGTCATCGGCCTAGCGGGCAACGAGCTGCCGGATCCATTCGCGCTGGGCCTCGCGGCGGCGCTTGTCGGTCAGGCGTTCGATGATTTTTTCCCGGACTTCGGCAAACGGCAGCAGGCCGCTCGGCAATATTTCGTCGCAGCGCAGGATATGCAGGCCGATCGGCGATTCGAGCACGGCGCTGACTTCGCCGGCCTCCAGCGCAAAGGCGGCCGGTTCCAGTTCCTTGTAGAGCTGGCCGCGCTTGACGACGCCGAGCAGGCCCTTTTCCATCGCGGTCGGGCATTGCGAATGGCGCAG
>Ga0316604_10002757_pt1 | contig 13057 bp, 3 predicted proteins | sample OWC_soil_day20_C_FD_207650 | JGI IMG/M metagenome (GOLD analysis project Ga0316604, IMG submission 207650) | Wetland soil microbial communities from Old Woman Creek delta, Ohio, United States - OWC_soil_day20_CT | ecosystem: Environmental > Terrestrial > Soil > Wetlands | place: USA: Ohio... | reverse complement strand
GTAGTGATACCAGGTTTACCAAATGGAGTAAATACGGTGGTGATTGACGGGAATACCTACTACGAAAAGAACGGTACTTACTACCAGGAAATCCTACAGGATAAACAAGTAAAATATGTGGTAGTAGGTAAGAACGGACAGCTGGATACAGGCAAAGCACAGGACGAACAACCTGCGCCTGCACCTGAGCCGGAGATATTGCAACAACTGCCAAATGGTTGCAGGGGAGTTGAAATAAATGGTCAGCAATTATACGTGTCTCCAGATGGTATGTATTACCAGGAAGTCACTAACGCAGACAGTTCCAGAGGATATAAAGTCGTTGGGAAGCTGTCAGCAGACAACTAAGTATCTGTTTACAATTTGAGACAAGTGGCATGGGTTTCCGTGCCACTTGTCTTTTTTAGTTTTATTCCCTTTCATATTTACATTAGTATTATTTACAGATATTAATTTCCTGTTACGAACTACTAATTCATCGCTAACCCCTATATTTTTTTCAAGGAAATTTTAGTAGCTTTAACATAACATTAAAGGTTTTTCCTTTGAAACATCTCAAATAACCAGATATCTTTTAAATTCTATGAAACCCACAACCAGAACACAGTACCAAACCAGGCAGGGATCTGAGAAATCAATAGTGTTGTTGCACCAATTTATCTTCGATCGTCATTAACATCGTATCAGGATAAATAACCATTACCGGAGTCGCTTTTTATTTTCACCAGGAATCGTCATAATATATTATGAGCTGCGAGAATAGATCTCTTTCAGCCATTTAACTTTCTGTAGCAGGAAGAACAGTTGTTCATGTGAGATCCAGGCCCGTTCAGCCTTTAATAAGTCTGCGCTATGAAAACAAATTCCAGTTCGTATAAACAGGATTGGATTACTATGTCCTGACGTCAACATAGTAGTCTGAAAGGCGCAACAGTTATATTAAAATAATCCAGGCACGCGGTATAGCATTACTATGATCAAACGATGATCATGGACCGGAACAGGCATGCCCGTTACCTAACTCAAATAACCTAGTATGAATATGTCTACAATTATCGGGATCACCCCGTTCGAAAACCCTGACGTTCACCTTGCCATTGCTTTGGCGAATGCGAAAGCCTTTCCTGTACTTCATTTAGGACGTAACAGACAGGTTGCGGAAACTGCATTGTCTGCACTGGCATTACAACTGTCACAACCATTCGGTGTATGTATTGTGCATACTAGTGTTGCAGATATTTCCCTCCCTGAGCAGGTATCAATGGTCATTGCACCCTATGGCATGAAATTAAAACTGCCAAAGAAAGTACAACTGTTTTACCAGGTGCATAGTCTTGCCGAAGCGAAGCTGGCAAAGAAAGAGAAGGCCGACGGTATCATCCTCAAAGGGAATGAAAGCGGTGGTAAAACAGGTGATGAATCATCTTATATTCTTTCTCAGCAGGTGGTCAAAGCAATGCCTGATGCCCACATATATGTACAGGGAGGCATCGGTATTCACACTACAGCTGCCCTTATAGCCACTGGCGCTACCGGGGTGGTACTGGACAGTCAACTGGCACTCTTTCCTGAATGTACAGCCCCTAAAGCATTAAAAAATGTATGCGAAAAACTCAATGGCAATGAGACCCGCATCATCGATCATTTCCGCGTACTGGTACGCCCCAACTCTCCGGAGCTGCCGGAAAACGCGACCATGGCCCAGTTGGAGCCACTGTTACAAACATTGGACCTGGATAAAGGTTTCCTGCCACTGGGTCAGGACATTGCCATCTCTATCGACCTTGTAAAGCGATATAAGAAATTAGGCAGACTCATCACCGGTATGCATCATGCCATTCGTGGGCATATCAGGCAGGCACAAACACAGCCTGTCATCAGTCCGAACAATGCACTGGCGAAGGAATTGAACATTACCTATCCAATTGCACAAGGGCCGATGACACGTGTGAGCGACGTGCCCGCTTTTGCTGCGGCTGTAGCCAATGCAGGTGCACTGCCATTCGTAGCCTTGTCTTTATTGAAAGGCGAATCAGCCAGAAACCTGATTCGCGAAACCAAACAACTTGCCGGTGACAAAACCTGGGGTGTGGGTATACTCGGGTTTGCACCGCAGGAGCTGAGAGATGAGCAGACTGCCTACATACTGGAAGAAAAACCGCCATTCGTGCTCATAGCCGGTGGCCGCCCCTCTCAGGCCAAAGCGCTGGAGCAGCAGGGTATTCAGTCTTTCCTACATGTACCCTCAGCTTCATTGCTGGATATGTTTATAAAAGAAGGGGCCAGGAAGTTTGTGTTTGAAGGCCGCGAATGCGGAGGACACGTAGGGCCCCTGTCCAGCTTCGTGCTGTGGGAGAAACAGATTGACAGACTATTGCAGGAAGAAAGTGCGGGCCAGTTCAGTTTGTTTTTTGCTGGTGGTATTCACGATGCATTGTCAGCAGCTTTTATTGGTGTGATGGTCGCGCCATTGGCCACCAAAGGTGCGAAGGTAGGTGTATTGATGGGTACTGCTTATATCTATACGAAAGAAGCGGTAGAGACAGGTGCAATCCTGCAGCAATTCCAGGACCAGGCCATTGCACATAATCATACCGTTTTATTAGAAACTGCACCGGGCCATGAAACCCGTTGCCTGCACTCTCCTTTCGCTGATTATTTTAATAAGGAAAAAGAGCAGCTGGTAGCTGCGAATGTGGATAAAAAAGAGATCTGGACTCAACTCGAATCACTGAATGTAGGCCGCTTGCGTATAGCGGCGAAAGGTGTAGATAGAACGGATGAAGGTTTGGTAAAAATAGCGCCGAAGCAACAGCTGAGTGAAGGCATGTATATGATTGGACAGGTAGCCGCCATGCGCAATGAAACGGTGACGATGCATGCACTACATGAAGATGTGGCAGCTATGAATCAGACAATTATTGATAAAGCTATTTTGCCTGCACCGCTTACACAGCCGGAGAAAGCTCTGGATGTGGCCATCATAGGTATGGCTTGTATCTATCCGGGTGCGAAAAATATCGATGAGTTCTGGGCGAATATATTAAATGGTGTAGACTGTGTAACAGAGGTGCCGGATGAGAGATGGAACAAGGAATTGTATTTTGATAATAATTCGAATGATGGTGAGATGTCTCCTTCCAAGTGGGGAGGATTTATTCCACGTATTGATTTCGATCCGATGGCGTTTGGGATTCCACCACAGTCATTGGCGGCGATAGATCCTACACAGTTGCTGGCTTTGCTGGTAGCAAAGCAGGCGCTGGATAATGCAGGGTATGGCGGAAAGGAATTTAATGGAGAAGATGTATCTGTGATTATAGGTGCAGAAGGAGGTACTGATCTGGCGAATAGTTATGGGTTCAGATCTACGTATCGACAGTATCTGGGTGAGCTGCCGGAGGAGTTGAAAGCAGTGTTGCCACGGATGACGGAAGATAGTTTTCCGGGCGTGCTGGCAAATGTGATCTCTGGTCGTATTACGAACAGGTTGGATCTGGGTGGACGTAACTATACGGTAGATGCAGCTTGCGCATCTTCGCTGGCGGCGATTGACCTGGCTTGTCAGGAGCTGGTATTGGGTAAGTCAGAAATGGTGCTGGCTGGTGCTGCCGACCTGCACAATGGGATTAATGACTACCTGATGTTTAGTAGTACGCATGCGTTGTCAAAGAAAGGACGGTGCGCAACTTTTGATAGTGAGGCGGATGGTATTGCACTGGGTGAAGGGGTAGCGATGATTGTGCTGAAAAGATTGTCAGATGCAAAAAGAGATGGAGATAAGATATATGCGGTGATCAAAGGTGTAGGTGGTAGCAGTGATGGTAAGAGTTTAGGATTAACTGCACCGAGAAAGGCAGGGCAGGTGAAAGCATTGGAACGTGCTTATGAGATGAGTGGAATCTCTCCGGCTACAGTGGGTTTAGTGGAGGCGCATGGTACCGGTACAGTAGTAGGTGATAAGACTGAGATCAGTGCGATCTCTGACATGCTGATTCAGAATGGTGCAGTGATCGGGCAGACCTACCTGGGCTCTGTAAAGACACAGATCGGGCATACTAAGTGTGCCGCAGGTTTGGCAGGATTGATCAAGGCTGCATTGTCAGTATACCATGGTGTGAAGCCGCCTACCTTACATATGAAGACGCCGAATAGTTTTTATAATCCGGCAAGCAGTCCTTTCCTGTTTAATGCGGAAGCCGGGTTGTGGCTGGATGATAAGCGTACGGCGGGTGTCAGCGCATTTGGGTTTGGAGGTACGAACTTCCATGCGGTGATTGAGAATGATGCCAGTGTACAGGATGCGCATACAGCGATAAAGACATGGCCGGCAGAGTTATTTGTATTCAGAGGAAATAGTCAGCCGTTGTTGAAAGCGGTGAGCAGCATACTCCAAAACAATGATAGCATATCACTGAAGGACCTGGCTTATAGTCTGGCAGTGTATAGTCAGGAGCCGGTATCCTTATCTATAGTGGCTACAAGTAGAGAAGATCTGATGATGAAATTAGATCTGGCGCTGGCAGGTGCTACTTCTAAAGATATTTATGTAACAGCGCCTGTAGAAGGGAAGGTAGCCTTTTTGTTCCCAGGGCAGGGTAGTCAGCGGATCAATATGGCGAGAGAGCTGTTTGTAGCTTTCCCTGTAATGAGACAGTTGCTGAAGAAACATCCTGCTTATGAGAAAGTGTTGTTCCCACCTGCGGTGTTTAATAATGAGGCGATCCGGCAACAGAAGGAACAGATCAAAGATACAAGGGTAGCGCAGCCTGTGTTGGGGATTGTGGATCTGGCCATGGCGCAGTTCCTGCAATCATTGGGTATTGAGCCTGATATGGTGGCAGGGCATAGTTATGGCGAGTTGCCTGCGCTGTGTTTTGCAGGTGCATTTGCTGCTGAGCAGTTGGTGCCGCTGAGTGAGTTGCGTGCAAAAGCGATTTTGGGTGGCGTGATTGATGATAAAGGAATGATGGTGGCTGTGAGCTGTGGGGAAGATGTGTTGAAAGCATTTACGGGTGAGGGTACGGGTGTGTATCCTGTAAATCATAATTCGCCTGCGCAATGGGCATTGGCTGGTAAAACAGCTGATATTGAGGCGCTGATGGAAAAATTGAAAGAGGCGAAGATCTCTTACAAACAGATGGAAGTGGCTTGCGCATTTCATAGTCCGGTGATAGCGGGTGCAAAGGCGCTATATGAGACGGCGATCAAGGATGTGGATTTTGCACCTATTACAATTCCTGTATGGTCAAATACTACTGCACAGTTGTATCCAACACAACCAGCGGAGATCAGGGCTAGATTGGCGGAGCATATCGTTAAACCAGTATTGTTTGCAGAAGAGGTGGAACACATGTATGCTGCGGGTGCAAGGGTGTTTATCGAAGCAGGTCCGGGTAAAATATTGAGCAATCTGGCAAAGTCAACTTTAGGTAAAGAGACGCTGGTGTTGCATACAGAAGATAAAGTACCGCATGCGATCACGCATTTGTTGAATACACTGGCAAAATATATTAGTACAGGTAGAGCGATCAATTTAGAGAAACTCTTTGATGGTCGTGATGTGCAGGTATTACAACTGGATAATCCTGCTCAATATAAGAAGAGTGCTACAGTATGGTTTGTAAATGGGCATATGGCAGTACCATCTGTGGGTAAGTTGCCTGCGCATGGTGCAATGCCGTTATTGCAGCCATTGAAATTGAATATTGGCGCGGCGCCTGTAGTGGTAGCTCCTCCTGCTGGCAATGCAGAACATATGGTGCAGGAATATTTGAATAGTGTGAAATTGTTAGTGCAGGCACAGAGAGATGTGATATTGGGTTATTTGGGGCATACGCCGGCGGCAATGCCGATTGCCGCGTCGGTAGCGGCTGTGGCGCCGGTTACGCATGTGGCGCTTCAGGTTGCGGTACCTGCTGCAGCTGCGGCGGCTTCGGCTCCTGTTCCAGTTGCAACAAAGAGAGATACTAAACGCATCCTCATCGAAGTAGTCAGTGAAAAAACAGGTTATCCACACGAAATGCTGGGCCTTGAAATGGACATGGAAGCAGACCTGAGCATTGACTCTATTAAGCGCATGGAGATCATCGGTGAGCTCCGTACCCAAATGGGTGGTTTCAAATCAAGTGGTAAATCAGAAGAAGCAGTTGTAGAACAACTGGCAGGTATCAAAACACTGAATGGACTACTGCAATGGATCGCTGAAAACGTAGATGCACAGAGCCTACCAGATGCGGGTGGTGTATCGCTGCAACACGCCATTGCACAACAACCTGTGGTCGATGTCAAAGATACTATTTTGCAAATTGTGAGTGAAAAGACCGGTTATCCACAAGAGATGCTGGGCTTAGACCTCGACATGGAAGCGGATCTGAGTATAGATTCTATCAAGCGCATGGAGATCATTGGTGAACTGCGCACCCGATTGGGTGGTTTCAAAACCAGCGGTCAGAGCGACGAAGCTGTGGTAGAACAATTAGCGGGTATCAAAACGTTAAATGGGCTGTTGTTATGGATTTCTGGTAATATGGATCAACAACAGGCGGCTCCGGCAGCGGCTCCCTCCGCAGCTGCTGCGGCGCAAACATCGGTCACCTGGTCCGAAAGCGAAATCAAAAATATACTCCTGCTCACGGTAAGTGAAAAAACCGGCTATCCTACTGATATGCTGGGTATGGACCTGGATCTTGAAGCAGATCTCAGTATTGATTCCATCAAACGTATGGAGATACTGGGGGAGCTGAAAATAAAGATTGGCAGCTTCTCTCAGAATGGAGAAGATAAAACAGAAGCACTGGCAGGGATTAAAACGCTGAATGGTCTGGTGCGATGGATTGCTGAAAATGTAGGTAATACACCAGCGAGTCCTGTGCAGAACGTGAGTAATACGATTCCTGTGCAGAACGTGAGTAACGTGATTCCTGTGCAGAACGTGAGTAACGCGATTCCTGTATACAATACCGCCAATGCGATAGCTGCAGCAACAGCAGCTAGTCTTTCACGGTTGTGTTTCTCTTTGACACCTTCCGTTTTTTCACAGCAACCAGTTGCTATTAAAGATGCGAAGTTTGCTATCATGGACGATGGCAGCGCATTGCCTGCGGCTTTGCAAAGTTTGCTGGTTGAAAAAGGCGCCAGTGTTACGATCATAAAAGGTGAAGAATCTTTAGATGAATATCAGGGACTGATCATTCCAGATCTGCTTACAGCAACCGGCCGGCCTAACATCCTCACAGCATTTGACACCATCAAAAAGCTGAACCCTGAAAAAGCGAAATGGGTATATGCCATTTCCGGTGTACTGAATGGCGATGCCAAAGACTTGCGTAGTGTACAAGGTTATCCAGGTTTTTTAAAAAGCCTGGACAAGGAATGGGAAGCTACCAAGTGCCGTAGTATTACGCTGACAGGCCAGTTCCCGGCTGATCGCATTCCGGGTATGATCATCGATGAAATTCTACATCCTGATGAACCAGCAGAAGTAATTTATCACAATGGCAGCAGACATACTTTTAGTCTGATACCTTCACAATTACCCGTAGGTGATACTTCACAACTGCAATTGGATAAGAACGGCGTAGTACTGGTATTAGGCGGTGCACAGGGCATTACAGCAGAACTGATGATCCGCTTTGCAAAGGATTACCCTTGTAATTATATACTCATAGGCCGCTCCGCTGACCCTCGCAATACAGTAGCTTCTCAATATGCATCTCTCACTACCAAAGATGCGATCAAAAAGCAATTGATTACCGAAGGACAACTCACCAAACCGGCGGACATAGAAAAGAAAGCTTCCGATATACACAAAGCAAACCAGATATTATCCACCATCCATTCGCTTGAGAAAAATGGTGCGATTGTTATCTATCGCTCACTTGACCTGCGCAATGAACAGGAGATCAGTGCACTGATCGATCAGGTCTACAAAGACTATGGCCGGATTGATGGCGTAGTGCATGGAGCCGGATTATTGGAAGATAAACTCTTCCAGCAGAAGACTTCTGAATCATTCGAACGCGTGTTCACGACCAAAGTTACACCACTGAGAATACTGGCAGAACAACTGCGTCCGGATGTACAGTTTGTGATCTTCTTTTCCAGTGTCGCTTCTGTATATGGCAACCGTGGTCAAACCGACTATGCTGCTGCCAACAGTGTGATGGACCGCTATGCATGGGAGCTGCGCAACACCATCAAAGGGAAAGTAACAGCTATCAACTGGGGTCCATGGAAAGGCACTGGGATGGTGTCTCCTGCGCTGGAAAGGGAATATGAACGCAGAGGCATTGCCCTCATCCCTTTACAGGAAGGCATGGAGCTATTTGTAAACGAGCTGAAATATGGAAATGAGAGTCAGGTACTGATCATGGCATAACCTTTAAAAACGTCCGCAGATATGAATGTAGCAATCATAGGGATGTCCGGTATCTTCCCCGGTGCGGGCAATATCCAGGCTTTCTGGCAGAACATTATACAGAAAAAAGACGCAATACAGGCGGTGCCTGAAAACAGGCTGGACGCCACCTTCTTTGATACGGAGACGATAGCGGTAGACCGTTTTTATTGTCGCAAGGGTGGGTTCATCGATGAATTTGCCACCTTCGATCCCATTCGTTTTGGCATATTGCCACTGGCGGTAGAGGGTACAGAACCAGAGCAGTTACTTACGCTGGCCCTTGCCCAACAAGCATTGCAGGATGCAGGCATATTGGATAAGCAAATCCCGCTGGAGAAAACAGGTATCATTATCGGGAAAGGGAATTATCCCGGTCCCGGTGCTACCAGAGCGATTGAAATAGTGCGTACAGGTGAGCAGATTGTACAACTCCTGCAAACTTTATTACCACATTTATCAGGTGCTGATCTTGAAAAGGTAAAGAAAGAGTTCCAGCAGAAAAAAGGTCGCTTTGGTCCGGATACAGCCATGGGATTGATTCCTAATCTTGTGGCTTCTTTGGTAGCGAATCGTTTGAACCTGGGTGGTGTAGCTTATACGCTGGATGCCGCCTGCGCCAGTTCACTGCTGGCAGTAGATCATGGCCTACAGGAACTCAGCACCGGCAGAGCAGATATGATCATTGCCGGTGGGGTACATGTATCGCAGAATGCGCCATTCTGGAGCATCTTCACGCAACTGGGGGCGCTTTCAAGAAGACAGCAGATAAGACCTTTTGATCAACAGGCCGATGGTTTGCTGATAGGAGAAGGATGTGGTTTTGTCGTGCTGAAAAGATTAGATGACGCCATTGCTGATAATGACCGCATCTATGCTGTGATCAAAGGTAGTGGCATATCCAGCGATGGTGCCGGTACCAGTGTAATGAGTCCTGCTGTAAAAGGGCAAGCGGTTGCGATCAGGCAGGCATGGCAAAAAGCCGGAGTTTCTCTGGATGAAATCGGATATATCGAAGCACATGGCACAGGTACGCCATTAGGTGATAAAACAGAACTCGAAACACTGGCACAGGTGTTTGGTCAACATGCACATAAAGCAGGTATTGGTTCTGTGAAATCGATGATTGGTCATGCGATGCCGGCAGCTGGTATGGCAGGTTTGATCAAGACAGCGCTGGCATTGTATCACAACACCCTGCCTCCTACCCTGCATTGTGAAGAACCGGTAGCAGCTATGCAGGACACCCGGTTTGCACCCGTACAGGAAGCGACCGACTGGCAGGCGACAGGCTTGCCATTAAGAGCAGGGGTGAATGCATTTGGGTTTGGTGGCATCAATGCACACCTGGTGGTGGAAGGCTTTAATAGCTTACCTAAAGGCGTCTTCAATGGCATCACGCCTTCGCTGAAAGCAGATGTATTACTGCTGGCAAGGAATAGTGGAGATGCATTGATCCGTGCATTGGAGAATAAAGAAACCGATCCGGGACAGGGTGATTACCGCATTGCATTGTTTGATCCTTCGCCGGAACGAATCAAAAAAGCCGTAAAAATTGTAGGCAGGAATACGCCGTGGAGAAATAAACAGGACATCTGGTTTACCAATGAGCCGTTGATTTCCAAAGGTGGAAAGGTAGCCTTCCTTTTCGCAGGTCTGGATGGATTGGGGGGCGGAGAAGTAGATAGCGTAGCAGCTCACTTTAATTTACCCGGTGCTGAGAGCAATAAAGACAGCGTATATGATTCTGCTATTACCCTGCTGGAAAGGAGCCGTATTATCGATACAGCCCTCAAACAAATGGGTATTCGTCCTGACCTGAATGCAGGACATAGTATGGGTGAATGGCTGGCTGGCCGCTCTGCGGGCATGGCTACGGAAGCTTCTATTCTTGAAATATTACAGGACCTGAACCCACAGGCATTAGAAACAGAAAATGCGAAATTTCTGGTAACCGGTATTGGATATGATCAGCTGCTTCCTTTACTGGAAGGGAAGAAAGACATCTATCTATCCATGGACAACTGTCCGCAGCAAGCGATTCTTTGTGGTACGGATGCTGCTGTTGCAGACTTCATTGAGATACTGAAAGTAAAGCAGATCTTCTATCAGGTACTGCCTTTCCAGTCTGGCTTCCACTCTCCTTTTGTAGCGAAGAAAACAGATGTATTACTCGCAGGTATCAGCAAGATACAGTGGTTGAAACCTGAGATTCCGTTCTGGTCCGCTACTACGCTGGATCTGTATCCGGATACGTATGAGGCTATCAGGGATTTGAGTGTGGAGCATTTGATCAAACCGGTACGCTTCCGTGAACTGACCCGGAAATTATACGAGGAAGAAAATGTACGCGTGTTTATTCAGGCGGGTGCAGGTGGTTTGATTGGATTTGTAGACGATACATTAAAAGGTAAATCATATAGTGCGATCGCTGCGAATGTACCTACACGCGGTGGTTTGGATCAGTTACAACGAGTAATGGCTGCATTGTTTGTGGAGGGGAAAGCGGTAAATCTGGCATTTTTAGGGATTTCGCCGAAAGGCAAATCGGGTATGCCTTTGCAATTAGGCTCACCGTTTATTAAAGAACTGGATAGTTTAAAGGGATTATCTCTTCCTGCTCCTGCTATGAAGCCGGCATTTGCCACCGTTCGAAAACCTGTTTTACAGGCATTTCTCCAAAATGTAGATGAGATCACGGCTATCCAGGATGAAATCATTGCACTATTCAATGACCCGATCACAGTACAACCCATTTCTCATACACTCAATATTTCCCTGGAAAACACGCCTTACCTCATCGACCACGCATTGGTAAAACAAAAACCCGGATGGCCCATTAAAGAGGATATGGACCCCGTTATACCCATGACGATGATCTTTGAGCTATTTGGTGACGTGGCCCGTGCAAACGGACAGAATAGGGCTGTAAAACGCATTTACAACATACAGGTGTTCCAATGGATGAACGTGTCCTCTCCTTTCAAAGAAACCATTACCGGTAAGTGGGAAGGGAATGACACTGTGCACATGGACCTTCCAAATTATGCCAATGCCAGTGTGCAACTGACTAAACAATATCCGGTACCACCTGCAAGGGATTTTTCCATTGGCCCCTCATTAGGCAGTGAATTGTACAAAACACCTGAGCAAATATACGAGCGGCACATGTTCCATGGCCCCGGTTATCAGGGTATCAGGAAGATTGTGCACATGGGAGAAAAAGGTATCACCGGCATCATCGAAAGCAGCACGGGCAAAGGATCCTTATTAGACAACGCCGGCCAGTTGTTCGGACTGTGGTTACAGCTGATCTTAACGAAAGACAGGATCGCATTTCCCGTAAAGATCCATGAAATCGCTTTCTATGGTGATATGCAGGATCAATCCGGCAGCTTTGAATGCACGTGTCAGCTCACTGAACTGAATGACGAATTTGCGACTGCTGATTTTGTCATTAAAAAAGCAGGACAGATCTGGGCCATCGTTACCGGTTGGCAAAACAGAAGGCTTGAAATTGATGAAGCCCTCTGGCAGATCTCCATGGCGCCTTTACAAAATAAGCTGGCGAAAGAGATTGCACCGGGTGTATTCACTTTCAACAATGCTTACCAGCGTGTGGTATCATGGGATTTTATTCAGAAGCGCTACCTGAACCAGGCAGAAAAAGCATTTGTAAAAGGGTTGATGCCCATGAAGCGTAAAGAACGGATCATCAGTCGCGTGGCCGCCAAAGACGCTGTGCGGGCGGTGTTACAACGCCATTGCTTCCCGATAGAATTTGAAATCAAAAACAATGCTGCCGGTGCACCTTATGTAGCAGGTGCGGAAGGTATTCAACTGAGTATCGCACACAAAGGCATGGAAGCCGTGGCGATTGCCCGTTATCACCAACCCGTAGGCATTGACATAGAAGAGATAAAACCACAGAGCGAAGGCTTTTGTGAACTGGTGTTCAGTGTTACAGAACTGGAGCTGTTGCCCCCTGAGAACCGCGATGAATGGATCATTCGTGCCTGGGTCGCCAAAGAAGCCTATGGCAAATACCTGGGCAAAGGGCTCCAGGGCAATCCAAAAGGATATACCATTACCACTATCACTGGTGATGAACTGACTATTAACGATATCAACATTAAGACAATTAAACACAACAATTTTATAATCGGATGGACGCTATAGCTGCACACAAACTGAACAGCGAAGAGATCTTCGCCTTGCTGAAACAATTCATAACTGAGGTAATCGGAGAAGAGTTCGTAGAAGATATGGACATCACCAAAGAAAGCTCTTTTACACGGGACCTGGAAATGGACAGTATCGAGATCGTGTCCTTTTCAGAGAAAGTGAAGAGTCACTTTGGCGAACATGTAGACTTTACAGGATGGCTCTCCAACATGGACCTCGACCAGCTGATCAATCTCAGTCTGGGTGACATTATAAAATACATTGAACAATGCCGGTAATCAAAATCAATCACACCTCCGTTCATGTACAGGAAATGAACAAAGGTGCAAAGGAAACCATTTTGCTGATCCATGGAATGTTCAGCAATCTGTCCGTTTACTATTTCAACATTGCCCCAATTCTGGCCAAACAATTTCATGTAGTCATGTATGACCTGAAGAGTCATGGCATGAGCGGTAAGGAGAAAGATGGTTA
>Ga0316604_10002754_pt1 | contig 13070 bp, 9 predicted proteins | sample OWC_soil_day20_C_FD_207650 | JGI IMG/M metagenome (GOLD analysis project Ga0316604, IMG submission 207650) | Wetland soil microbial communities from Old Woman Creek delta, Ohio, United States - OWC_soil_day20_CT | ecosystem: Environmental > Terrestrial > Soil > Wetlands | place: USA: Ohio... | reverse complement strand
CCGTCGTAGATACGCGCTTTCGCTACTTCCTGCATGAACTCGTCTGTCTTGGCCCACTTGCGTGCCGGACCTTTGATGAGATAGCTTGTCGTCGCCAGGGCCGGCAGCGAGCCCGTGCCGATCTCCGCCTGAACAACCGTACCGACGGCGCCAGCGACGGTGCAGTGCGCGCACGGATACTCGGGGTGCAACGGGGTTTCGATGAACGGCGTCCACGAGGCATCGCGTTCGGTTGCGTCGTTACCGTCAAGGTCACCGTTGCGAATTGCCGTGACAGGCCGCCAGAAGTTGTAGTGATACTTCGCATCGAATACCGCAACCAGCGCATCGTCCGCAGCCTGCGCCACCGCCGCAAACAGGCGAGCGTTCTGCGTGATCTCACGACCTGGAGCCTCGGCCACTGACAGCACGATCCCGGTATAGACCGGAGGCAACGTCGCTTCCCAGAAACTGGCAATTTGGGTTTGCTCAGCAGTGCGACGCGAACTGTTCTTGCCGCCGAGCGCCTTGACCTCGTTAAAGTCACGCGCCCATAACGGGCTCGTCAGCGCAGGCGGCGGGCCGGGGCGAAACTGCGCGGGGTTGCTCATCAGCCACGGCTTGCGCTGCGGCCAATGCGGCGCCGCCGGTAGGACGGTGGGCACGTAGACACCGGTAGACGTCTGCGGTCGGTAGGTTTCAACCGCAACAGCGCCGTCATCGGCGCGCGCGACTAGAACCGCTGCGGCGGCCTGTTCACCGACTGCGATCCCGGAGTTCTTGGCCGCACCGTCCGCTATTTTCGACAGCGCGGCTTGGTAAGCGAAATCAATCGCTACTTGCTGAGACGGCAGCAGTTTGGATAGCGTGGTGCGGTTGGCCGCTGCGATGGCGGCGTCGACGGAAGTTCCCGGCGCGGCTTCCAGCTTCAAGGTACCGGCGGGGTAGCGCTTGGTAATCGCGTTCACGGCTTCATAGACGGCTGTGTCGACGATGGCCATGGTGCGATTGGCCGGAGGCGGCCCCATCTTCTCGCTTACGATGATCTCGCCGACCTTCGTGTTCCAGTCGCACACGGCGTCGGCTCTTGCCGTCGTACAGGCGAGTAGTGACGTTGCTACGGCTACGAATGAAATCAGTGGTTGCTTCTTGGTTCGAATCATGCCGGTCTCCTTCGAACGGAGTTGGGGATGCAAGGCGTTATGAAACAGTTACGGCGCATCGGCAGGGCGGACCGCACAGGCGACTTCATGCGTCGTCCGCGCTCAGCGCGATGGACGCTCGACCCCGGCGACTGAATTCCGCGTCGTTGCTTGCGCGGCCTGCGCGGGCGGCACCTTCGGCTCATCGCCGACGAAGCGCACGTAGTCGCGCATCTGCAGTCCATAGATCTTCTGCGTGCGTGTGACGAAGCGCCGCAATGAGTCTGGACCTTTCGTTGCATGCGCGCAGGCGGTGGCGTCCACCCGCAACAGTTGACGCCCGTCGCATTTGAATTCGGCGCGGGCAGGGAAAGCGACGGAGGCCCACAGGAGCGCGCCGCAGACAGCGATGGGGGACAAACCAAGTAGTTTTTTCATTTGCACTCCTATGCTTCGGACATTTGGACGTGGTTCGGCGTGCGACCAGTCTGAAGGTGGGCTGCGCTCTTGCGCCGACAGCAGGAAATTGATTCAGACGATTCCGGGGCTGCTGGCCATGGGTGCCAGCACCAGCAGTACGAGCGTGCTGGTCGATGCAAGCGCGGCCACCATGAGCAGGGCAATGCGTTCGGTTACGGATTTGCGGTTCATTGGGTGCTCCCGGGGTCATGAGTTGACGATGAACGCAGCGTGGGGCCTGAACTGCATTCAGGTCTTTGGGTCGCGTCCCTCACCGGGCTTAATCTTTCTTAATTGCGGGGTGTCGGGATCGCTGCAGCCGATTAAGCTGAACGCCCGGCCCGGAAGCCGTAGATGGAAACCGCTACCCCAGATATTCGTTTTGGCGCAGCGCGCCTGGATCTGGCTCAACGCCGATTGCTGATCGACGAGGCGCCAGCCCGGCTTGGCGCGCGCGCGTTCGACTTACTGGTGGCGTTGGTAGAGCGGCGCGACCGTGCGGTAGGCAAGAACGAGCTGTTCGAGCTGGTCTGGCCGGGCGTCGTCGTCGAAGAAAACAACCTGCAGGTGCACATCTCGACGCTGCGCAAGCTGCTCGGGCCGCAGTCGATAGCGACGATTCCGGGTCGCGGCTATCGCTTTACCGCGAGCCTCACGTCGTCCCTCAATGACGCCGCGGTCCCGGCTACTTCAGTGGCATCCAAGGCAGAGACGCAGCCTGAGCCGCTGTATGGCCGTGCGGGAGACTTGCTCGCGGTCAGTGACCTGCTGCTGCAACATGCGCTGGTGTCGATTGTCGGCGCCGGGGGTATCGGCAAGACGCGACTGGCACAGGCACTTGCCGTTGCTGCGCGTGAGCAGTTCGCCGGCCGCATGTGGTGGGTCGAGCTTTCGCAGCTGAGCGACGGCGCAGCAGTGCCGGCGGCAATCGCTCAGGCGCTCGGCGTCAGCCGCAGCGATGATCGGCCCGCGCTGCAGACCGTCAGTGCATTGCTGCGTCACGGACGTTCGCTGCTGGTCCTCGATAACTGCGAGCATGTTCTCGATGCTGCCGCGGACAGTGTGAATGCTCTGCTCGCCGACGTACCGGACCTGCGCGTCATGGTGACCAGCCAGGAGCCATTACGCCTGCCGCCCGAGCACGTCTATCGGCTGGAGGGCCTGGCAAGCGACAGCGCCACCGAAACACCGGCCGCTGTCGCGCTGTTCGTCGCGCGCGCTCGAGCGGCCGATCCACGGCTGCAGCCGACCAGCGCTCAACTGATGACGATCGCAGACATCTGTCGTCGGCTGGACGGCCTGCCGCTTGCGATTGAATTGGCGGCGGCGCGCGTCAGATTGCTCGGCATTGATGGGCTGCGGGCGCGTCTCGATGAGCGCTTCAACGTCCTGACCGGCGGTACGCGTTCCGTCCTGCGCCGCCATCAGACGCTGCGGGCAACCCTCGAGTGGAGCCATCAATTGCTGTCGGCTGCAGAGGGGGCAGTGTTTCGAAGGCTCGGCGTGTTTGTCGGCGGCTTCTCCCTGGAACTGGCGCAGGCGGTTGCGTCCGACGATCAACTCGACCAGTGGACTGTGCTGGATCTTCTCGGCCATCTCGTCGACAAATCGCTGGTGGTCGCCGACAGCGGTGACGCGCCGCGATACCGGCTGCTGGAGACAACGCGGGCATTTGCGCTCGAGCAGCTGGCGGCGGCAGGCGAAACGCCGCAGCTGCTGCGCAGACATGCCGATGCGATGCTCGAGTTTGCGCGGCACGTCGAGGCGGGGCATTGGCGGTGGAGTGAGGAAGCGCAGAGGCGCCACAACGCCGAGCTCGACAACATGCGCGCCGCCATCGATTGGGCTGCCGCCGCAGCGGGCACTCGTGGGCTTGCCTGCGCACTGTTTGCCAACAGCCGGCGACTATGGCTCAACCATGAACTGATGAACGAAGGCATCGACTGTGGCAAGCGCCTGTTGCCGCTGCCCTCGGATCTGGACGTTGAAGTGGAGGCGCAGTTCAACCTCGCGCTTGCGCACCTCGGTTATCAGGGTGGTCCGCAGGAGTGCTTCGACGCCGCCTTGCGCGCAACCGAACTGTTCCGCCGCCTGGGCGACACTTTCAGATTGATCGATTGCCTGATATGGACGGTCATGGTCGCCACTCATCGCGGCGAATCGCAGCATCGTGAGGCCGCGCTGGCCGAAGCCGAAGCACTGATCGACGATGATGCACCGGCTCGTCAGAGAGCGGCCCTGGCGCTCGCGCACGCGCGGCACTTTGCATACGTGGGAGACTTCGAGAGCGCGCGATCATGGGCCGAACGGCAGGCTGCGATCTACCGCCAGAGTGGGCTTGAGCTGGGCGAGCTGATGGGACTGACGACCGCTGCCTGGTACAACTGTGCGCTCGGCAACGTCGACGAAGCCATCGTCTCTCTCGAGGCTGCGGTCGCCGCGTTTCGCAGCATCAACGCACCCTACGGCGCCGGCACTGCCGAGCAGGCTCTGGCAAACGCGTACGCGCTTCGTGGCGATCGGGAACCTGCGCTTACCCTTGGCCGGGCGGCGATCCCGTTCCTGCAACGCACGCAGACAGTGGCTTCGTTGGTGCCGTGTATCGCGCTGCTGCACGCGCAGCAGGCAGGGTCGGAAGCGGTCGCCGCCATGCTGATCGGATTCTTCGACGTCGAGGTCAAGCGCACCAGGCGCGTTTTGCAGGCGTTCATTACCGACACTCGCGATCGAGTCATGACGCTGGTGCAGATGGCATTGGGAACAGCGTTGGCGCAGCAGTCGGCGGCAGAAGGCGCCCGGCTGACCGAGGAACAGGCGATCGCGCTCATGTTCGATTCGACCCGGAAGAACGCGACGTGATCGCTGGTCGTGCTCGGCACGCAGCTGCAGTCGCTGCGCTGTCGGCCTGCCTGCTGGTCGCGCACGGCACGGCGGCCGGCGACGCCGCAGCCGGCGCACAGCTTGCCGCGGCGCGCTGCGTATCTTGCCACTCGTCCACGGAAACGATCCACAGCATCGTGCCGCTGCTCGAAGGACAGCCGAAGTCCTACTTCATTGCGCAGTGGCGAGCCTTCCGCGAGCGCAAGCGCACCGCCCCGGTGATGGTGAACCTTGCCGCGGAGTTGAGCGAGCAGGATGTCAACGACCTCGCCGAACACTATGCGGCACTGCTGCCGCGCGCGGTGCAATCGTCCGGCAGCGATGCCGGCCGCGCATTGGCCGATCGCTTGCGATGTGCCGACTGCCACGGTCCGGCGTTGCAGGGAACGAACGCCGGTGCGGCACGGCTCGCCGGGCAAAAGGCGGGTTACACCGCCTGGTCGTTGCAGCTGATGAGGAGCGGCACGCGGTCGCACGGAACTGTCGCAAAGCCGGATCCGCTCCTTGCCGACCTCAGCAACGCCGAGATCGAGTCGCTGGCCGCGCAATTGGCGTCGCTGCACTAACCCTGAGGCCGCCGCCGGCGGTGCAAGCGACGCCTTGCTAGCTGTTTTCCGAACCGTCGCGTCGCACATATCATGTCAGTGCCAGCGGCCCCGGGATATGGAGGCTTCGTTGAGCGTAGAGGTCCATCGATCGCTTCACCTGTCGCGCGGTCGTCACCGCGCGCGCCGCTGAAATCTTTCTTGTCCGAAACAATTACTCGTCGACAACATACATTCACCACTTGCCGACCAGCATCACTCCACAGTGACGCTCTTCGCGAGGTTGCGTGGCTTGTCGACGTCGGTGCCGCGCGCAACGGCGGTGTGATACGCGAGGAGTTGCAGCGGCACGACGTGAAGGATCGGTGAGAGGTCACCGTAGTGCTCGGGCAGACGAATGACGTGGATGCCCTCGCTCGACTCGATCTGCGTGTCGGAGTCGGCAAACACATAAAGCTGCCCGCCGCGAGCGCGAACTTCCTGCATGTTGCTCTTGAGCTTCTCAAGCAGCTCGTCGTTCGGCGCCACCGTGACGACCGGCATGGCTTCAGTGACCAGAGCAAGCGGCCCGTGCTTCAATTCACCGGCCGGATATGCCTCGGCGTGGATATAGCTGATCTCCTTCAACTTCAACGCGCCCTCGAGCGCGATCGGATAGTGCAGCCCGCGACCGAGGAACAGCGCGTTTTCGACTCGAGCGAAGGTCTCACTCCACGCGATGATGTGCGGCTCGAGCGCGAGCGCGCTCTGGATAGCGGCCGGCAGGTGGCGCAGCCGGCGCACGGCGGTCTGCTCACGCTCTGCGGATAGTCGACCGCGCGCCTTTGCGATGGCGTGCGCCAGCAGGTAGAGCGCGATCAGCTGCGTCGTGAAGGCCTTGGTTGAGGCCACGCCGATCTCCACTCCGGCACGCGTGAGGAACTGCATTGCCGTCTCGCGCACCATGGCGCTGCTCGGCACGTTGCAGATCGCCAGCGTGCGATGCATGCCGAGCCCCTTTGCGTGCTTGAGCGCGGCCAGGGTGTCGGCGGTTTCACCGGACTGCGAAACCACGACGACGAGTGCATTCGGGTCAGCCACTGACACGCGGTAGCGATATTCGCTGGCGATCTCGACCGTCACCGGAAGCTGGGCGATCGCTTCGATCCAGTAGCGGGCCACGCAGCCGGCGTAGTAGCTCGTGCCGCACGCCAGGATCAATACGGAACTCGCTCGCGGGAACACGTCGGCCGCCGCTTCACCGAACAGTGCCGGCTCGATGGCCGCCACAGGCTCAAGCGTGTCAGCGATGGCGCGCGGCTGCTCGAAGATCTCCTTCTGCATGTAATGGCGGTACGGTCCGAGCTCCACCGCGCCCAGTCCGGCCTGAACGGTACGAACTTCGCGTTGGGCCGGGCGTCCCTCCCGGTCGAAGATCCAGACGCGAGCCAGCTGCACGTCGACGACGTCGCCTTCCTCGAGATAGACGATCTGGTCGGTGGTGCCGGCCAGAGCCATTGCATCGGACGCGAGGAAATTCTCGTTGCGGCCGATGCCGACCACCAGAGGCGATCCGGCGCGCGCTCCGACGACGCGATGGGGTTCGTCGCGGCAGAACACGGCGATGGCGTAAGCGCCGCGCAGTTCACGCACGCTTCGCTGTACGGCACCGAGCAGATCGCCGTCGTAGAAGCTGTCAATGAGATGCGCTACGACTTCGGTGTCGGTCTGGCTTTCGAAGACATACCCCGCGGCCTTGAGCCGGGTGCGCAGTTCCTCGTAGTTCTCGATGATGCCGTTGTGCACGAGCGCGACGCGCGCACTGCGTGCCGACTTGTCGAGTCCGCCCCGCACCTGCACGGGGCCGGCGGAAAAGTGGGGATGCGCGTTGGTCGTGCTGGGTGCGCCATGCGTGGCCCAGCGCGTATGCGCGATGCCAGTGAAGGCCGACAACTCATGCGCTTGCGCATCGAGCTCGGCCACGCGGGCGACGCTACGTGCGCGTTTCAGCTGTCCCTCGGCATGCACGGCGACGCCGCACGAGTCGTAGCCGCGGTACTCGAGGCGGCGCAGCCCCTCGATCAGAACCGGAACGATGTTGCGCTGGGATACCGCGCCGACGATGCCGCACATGCCTTCACCTCCTTGACGTCGGGGCGAAGCGTACGCGGGAGGCGCCGATGCGAGCTTTCGAAAAGCGCTTGAAAGTGGCTGAAAATTTCTCCAATGTCCCGCCTTGCAATTTTCTTTCTAATCGGCCACGCTGGAGACTGATTCGTTCACCCGATGACCGGCTCGAGGCGCCTGATGCTCGACGACACCGACCGCCGCCTGTTGCGGCTGCTCCAGCAGGACAGCGCCTTGACCAACCAGGAACTCGCAGCGCGTGCTCACGTCTCGCCGGCAACAGCACTGCGGCGGGTGCGGCGGCTCGTCGACGCCGGGGTCATCGAACGGCAGATGGCGATCCTGTCTCCCGACGCGGTCGGGGTCGGGCTGACTGCGATACTCGAGGTGACCCTCGACGTGCAGAGCGCCGAGGCACTCGCGGAGTTCGAGGCCGCCGTCGCGGCTGAAGCCGTGGTTCAGCAGTGCTACCGCGTGGCCAGTGGGCCGGACTTCATCCTGATCGTCTTTGTGCTGGACATGCCGGCGTACCACGCCTTCGTGCATCGCGCGCTGACGGCCGATGCAAATGTGCGCAACGTGCGCAGCTTCTTTGCGGTCAGGCGCAGCAAGTTCGCCCCGGTGCTGCCGGTGTAGCGGCTGCCCCGGGAAACCGCTAGCGAGGCTTCTTCGCCGGACGCTTCCAGCCCTCCAGCGTCACCTGCTTGGCGCGCGCCACGGTGAGCTTGCCGGCCGGTGCGTTCTTGCTCACCGTGGAGCCGGCGCCGATCGTCGCGCCAGCACCGATCTCGATCGGTGCGACCAGCACGGAGTTGGAGCCGGTCTGCGCATCGTCGCCGATCGTGGTGCGGTGCTTGTTCACGCCGTCGTAGTTGGCAATGATGGTCCCGGCGCCGATGTTCACCCGTGCGCCGACGGTGGCATCGCCGACATAGGCAAGGTGGTTGGCCTTCGAGCCCTCGCCCATCGTCGAGTTCTTCACTTCGACGAAATTGCCGATGTGCACTTCATCGGCCAGGGACGAGGTCGGGCGCATGCGCGCGAACGGACCGAGACGCGCCCGGGCACCGATCGTCGCGTTCTCGAGGAAGCAGAACCCGAGCACTTCAGTGCCCGCTCCCACCTGGCAGTCGCGCAGCACGTTGTTCGGCCCGATGCGAACGCCGTCACCGAGCACGACCCGGCCTTCGAACACGCAGCCGACATCGATCGACACATCGGCTCCGCACGACAGCTCACCGCGGACATCAATCCGCGCGGGATCGGCCAGCGTGACCCCGCGCTCGAGCAGCGCGTCCGCAAGACGGCGCTGGTACGTGCGCTCGAGCTGCGCCAGTTGCGCCTTGGAGTTGACCCCCAACGTCTCGACGACCGCGTCCGGATGGGTCGCGTGCACGCTGATGCCTTCGGCCACAGCCTGCGCGATGATGTCCGTGAGGTAGTACTCGCGCTGCGCGTTGTTGTCCGAGAGTTGCGCCAGCCAGTCGCGCAGCCGGTGCGTCGGAGCGACGAGGATCCCGGTATTGACCTCGCGCAGCGCGCGCTCAGCCGGACTCGCGTCCTTCTCCTCGACGATGCGCCGCACCTGTCCGTCGCCGCGCACGATGCGCCCATAGCCGTGCGGGTCATCGAGCAGCACCGTGAGCAGGCCGACGCCACGGCCGGCGGCGACCAGCAGGCGTTCGAGCGTGGCCGCCGACACCAGCGGCACGTCGCCATAGAGCACCAGCGTGTGCGTGCCGTCGGCAAGGTGCGGTAGCGCCTGCATCACCGCGTGCCCGGTGCCGAGCTGCGGCTCCTGCAGCACGAAGACCACGTCGCGCTCCGCGGAAAACGCCGTGCGCACTGCCTCGGCGCCATGGCCGATGATGACCACGATGCGCGGATTGGGCTGGCGCGCGGAAACGATGCGCGCGGTGTCGATGACGTGCGCTAACATCGGCCGGCCCGCAATGGGATGCAGTACCTTGGGCAGTGACGAGCGCATGCGCTTGCCCTGCCCCGCCGCCAGAATCACGATGTTCATGGTGCGCAGGAGGTCATGAGTGCGCCGGGATTCTAAGTCACTGCTTGCCGTGCTCCGTTCCTGGCTGCTGCTGGCTGCGGCGGCGATCGCGCTGTCGGCGTGCAGCACCGGGGTGCGGCTGGGGTACAACTACGCCGACACGCTGGTCACCTACTCCATCGACGGGTACGTCGGCCTGACGCCCGAGCAGGAGCAACTGGTCAAGGAACGCGCCGCCGCGCTCGTCGCCTGGCACCGTTCGACACAGCTGCGCGACTATGTGCAGCTCATCGAGGCGACGCGCAGCAAGCTCGCCGGTCCAGTGACGGCCACCGACGTGCTGGTATTCAACCAGGCGGTCAACGCGCGCCTTGCAGCCCTCGGTGACCGCGCGGCACCGGATCTCGCCCAGCTGGCCTTGACGCTGACGCCGGACCAGATCACGAAGATGGAACGCAAGCTCGCCAGCGACAACTCGAAGGCGCGACGCGAGCTGGTGCAGTTCGCGGGCAAGGAAACCCTCGACGACCGCGTGAAGAAATACGCAGAGCGCGTGGAGTTCTGGTTCGGCAGCCTGTCGCGCGAGCAACTGGAAATCGTGCGCGCGTCGCTCGCGCAGCGGCCGAACAATGCCGCCTGGTGGATCGACGAACGCGAGCGTCGCCAGCGTGAGCTGATCGCGGTCGTGCAGCGGATTCAGGCCGAGCGCCCGAATGAGTCGACTGCCGCCGGATGGGTGCGCGGCTACTTCTCGCAGTTGCAGAGTCCGGCCGATCCGGAGCGTCGACGCGCGATCGAGCAGTTCCGGGTCGGCAATGCGGAGCTGATCGCCCAGCTGATCAGCGTCGCCTCGCCGGAGCAGAAAGCGGCGCTGTCGCGCAAGCTCGGCAGTTTTGTCGACGATCTGACCTCGCTGGCGAGCGAGCGGGCCGCGCCATCGCCCGGCTGATCGCGCGGGCTGGCTTACTGCGCCGGCCGCTTTGACGCCTGTGTCGAGTGGTGACCGTGGCCGGCGTGCGAGTGCGGCCCGTGTGACGCGGTACGCGCGCGGTGCGCAACGTTGCCCTGGGTCGGCACCAGCGAACCTGCCACCATGCCGATACCGGCCATGATGAAGCCGCCGAGCACCGACGGGAACACTTCGGAGAGCGGCGTGAACTCGAGGATCGCCCAGGTGCTCATGCCGAGCACGATCGACCAGATCGCGCCCTGCGTCGTCGAGCGCTTCCAGTACAGGCCGCACACCAGCGGCCAGAACGCTCCGACCACCGGGAACTGGTAGGCCATCGCGACCAGCTCATAGATCGGCGTGCCTTCCATGATGATTGAATAAATCAGCACGCAGACGGTGAAGACGAACACCGTGATGCGCATCGCGCGCAGCTCGCGCTTGTCCGGCAGCGGGTGGAAGTTCTTCAGGATGTTCTCGACGAAGGTGGTCGAGGGCGCGAGCAGGGTCGCCGACGCCGTCGACATGATCGCCGACAGCAGCGCGCCGAAGAACATCACCTGCAGCCACACCGGCATGCGCTCCAGCACCAGCGTCGGCAGGATCTTCTGCGTGTCTTGCTCTGCCAGCTGGGCAGCGACCTCAGGCATGATGACGAACGCCGCGACGCCGATGAACATCGGCACGAACGCGAAAGCGAGATAGGAGATTCCGCCGATGATCGGGCCCTTGACGGCGGTGTCGGCGTTCTTGGCCGACATCACGCGCTGGAACACGTCCTGCTGCGGAATCGAGCCGATCATGATCGTGATGGCCGCGCCGAGCCAGAACAGCCACGCGTGCAGCGTCGGTTCGGGAAAGAACTGGAACATGTCCTTGCCCGCGGCGTAGTCGACGACCTTGCCGGCGCCGCCGGCGAGATCCGCCGCGAACCAGGCGATCAGCGACAGGCCGACGACGATGATGATCATCTGCAGGAAGTCGGTCAGCGCCACTGACCACATGCCGCCGAACACCGTGTACACGAACACGATCGCGGTTCCCAGCGCCATGCCCTGCACCGTCGAGATCGCGCCGCCAGAGAGCATGTTGAAGACGAGCCCCAGCGCGGTGATCTGCGCGGCGACCCAGCCAAGGTAGGAGATCAGGATCACCGAGGCGCTGAAGATCTCGACGCCTTTGCCATAGCGCTGCCGATAGAAGTCGCCGATCGTCAGCAGGTCCATGTTGTAAAGCTTCCGCGCGAAGAACATGCCGACGAAGATCAGGCAGAACGCCGCGCCGAACGGGTCCTCCACCGTCTTTTGCAACCCGCCCTCTACGAACTTCGACGGGATGCCCAACACGGTTTCCGAACCGAACCACGTCGCGAACGTGGTCGTGACAATCATGATCAACGGCAGCGAGCGCCCGGCGACCGCGTAATCCGCGGTGTTCTTCACGCGCGTCGCGGCGTACAGGCCAATTGCGACCGAGGCGAGCAGGTAGAGGGCGACGAAGGCGATCAGGGTCATGGCGAGCCGCGCGAAAAATTCGCGCGATTATGCGGCAATGACGAAGCGGCGTGCCGCCACTGCCCGGCCGTGAGGCTGACGCTCAGCGGTCGCGCGCGAGACGCTTGAGTACCCGCTCGTTCGGCGTCGAATGCGTCATCGCCGGCCCGGAGATGCCGATCAGCTGGCGGCTCAGCGCACGCCGCAGCAGGAGGCGATCCTGTTCGGGCGTCAGCTTTGCGCCGCCAAACGCCATCGCACTCGCCACGCCGCCGGGTGGCGCCGGCACGACAAGGTTGGCCTTCCAGCTCTCGCCCGGTCGCATCGCGATCGGCGTCGGAAGGTTGGTGACCGCGTTCGGATCAGCCAGTAGCACCCAGGGCGCCAGTTGCGACACCGCAAACTCGGCGCGCGGCTTGATGGAAGGCTCGCCGACGCGTCCGCGCTGGCCCCAGCGGACGATCAGGGTGTCGCTGGTCGAGCTGGCCGTGGCCTTGTCGGTGATCGCAACGTCGCGCCGCCAGTTGTGGTTGCGCGACATCATGACTTCCTCGAAGGTCATCGTGATGTCCTCGCGCGGCGTCGAGTAGTTGTATTCGTCGGTCGCGATGTCAGGCGCAAAGAAGCCGGCCACCTGGGCAGGCGTATAGGTCTTCAGCGTGCTGTACGGAATGCCGTTCACCAGCGTCCCGTCACTGACCGGGCCGGTGACGAACTGGATCTCGGCCAGCGCCTTCATCTCCGCCGACATCAGAGGATACGTCGCCGTGAGCTGATCCGACGGCAGCTGCCGGCTCTGGAAACGGGGTTCAATGTTGCCCCAGGGGCTCAGCGAGGAATTCAGCGTGCCGCGCACCGCCACGGGCAGGAAGTCCGACGCGTGACCCAGCTCGTGATACAGCAGCCACGCCGATTCCTGCAGCAGGTAGCCGATGTCGCGCGGAATGCGTGATGTGGCCGGGAAGGGCAGGAAGATGTTCTCGTTCGCGCTGTTCGCATAGCGCCAGACGCCGGAATACTGCAAGTCGCGGTCGAAATCCGAACGGAAATCCGGCGCCTCGTCGATGACGTCACGCTCGTCGGCGGTCAGCCAGAAGTTGTCGGCATCGAGGTAGATCGCGCCGGTCACGGAGTAGTAGTAGCTCGGCCGCACATGCGCACCGATGACGATCGCGGTGACGCCATTGAAGAGCCGCAGCAGATCAGTCTTGTCGACGTTCGCCTGCAGGAACGCCTCGAAGTTCCTGCCCATCCAGTCGTGCGAGACCAGCACGCGGTCCATGATCTGCGCGACTGTCGGCACGTTGCCGCTCGTGGTCTGGTGCAGGAACGGCAGCGTGGACAGCGCGCAGAGGTTGGCTCCGGCGCCGCTGTACTGCAACTGCGCGCTGAAGACACAGTTCACGAGCACGCCGGCGTAGGCGTTGGCCGGCGCCGGCTTGTACGGGTAGACGCGCGACACATGGATGTCGCTGAAGATGTACGGCCCGGTGCCGCTCAAATCCGATGGTG
>Ga0316604_10002750_pt1 | contig 13076 bp, 12 predicted proteins | sample OWC_soil_day20_C_FD_207650 | JGI IMG/M metagenome (GOLD analysis project Ga0316604, IMG submission 207650) | Wetland soil microbial communities from Old Woman Creek delta, Ohio, United States - OWC_soil_day20_CT | ecosystem: Environmental > Terrestrial > Soil > Wetlands | place: USA: Ohio... | reverse complement strand
TACATCCTTTGCCAAGGTAATTGATCAGGGCTGTGTAGCCGTTTTCAATTCTGAAGTTGGTGCCTTGTTCCAGTGTCCATTCATCGTACAGATATTTTACGCTTACCTTGTTCAGGTCAGCGAGGTCGTATCCTTCCACATATCCCTGTACATGATCACGAAGTTCTGCATATTGATCGGCAGGGTAATATTGATCCAGCAATTGCTGCATGGTGGTCGTTTCAGCGGCTTTGCCCATATGTTCGATCAGGTTATCCCAATCTTCAATCCAGCTTTCTTCCTGTTTGAGTTCCCCGTTTTCCGCAAGGGCCATTTCCTCATTGATGGGGTGATAGGGAATACCTGCTTCCTGTAACAAAGACAGGGTGATGGGCAGTTCGCCATGTATGAATTCAGCACCGGTTTCAATATGAATACCGGGTGCAGGGTAGAGGGTAGTCGTTCTGCCACCCGCTTGTGGCCGTGCTTCCAGTATGGTGACGTTGTATTTAGTGGAGAGATCTTTAGCTGCTATAAGACCAGCAGCGCCGGCCCCAATGATAATGATTTCCTGTTGTGCTGACATATTGTAAATGTAAGGTTTTCGAAGAATAAACATTATAGATGAAATTCACTTTATGAACCGCTATTGCTGACTGTATGAATAGTTTTATTATGCCAGAATGTATTCTCCTGTACGATGTTTAAGATCACGCTCTATGGGAAAACGATGGTGGGAAATAATGAAGATGGATGGCGGCTGTTCTTTTAACATTGATTGGGTAGGGGGATATTATTGACGTCGATAAGGGTATCGAGTCTTAATACGACGCCATTTTCAAGACGCATGTATTCCACTTTTTCAAGGACGAAGAGATCGGCGATGCGCGAGGAGACTTCCTGCACCTGGCCATCTTCGGATGTGAAACGGATGAGGCAGATGGTGCGCATGGTGGCCCAGGCCTCCAAACGGTCGTAGTAGTCGCAATTGATGGGTTGGTAGGTGGTACTCATGAAATAAAGATAAAAAACTAGTTGATGGATTTTAAAGACTAAAAATTATTTACCAGGCTTGTTGCGTAACTGCATCATATCAAAGGTATTGGTTCCCATTGAATTTGCAGGAGTTGATGATCGATAACTGACTACATTTAACAGCGGCATTTTGTAGTGCCGTTTTTTTTTACTAAGGCTGTTGCGTTGTTCAGGAACAAAAGACAATTGCATTGACAAATTATAACATTTTATAAAGAAATGCTATGGCAGGAGGGTAGTATCTTTGCATCACTTTACCCTAATTAACTGTATATATGTGTCGATATGGATTTTCCGTATACAAGCCACACTATGCTTGTTTTAAATGCCGTAAGACCTTTAAGAGGCGTATTTCTGATGACTGTTCCTGTTCCGGAACGGGTGGGCATGCACATGCCAAATTGGCCAAGTGCCCCGATTGTGGGGAGCTGATGGCTGATATGGGCATGGACTTCGAAGCTCCTGGGAAGGGGAAAATTAAGGCATGGGAACACCTGCGTGTATTATATTCAGTGGGCATCGCTTTTCACTCTTGCGGTTGCTCCGGACCCGGGTATATCCCTAATACGACGGAAGGATTAAAGACGCATCTGAACGGTTTGATCACCATTTACAATGGTGAATTGCAACAGTTGCGACAGGAAACCAACAAAGAAAAGGAAGAAGCAAAAGGCTATTGGACAGGTAAGATCAAATTATTAGAGCAACGGTTATCGTTGCTGTAAACGGACTACTGTGACCTGGCAGTTTGTTAATTCTGCCGCAATTATTTTACTGATTTCATCCCAATCTCCGCCCGCAAGACCAGCACCGATCAAAGGCATGCCAATATGTGCGCCTTTGAACAGGCTGTTTATTGCCTGCATGCAATGCCGGAATGAGAGAGGGTCGAAAGGTTTTTCGCCTCTGTAGTCGTATTGAGTATAGGCGTTGATGATAGTGAGCGGTTGTTGGCTGGGAAGGGTTACTGTTTGGTAATCTATTTTGCCGAGTTTAGTTCGGTCGCCCTTGTATTGCTTTGTTTCAAGGGGGAATTTGTCCGAACCGAAAGCTTTGGCGATAAGGGGAGCTATGCCCTTTTTTTGTGTGCAGAAGCAGTTACAGCCGTGTACAATGGCATCGAATTTTCCGGCTTTGGCAGCTACCAGCAGATCGCCTTCGACATAGGTGATTGGGGTGTTCATTGTCTGTTGAATTTTGAGGGGCGAAGATACTGGTTTTGTAAATGAGGTTGATGAGTCGACGGCTATTGATATTAATGATTAAAACCCGAAGAATGTTTGGGATAATCTGATTGCGGAGATGTCTCTAAAAAAGAGAGTACATTACACCGGTTTTATAAAGTAGTTGTACATGGCATGGAATAAATATTATGTGTTTGTAAAAGGCGCTTACGACAAAGATCTTTTGTTAAAAGATTTCGAATCTGGGCAGGAAGTAAATTTATTTGAGACGAATAAACCGGAAACGTTGTTTGCGGGGGAATATAATGATTGTTTGATTTTAGTGGACAAGGAGTTGCCATTTGAGTTTTTATCTGCAGGATTGGGCGTACAGGCAAAGGCAATGATAGATATTTTTCCGGAGGCGGAGATAGGGGTATTGCTTGAGAATTCGACGGTGGGGGTGTATGGATATGCAGTGTTTAAAGAAGGTACCAGGATTCGTACTAAATATGGCTCAGAGGAGGAGGTGTATTTTGAATTTGGCAATCCGTTGTTGGAAGAGCAGGAGGCGCCTGATGAGCCATTATTTGAGGAGGAGGAATTGGAAGAAATGGAAGAAGATGGATTGTCACGACATGAGATCAGGGAAATGGTAAGGTTTGCGAAAGATTTCAGGGTGCCCGGGAAATTGGTAAAGCGGTTTTTGGGTATCGGGTTTCATGAATTGAACCCGGCGGAGGTGAAGTTGACACGATATAAGCGTAAAGCCAGTACGAATAAAAATTGAAGCGTACTGGATGAGGGGTAGAAGAGTTGTAGAGACTGGTTTGCGCGCGTTTAACCACTAGGAATGATTCAAAATTAGTAATGCATATAAGTTGATAATAAATTAATTATATATACCATGCGGCATAGCATGAAGGTGTGAACGATGATTTACCATCGAATAATAACTTTACTGCCGTGAAACATTACCTATATTGTTGCTTTACCCTAGCAATCTTGTTTATTTCGTGTGGTAAAAATGAGAATGCTGACATAAAAGAACCCGGGACAACTCCAACTACACCGACTAACCCGGCGCCTACAAAGACAGATTCCGCCACCATTGTTATTATTGGTTCTTCCACTGCCGCAGGCATGGGAGCCAGTCCAACTGATTCTTCCTGGGTAAACAGGTTAAAGCTGTCTACAAAGGAGAATAAGCGGGTACTTAGTTATTTCAACCTTGGAATATTCGGGCTCACCACTTACCAGGGGATTCCAAAGAGCTTTACTAAACCTGGTCGCCCTGCGACTGATACCCTTCACAACATTACGGCTGCATTGTCTTTCCGGCCTTCGCTGGTGATCATGTCATATCCAACCAATGATGTGGCATATGATTATACAGATGATGAGATTATGGACAACTTCAATGAGATGATCCGTTTGCTGGATTCAGCGAAGGTGAAGTACATTATATTCGGTACACAACCGCGCAACTTCCCGGATGCGGCTTACAGAATACGGTTGAAAAACCTGAATGTAAAGATGCAGGCAGCTTTTGGCGAGCATTTTAGCAATGTGTATGATACCCTGGCTGCTGAAGATGGAACGATCAGGGCAGCGGTGGCTTATGGCGATGGTGTGCATGTGAATAATACAGGGCATGACATATTGTATCATAAGATAGCAGATCATGCTGTGTTTCAGGAGGTGATTAAGTAAACTGTATTTGAATCGAAACTAAAAAAGTGCGCCTGTCGCTGCCACCGTCCAGCTACCTTCTTCAATTTCAGCTTCCAGCTCGGTATTATCCCATCCACAATAACCGATAAATATTTTAATATCCTGGGTCGTAAGGGTACCCTTATTGATATGTGCTACGGCGGTTTTAAAATCGCCGCCATAGTACACTTTATCACTTATATGTGTACCATCCGGAATCAGGTCAGGTCGTTGGTGTACAAAGAAAAGATGTTCCTGGTCCACCGGTCCTCCTTCATACAAAGGGAATGGTTTCCCGTTTTTAAACTCCTCCAGCTCAGTCAGTCCACGGGAAAATTGTTTATTCACCACAAATCCCATCGCTCCTTTTTCATCCTGTTCAGTAATGAAAATAATGACATCTTCAAATATGCTGGCATCCAGTAGCGAACTGGCGTGTATAAATTGACCTGCTTTCATCTGGTAAAGTTACAAGGATTTGGCTACAACCAGACCGTATTCGGCTACGTGAGGATTTTCAGGCAGGTCTACATTTACCTAAAATCATAATCATATGAAAATCATTGTAACAGGATCATTAGGCAATATCAGTAAGCCACTGGCCATTTTATTAATTGAAAAAGGCCATGATGTGACAGTCATTAGCAGTGATGCGGCCAAAGCCGAAACGATTATTGCTTTAGGTGCAAAGCCGGCCATCGGCAGTCTGGAAGACACTATTTTCTTACAAGAGACATTCAAAGGAGCAGATGCCGTGTATTGCATGATCCCTTTCAATATGGCCGAACAGGATCAACTGGGATACTTTACACGTATTGCCAATAATTACGTACAGGCCATCCAGGCAAATAATATAAAAAGAGTGATCAATCTCAGTGGGTGGGCTGCTGAAGTGATCAAAGACCATAGTGCGGAAGGTTTTTTCAATGATTTAAAAGATGTAAGCGTGACCCATTTAAGACCGGGATCGTTTTATTCTAATTTTTATGGGTTCATTGGCATGATTAAAACCTATGGCATGATTATGTCCAACTATGGGGGAGATGATATGATAGCCTTTGTAGCACCGGAAGATATTGCAGATGTAGTGGTGGAAGAACTGGAAACACCTTCACAGGGAATAAAGATCCGCTACGTAGCCAGTGATGAACTTACCTGTAATGAAGCGGCACATATATTAGGCACAGCCATCGGCAAACCCGATCTGCAATGGCCGGCATTGCCTGCCGAACAGGTACAACAAGGCATGGAAATGATGGGTATGCCAAAAGACCTGGCAGCTATGTTGGTAGCCATGCAGCAAGCGCAGCACAGTGGCGAGATTCAGGAAAAATATTTTCAGCAACGGCCTGTACTGGGAAAACGGAAACTGAAGGATTTTGCACCTTTATTTGCAGCAGCTTACTAAATTTGGATATGCAACCATATAGAGTAAAATCCATCAGCGAATTTCATCAGTTAAGGGGCCTGCCCATGACAGGTCACCCATTGATCAGTGTGGTGCAATTCAATACGATCAAAGAGTTGCCTGTATTCGAGCCGAAGACATTGGTGCCGGACTTCTATCTCATTGCCCTGAAGCAGGGCTTTGCAAAAGGAGTAAAGATAAAATATGGTCAGCAGGATTATGATTTTGATGCAGGTGTGTTGTCGTTTATGGCGCCGGGACAGGTGTTTGGAATGGAGATGGACGAACAGACGATGAGGGAAATGATGGCAATGAAGGACGCAAATGGATGGATGCTGATGGTGCATCCTGATTTTCTATGGAATACGCCGTTAGCAAAGAAGATGCGACAGTATGCTTTTTTTGATTATGGAGTAAATGAAGCGTTGTTTTTATCCGATAAAGAAGAAAATACGCTGGTGCATATAGTGAATAATATAGAGCAGGAGATCATTGCGAACATAGATACCTTTAGTCATAATATAACTATCTCAATGTTGGAAGCATTGCTGAATTATTCAGAGCGTTTTTATCAGCGACAGTTTTTGACGAGGAGAAGAAGTAGTCATCAGTTATTAACGCAATTGGATAATTTGCTGGAAGTATATTTTAAAGAACAACGTGGTTTGCCAACAGTGAGTTATGTAGCAACACAACTACATGTTTCCGCAGATTATCTGAGTGGGTTACTGAAGGCATTAACTGGGTTAAGTACGCAGCAGCATATACATGAAAAACTGATTGAGGAGGCGAAGGTACAGTTGTCCACGACTACATTGTCAGTCAGTGAGATTGCTTACCAGCTTGGGTTTGAGTATCCGCAGAGTTTTAGTAAATTATTTAAGGCAAAGACGAATTTATCGCCGTTAGCATTCAGACAATCCTTTAATTAAATATTAAATTGGTGCTGGCCGCAGGCCATTTACCGCATAACAGGAAAACGCTTTTGCCGAAGATAAAAGCGTTTTCCTGTTATTTCATTGTTATGATTTGAAATTACAATTCCTTTGATTTTCAGTCTATTAAATCCTTTTAGCGTCCAACCATCCTCAATCATATTTTGCAATTCACTTTTAATACGTACTTTTAATCCGTTCACGTTGAAAATGACTCAGAGAGTACTTAGCGTCCATTAAAGACCCTTCACCTGGAAGGGACACGTTACATTCATATTTAATAGTTCACCTATGATCAAACCCGGTAACCCGTCTGTAAAGATCGCAGTAGCCATGTCGTTGCTACTGATGCCGTTTTGCGCCATGCCCTCAATGGCCCAAACCACCTGGCCTCAGGGTCAGTTATTGCCATCATTTCCTGCTACGGCACAAACGCAGGACCTGATTATCCTTCGCGAAACTTCCACGAAATGGGAAGCAGAAGGTTCTTCACTAAGTCATAAAACAGGCCGTTTAGAAACCGATGGCTGGCTTTGCCAGGTGGGTATCGACGCTGCCAACGACCATATGATCTATGGTCCTTATGACAATACTATTCCCGCAGGTGCAAATGTAGCGGAGTTCCGTATGAAGACGGACAACAACACCGCCAACAATGACCCTGTCGTGGATATTGATGTGCGAGACGCAACAACGGGTGCTACCCTGGCGTCGCAAACCATTACCCGTACTATGTTTACCATTGCGGGTGATTATGTCACTTTCACCTTGCCGTTTACCATGCCGGCAGACAACCATTCGATAGAACTGCGTGTATATTGGCGGGGTTCGGCTTATACGAAAGTGGATTATGTAGCTGTACAGCAGAATAATTCTTCTGCAGAAATGTATTTATTTGCTTCACTGAAAGGTATTGTCAACAAGACACAACCACGTATCTTCTCTTACGAAGGAGATGCATTTGCCGAAGGTCAGTATACCTGGTTGAATTCTCTCGGATTGGGCTATAACGAAGTATCGGATAAGTATAGCCTGATCACCAAGTACCGTAACGAAATCGGTGGTTTGATCGTGTATGATCCATCTCAGATCCATACCGTGAACCTGGCCACCATGCTGGCAAAGAACCAGAACGCGTTGATCTGTTCACCAACATTGCTGTCCAAATTGCAGGCAGCGCCTTACAACCTGCCGATCTTAACAGATCTGCGTGGTGTATATAGCAGCAAAATGGCGGTGTACCAGGCGATGTATAATACTTACTGGCCGAATGCAGACAAGCGTTTATTGATCGGTTTAGATCCTTCAACACACAAAGCCGCATTGCGTGAATATGCCACGGCTATTGGTGCTGCGACCATCTGGCTGGATCCTGACGTTGCAGATGAAAGTACGTTGCTGAATAGTTTCCTCGCTTCAATGCCTGCAGGTGCTAACTTCATGGGTTGGTGGCAGAACGAAGGATCGGGTGTGCAAAGGACATCGACTTATGGTATCACCACTATTGCGAGTGACTGGTCTTCCAACCTCACAGTACATAGCGGTATGCCAAGAACGGTGAACCTGAAAGCAATGCCACAGAAACCTGCTTTGCAGAATAAAATCTATGTAGCATTTATATTGAGTGATGGCGATAACCTGCAATATGTAGAACACCTGATGCGTAAACTGTGGAATGATCCGGGACGCGGACAGGTGCCGATGGGATGGACATTATCACCAGCTATGCTGGATGCGATGCCGGGTGCATTGAACTATTACTGGCAGTCATCAACAGATAATGATAACCTGATCAGTGGTCCTTCCGGCTATGGCTATACCTATCCTAACAGCTGGGATCAGACGAAGCTAAACCAGTTTGTGGCGAAGACAGAAGATTATAATCAACGTGCAGGATTTAGAGTGGTAACAATATGGAATACCATCACCGGTGGTATCAATCAGAATGTAGGTCAGACCTATGCAACGTATGCGCCTTCACTGCTGGGAATGACTGCGCAGAATACCAATGGTGGTTTAACTATTTATAACAATACCCTACCAGGAATGGCACTGAATTGTAACTATTGTACAACAGAGCAGACCATCAAAGATAATATTGCTTCTGCAGCTGCTGGCTGGAATGGTACATCGCCAAGATTTATCATAATACAGGCGCAGCCATGGCAGGGAGTAACGCCTACCAGCTTTAAGAATGCGGCGACAGCACTGAATTCCGATTATGTGGTAGTAAGACCGGATCATATCTTCCAGTTGATCCGTGAAGCCAATGGATTGCCGGTAGATTCTCCAAGCAGTAATTTGTTTAAGTTGTCAAAGGCAATGGGATCATCTGTACCTGCGCAACAGCAGTCGGTGATTAGTTGTAAGTAGTATAAACTATCAAATACAGGCCCTTGAAAAGAATCCTTCCAAGAGAAGGATTCTTTTCAAGGGCCTGTATTGATTTATCTGACTTTACTGATAATCCTTATCCCGCCTTCTGAAGAAGTTGAGCAAGTCGAAGGATCGTCTGACCTATCATCTGCCGGTTTGTAGTATAATTCTTTTTGCTGACCGTAGTTTCTGTGTTATTTCAATCTTCCATTTTAAAACTATTGCCAGAACTATCCAACATAATTAACTGGGAGTTTTTCTTCAATAACATGGGGAAGAAATCAAAATGCAAAGTCATTTAATGCGAAAATAGAAGCGTTTAGAAATGAAGTGAGAAGTGATAGGGGTGAGTGATGTATAATTTCCCCGATTTAGACTTATCTAAAAATTAAGCCTGACAACAAAAAGTCCTAAGAATTAAACTTGATCCCCAAAATTACTTAAATTAGAGTAATAATCTTTTCAAATATATATATATAAAAAGCCCCCGATAAACGACGAGGGCGGCGTGAATGATTTCTCAACGGAAGAAAAATCCTTATTGTGATTTGCTTCGGGGCAAAAATAGTCTAATAATTTTTTAAATCAAAAATAATCCATGGAAAAACTGATTGTTGGCCTTGATTTGGGTGTTAATTCTATTGGTTGGGCTGTAGTGTGTGAGGATGATATTAATAAACATATACTTGGTATGGGAAGCCGCATTATTCCACTAAGCCCTGATGACAATAATGAGTTTGTCAGAGGCAACGCCATCAGTAAAAATGCAAAGAGAACAGAAATGCGTACCCAGAGGAAGGGATATGATCGTTATCAACAACGTCGAAGAAAGCTTGTAGCATTTTTGGAACGGCACGGTATGATGCCGGACGAGAAATTAATGTATTTATCACCATTGGAATTATGGGCGCTTAGGAGTAAGGGTATTACACAGGCACTGAGCTGCAAGGAGTTAGGTCGTGTACTTTATCATCTTAACCAAAGGCGCGGTTATCGCAGTAGTCGAAGCGAAGAGAGCAGCGCCGACAAAAAAAGTACAGCTTATGTTGAAGAAATTAAGGGGCGGTATGAGGAACTCAAAGAAAAGGGGCTTACAATCGGACAGCATTTTTATCAAAATCTTCTGACAGCACACAGTAGGAATGAACCATATCGTATAAAACAACAGGTTTTCGCGCGTCAGGCGTATCTCGAAGAATTTGATGCTATTATGGACCAACAAAGAAACCATCATTCTTCACTTACAGCGGATGAAGTTTTCTTTTTGCGAGATGAGATTATTTATATGCAACGTCCACTGAAATCACAAAAAGGTCTTGTCAGCATTTGTGAATTTGAAGGGCAGTATAGAAAGAATGCCAAAGGTGTGGAGGTTTTTGTAGGCCCCAAAGTTGCTCCACGTAGCAGCCCTCTTGCGCAGGTATGCAAAATTTGGGAAAGCATCAACAATATTATTTTTACTAATAAGCGGCGCGAGCCTTATCCTATCAGCACTGACCAAAAGCTATTGCTTTTTAATGCATTGAACTATACTGAGCGGTTATCACAGAAAGATATTTTCACTATACTAGGTATTAAGCCAGGAGATGGATATACTGGCAACAAGCAGACGGCCAAAGGCATTCAAGGAAATCTTACATATGCGGCAATTGCCGCTATTATTCCAGAGCGGAAGGATCTTTTAAGTTTTGAGTTGGAAATTTTGTTCGGTGAAGAAGATGCGCATTTGGTTAACAGATCCACCGGTGAGATCATCTCCGCGGTGCAAAAAAAAACTGTGACATCAGGCTATGAAAAGGCACTGTTTTTTCGTTTATGGCATGTTATATATTCGATTTCTGACTCTGATAAGTGTATAGAAACGCTGATGGAGAAGTTTAGTCTAACTAAAGAGCAGGCAGTTACTTTGTCGCGACTGGATTTTAGAAAGGCTGGCTTTGCCAATAAAAGTGTTCGTGCTATGCGCAAGATTCTTCCTTATCTGATGGATGGCTATATTTTTAGTGATGCGATGAGTCTTGCAGGGTATAATCACAGCGCCTCACTTACTAATGAAGAAAAACTTAAGCGCCAGCTGAAAGCATTTTTACCCCTCATAAAAAAGAACAGTCTGCGACAACCAGTAGTAGAAAAAATTTTGAACCAGATGATTGGAGTGGTGAATACAATTATCAGGGAATGGGGCCGGCCGGATGAAATCAGGGTGGAACTTGCGCGCGAACTTAAGCAAAGTGCTGAAGAGCGCAATAGAACTTTCAGTGCGCTTAGCAAGCGGGAACGTGAAGGAGAAGCTATTACCAAACGTATTGAAACAGAGTTTAGGCAATTTGGGATCCGCGCTACTCGCAACAATATTATTAAATGGCGGCTGTTTCATGAAATCAGCAATGATGAGGCCCGTTTAAATGCCACCTGTGTCTATTGTGGTCAACCTTTTGGCATAACCGATGCTTTACGTGGCAGTAGCGTGGATGTTGAGCATATCATTCCCAGATCTAAGCTATTTGACAATAGCCAGGCGAACAAAACACTTGTACACCGCAGGTGCAATGAGGATAAAGGCGACCGCACAGCTTTTGATTTTATGAGTGCGAAAGGAGAAACTGTTCTCGCCACCTATATAGAGACTGTGGACCGGCTTTATCAGAGTAACGTGATTGGCCGGCGTAAGCGAGACCGCCTACTGACAAGCAGTGAAAATATTCCGAAAGATTTCATTGAACGCCAGATCAGGGAAACGCAATATATTGCCCGGAAATCAAAAGAAATACTGGAACAGATATGTTATGAGGTATGGAGTACCAGTGGTCAGGTTACTGAATACCTGCGTCGTATCTGGGGCTGGAATGATGTGCTGATGAATCTTCAATTACCGGAATATCGCAACCTGGGATTAACAGAATGGAAGGAATACACCGACCGTGACGGCAACCTTCGCCAGCAAGAGGTTGTAAAGAATTGGAGCAAGCGTGACGATCACCGGCACCATGCCATTGATGCATTGACGATTGCCTGTACGCGGCAGGGTTTCATTCAGCGTATCAATCGGCTTAACGCTATCAGTAACCGTGATGAAATGCGGGCATCGCTAAATGGTAAATATGATCCCAAAAAGAATCTGTTGGAGAACTATATTTTCGCCCTGAAACCTTTTAGCACAAAACAAGTTGAAGAGGTTGCCGCCCAGGTACTCGTTTCCTTCAAGCCAGGTAAACGCGTAGCTACTTTAAGTAAATTCAAGGCAAAGGGGGAAAATTTAAAGACAGGCATCATCGTGCCACGAGGTCCGTTAAGCGAGGAAAGTGTATATGGTCGGGTTAGGCTGATGAATTCCCAAAAGCAACCTGTCAGGTATCTGTTTGAGCATCCGGATTTAATATTTAAACCATATATCAGAGTGCTGGTAGAGGAGCGCCTGGAAAGTCATTCCCGGGACGTAAAAAAGGCCCTTGCATCCCTGAAAAGAGATCCTATTTATTTGGATGAAACCAAAACAATAAAATTAGAGTGGGGTAGTTGCTATAAAGAAGAGGTAGTGAAAAAATATCCACTAATTGGTATTGGGCCAAAGGATACGAAATTTATTATTGATCGCCACATACGTGCAATAGTCGAAGAGCGGCTATTGCAATACAACGGTAACGAAAAGAAGGCGTTTGAGCAACCTTTATACAGTGATGCCGGTTGCACGCAGGAGATACGGTCTATTCGATTACTTACTGGTCTTACGGCGGTTGTACCAATAAAGAAAGATGAAAGTGGCCGGGAAATTGGTTTTGTTGTACCCGGTAATAATCATCACCTGGCTATTTATACAGATCCTGAAGGCCAAAGGCGGGAACATCTTTGTACATTCTGGCATGCGGTAGAGCGGAAGAAATGGGGGATGCCAGTTGTAATTACACAGCCTGGGGTAATTTGGGACAATATTTTACAAAAGCCCGATAATTTTCCACAAGAATTTCTTGAAAAGCTGCCTTTAGGAGACTGGACATTTGAAAAAAGTTTACAGCAGAATGAAATGTTTATTGTAGGGTTGACAATGGATGAGGTGCAAAGCGCTATTCAATCTTTAGATTATACAAGGTTAAGTAAACATCTATACCGGATACAGAAATTAAGCTCAACAGGATATAAGATAGTACTGCGTCACCATCTGGCAACTACGATAGAATATGCACGTGATATGATCGGTATATCTTCTCCAGCGTCATTTGAGGGGATTAAAGTTTCTATCTCAAAAACAGGTAAAATATCAATGCCGCATGATTAAGCGTACCTTATACTTTGGTAGCCCTGCTTACTTACATATGACCAATGAGCAGCTTGTAGCAAATCTTAAAGATGGCGATAAGAAAATTTCTGCGCCTATAGAAGATCTTAGCATCGTGATTCTCGACCATCAGCAGATCACTATCACCCAGGGTTTGATTGCCAGGCTGCTTGAAAATAATGTGGCGTTGATTA
>Ga0316604_10002749_pt1 | contig 13077 bp, 11 predicted proteins | sample OWC_soil_day20_C_FD_207650 | JGI IMG/M metagenome (GOLD analysis project Ga0316604, IMG submission 207650) | Wetland soil microbial communities from Old Woman Creek delta, Ohio, United States - OWC_soil_day20_CT | ecosystem: Environmental > Terrestrial > Soil > Wetlands | place: USA: Ohio... | reverse complement strand
TTTACCTTACTGCATGATCCTTCGATTCTTGAACTATGGAATATAGACCAGGAATATTACGCTGTAAGGAACTCCCTGCTCACCACCGGCATCATTCTCACTTATGAAAATAAATACGTCATCGCAGATGAAGTCGCCCTACAGATCCGGAAAACTTTCGGCATGGAACTTATGGACGAACAATACAAACGCTTATTAAATAATTTCAATAGAGATGAGCTGGCGCAGGTGCTGGATCACTACCAGCAAAATGTAGGTGGAACAAAAGACATAATCATCGTTAGATTATTAAATACTGTCATTCCCCCTACTGAGATCCTGAATTACTTTACCCTGGATCGTCTCCGCGACCTCTGTAGGCATATTAATATCCAAGTTACAGGTACCAAAAATGGCCTTGTTGCAAGTATCATCGAATACTTCGATCAGGATATGGACCTCCATGAACAAAAAAGTCCAGAACCAGCCCCTAACCCAGAACCAGAACCCAGGGAAATGGCGCCTGACATCTATGCAAAAGTATTGGGCTACCTCACCGGCCAACAGCTATACGATATCCTCTATCAGAATTCATTCATGACCAGTGGATCAAAAGAGGAGAAGATCAAACGTGTGCTGGATTGCTACAAAGCGGAACGCGCTATCTTAAGCCTACTGCGCAAAGAAGACCTCAGCCAGCTCTGTCGCAAATTTGGATGTAATACCTCCGGCTCTAAGCAGGAACTGGTAGATCGTATTCTTGATTATAATCCAACACCCAGCTATACGCCACTGCCTAGTAATCCAAGCATTCAGAATGATAAGCCCATCGAGGCCATCACACAATTCTCTCCCAATGAGATCACAGCAAACACGGAAGTCAACCTACCATCAAACTGGGACGAGATCACCAATAAATTCCCACATCTCGCCCACGATGAAAAGATAGTCCTTGCTATCTTAAAAGAAGCGAAATCTATCACAGAGCAAGACCTCTCCAGAATAGTTACCAAACATAAACTGGGTTGGTCTCTCCACAAAGCTCATATGGCAGAGCTGATCGCAAAACTGAAAAGAGATAACAAACCTTTTATCCAGATCAAAAGCGTTCAAAATAATAATATCTACCAATGGACATCCAATGAGATCACTGATGGCCAGGTATTAGAAAAGAAATCTGCCAGGGATATTATTGATGCGTTAAGGCATGGTGTAGTACCCAAAACAAACCTGAACCTCCTCATGGTAGGTCAGCAAACCGCCAGAAAGCACCTCTCCGATATCCTGTTGGAAGTGAGCCCTACAAAATCTCACTTTAAATTTATCCGAGGACAATACGGTGCAGGCAAGACTTTCCTCTGCTCCTGGCTGAAGGAATTCGCTTTTGATCATGAATATGCTGTCTCTTTTATCAACATCAGCCATGATCAACCCTTATCTGACCTGCCCATTTTCTTTTCCGGCATGATCAGTGGCCTCCGCACACCAGAAAAGCAAGAATCAAGTGCATTAGTCGATATCCTGGAGTCTTGGTTACTGAACATCCAACAAAAAACAGCCAAGATAGAAGGGATAGACCTCTCCAAAGGTAGCGATCAGGATATACTCACCAAGGCCGTTGAAAAATCTATCGAAGTAGAATTCGCTAATTTCAACGATATAGAACCAGGATTTTCCCAGGCATTACGCGCTTTCTACGATGGTAAAGTCACTGGCAACTCCGAACTGGTATCCACTGCCGTAGCATGGATCATGGGTAGCAGAGCGCTCTCCTCCCAAGCCTTAAGAGATATTGGTGTAAAAGGATACTTGGAAGCAAATAACGTATTTCCTCGTATGCGCGCCATTTTAGAGATCATCAGTGGTGCCCGGTATAAAGGATTATTATTACTAGTAGACGAACTTGAACTGGTAAGAAAATTCCCACAAGCCCGTCAAAGAGAGCTGGCATTAGAAACCTTACGATTATTGATCGATGAAGCAGGCAGAAACGCACTCCCTGGTTGTCTTCTCATCTTCACCGGCACTGACGAGTTCTTCGAAGACGATCGTTTTGGCCTCAGAAGCTACGAAGCTTTAGCCGATCGCGTTATGACACCATTAAACTTCGACAATATAGTCAGCATGCGCCAGCCAATTATCACATTGGAAGCATTGAATTCAGAACGCCTGTCACATGTCATATTTAAGATCCGTGACCTCTATAGCATAGCTTATAGCTGCGATACTACTCAGTTTGCAGACGACGAATCTATCCGCAGATTAATAGCTGAATGGACCATGTTTGGAGGAGAAAGTATTGATCGTAAGCCCCGGCCTATTTTAAGAGAATTTATCCAGATGCTAGATCTCTGTGAAGAAAATAAAGGTGTCAGCATCGCCCAATTCTTAAAAAAGCCGATTCTCGATATCAATACTGAAACTGTTCTTAACTAACCTCTATATGTCGTACGCCAAACTTCATCCCAGACTACAAGATATTGTCAAGGATAAAAAGTGGAACGGTTTAACAGACATTCAAAATGCAGCTTTTGACCCTATTTTCCAGGGTATCAGCTGCACTATTGAAGCACCTACTTCCGGGGGAAAGACCGAAGCAGTGCTGTTTCCACTATTGACAAGAATATCAGGAAAGAAAAAAAGCGGGTTCAAGGTCCTTTATATCGCTCCACTAAAAGCATTATTAAATGACCTCGATCTACGCGTATCGCCTTATGCAGAGAAATGCTACTTAAAAGGCTTCAAATGGCATGGTGATGTAAGTCAGACGGAAAAAATGAAGCAGATGGATAATCCTGCTGATATCTTGTTGACTACACCAGAATCACTCGAAGCGATATTACTTCGTAAACCTAACAAGGAAGATATCTTCAAGCACCTGGAAACTGTCGTGATAGATGAAGCGCACTATTTTGCGCTCACAGAAAGAGGCTCTCACCTTTTATCAGTACTAGAAAGGATTAGTGCTTTTGTACCCACTCCCTTCCAGCGCATTGCTGTCACCGCCACCATCGGCAATCCTATTAACTTATTACTATGGCTCACAGGGAAGAAAGATACCGGACAACCCATCAGTGTAAAAGCTACTAAAGTAAAGGAGAAGGATTTCAAGATCCACTTTTTAATGGATGATGGGCTGGGTTTTCAAGACCAGTTATACAACCTCTTAAGTAATAAAAAATCAATCGTATTTGAGCGTTCCAGAACGCGTACGGAAGAAACAGCTACGAGTATCAATGAGCGGAATCAACTTACTCAATCCCGCTTCCCTGTAAAAGTAAAAACACACCATTCTTCTGTGAGCAAAAGGTTCAGAGAAGAAGCGGAATATTCGATTAAGAAAGATTCACTGGACGCACTTAATGCGATCATTAGTACCTCTACATTGGAACTAGGGATAGATATTGGACATCTGGAGCAAGTCATCCAGGTAGGCGGTCTTGTAAGCACAGGTTCTTTTCTCCAACGTGTAGGCCGCACAGGGAGGCGAGATGGACAATCCCAATTCTTCCGGGGCTTATGCTTTGATAGCGAAGGATTATTGCTATTGACAGGCTGTATGAGCCTAGGATTAAAAAGTCGTGCCGAAGCTATTCTATTTCCAACGAAGGCTTTTCACATCCTAGCGCATCAGATCATCTGCATGTGTTTACAAAACAATGGCGTCACTGTAGATCAAATCTGGCCAATACTCTCGAAAGCCTATTGTTTCTCTGGTATCTCTAAGTCCCAACTAGACCAGCTCATCTCCTTCATGGTGGAGGAAAACTATCTCCGCATCATAGATGGCAGCGTGATACTAGCAGGCCTAAAAAGCGAAGATGAATTCCTGCGGGCAAATTGGAAACGTCTCTTCGCCATTTTCGATACCGGTCCTATTTATAATGTTGTCGATGGCAAGAAGATCGTAGGTTCTCTGGATTCTGCCTTTGCCCGCTCACAACAGCTCCCCTTCATCTTCGTCCTTGGTGGCCAAGAATGGAACGCTATCAAGATTGATCACGAGATGCAACAAATCCTCGTAGAAAAAAATCACACCGGTGTTGCGCCTAAATGGAATAGCCTAGGTAATATTGATGTACCATTCGAACTAGCCCAGGAAATAGGGAAATTACTCTCCAGCAGAGAACCTCTCCCATTTTTAGATCCACCTGCTCTAATAGCATTCGAGAGAGAACGTGAGCAATATTGCTATATGAAATGGAGCCCAGGTAAATGGATCATGGAATCTACATCTGAAGATTCCCAAGTTATTCACATCTGGAACTTTGCAGGAGATAAGATAAACCGGGCCTTGAAATGCGTTATCCTGTCTGCATTCGGGGAGAAACCAAGTTATGATTATAGAGGCGTCTCTATTAACCTTAATAAGTACCAAAGCGCTTCAGCCATAAAAGAAAGCATTTATGAATTGTTAGGCCGAATCCGAATAATGACGGATGATGAAATCATTAGTTATATGGAAAAGGTGGTAGATCCAAAATGGTTTTCTAAATTCTCAGAGTGCTTACCGGATAGGTTGGCACGATTGACTATTATCGAGAAAGATTTGGATTTAACGGGGTTGATAAGAGAAGTGAATGTAGTGGCTGTTGATTATTAATATCAGGCTAATTAATCATTAGCCCTCATTAAAAGTGGTGCATCGACTATATGTAATTCCATGGGTTAAGATTAAAATCAGATGCTGCTACGTAGCATGCTGTTTTTCCAGACCAACACTATTCAAAATGAAATTGAAATTATTAATCCTGTTACTTTTGTTCACGACTACAGTCAATGGACAAAAGACATTGCATTTATACGGTGGCCAAAGTCATGACGTTTATCTAGGTTGTTTGAATTGCAACGATATAGAACAAAACTCAATTTGGAATGACATCGGATCATATGGCTCAAATATCAGTAGTACCTCCATCTGGAACAGCATTGGGACTTATGGAAGTGATATAAGCAGTTATTCTCCCTTTAATTCATTGGCAAGTTATCCACCCGTAATTGTTGATAAAGACGGGAATTTTTATGGCTACTTAACAGCAAATGAATTAAATAGTAAAAGAGCTGATTTTAAACTTGCATTAATAATTTGTAAGTATTATAAAGATATTCAGAAGGATGTTTCGGGTTGGTATAAAAAAATATTTAGTTGAAAATATGGTAAATCTAATGGAGTAATCAGGGTATAAAATATCCATATATTTCATACCCTAAAATAATATGACGGTATTAGATATAGATGTATCAATAGACTTCTTAACAATTAAATTCACATGAATAAAGAAGAATATTATAATACAAGTGAAAAAAGAAATTTACCACTAAGATGTCCCCGTCTTTCAAATTGCTCAAGGTATAGATATACAGCTTATTTTATTGGAAAAACTTGCTACAAAGTAAAATCTGACAATACTGAAGACAATATGAAAAGCATGGGAATTCTTGATGATAATGAAAGGATTTCCGAAATGTTAGAAGCAGGGGAACCGACTACTATTGCTGGTGGAGAAAATAATTTTTACATTAACAATGCATGCCCCGAATTCTTCCTTTATCCACACGAACACAAGCTTATAGGAATGGAAGATGTAGCTACGCATCAATATTTTTATGATAAATATTTAGTAATTCAAAATTTAAACCTGGAGAGTCAAGGCATTATTCAGAATGTGCGGAATATTCCTTATTCACATCAAAAAAGTCAATTTTAAAAATAGGAAAAATGATAAACAATAAAATAAACACTTCAGGTGACGGAAATATTGTAATTACCGGTGATCAAAACACTGTTACCACCAATATCACAATAAATAAGGGTGACAAGAACGCACTCGCACGACACCTTGCAGAAAATCAGGTAGAAATTACTGATATCCAAGAATTAAATTCCATTATTGACCAGGATAATCCAGTACCAGAAGAAAAAAAATCGGTCAAAAAGTAGACGATTGGATGAAAAAGATGTTAGGTAAAGCGGTTGATGGAAGCTGGGCTATCTGTATAGCTATTGCTGGAAAAGTGTTAGCAGATGCTATAATAAAATATTACGGATGGTAAGTACCTTCAGATATGGAAATTATTTAAACACACACATTATAAATGTACGAACATTCACTACCTGTTTGGTACTATATTGCTAAAATGACCGACAATTATAAAATCCACTGAGTAGAATTAAGGACTTAAAACACCATATAGAATTTGATATATTCCAAGTACCGATAAGAATTTTTGCCACTAATAATTTAATTGGTGAGATGATTAGTTATATTATAGATCAATTACCTACAAATGAAGTAATAGAAGGCGCTTTGCGGCAGCAATTGAAAATATATCCAGACATAGCTATTCGGGAGTTTGTCACAAATGCAATTATTCACCAGGATCTATTTATTACGGGTGCAGGTGTAATGGTTGAAGTATTTTAAATGGTGTTTTTAATATCTCCTGCTCAAATTTATACCATTATGGAATAATCCCTGTATAACATCTATATCGAAAAGAATATGCGAACAGGAATTATACTTTTATTTATACTGCTGTTCTCCTCTTGCTTCCGCAAGCCTATACCAGTCAGTTTCTTTCATACAGGAGAATTTACACTTGAAGATACTTCCCATAGTGCCAATGAGTATTTACAATCTTTTGAGGATGACGGATTTCCAATCTATTACCTTGGGCCTTCGAAGGATACTATCAATATTGGAACGCGTTACTGGCGCCGCGGAGAATGCAGGTTCGAAGAGTACCCAGCATATTGCATTTTCAGATATTCAACATCTAATGTATCCGTACAAGTTGCTACTTCATTTCCTGCATGCGAATCCTTGGAGTATCTTAATAAAAAAAGATTCATTGACCATTATTGTGACTCAAATCATTACTATCATGCTTCAACGATCATTATACGTAATCTGTGCGATACAGCAGTGTCATTGGGGATTACCTTCAGTGTGAGCCAAATGCACAGAGAGATGCTGAATAGCCGTGGACAATGGGTAAAGGTGAATAAGAAATTGTGTGAAGAGTGGCTCTGTGGTACAGGGCAGCCTAATATCTATTTAATGCCGGGAGAGTTGATTATCTCTAAAGTTGGCCATTTTAATGGCAAACATACTATACCTTGTCGGTTGGCCTTGGGGCGTAGCAATGCTTTTGCTCAGGTATACTCTAATACTTTTACGGAGTATATAAATGATAGTTTATTACAAATCGTTGAAGGGACTTGAATGTAGTCAAACAAAAAGCCTTCAGTTTTTTACATCTGAAGGCTTTTTATCCTGCGGAGCCAGATGGACAGTTATCGAACTTATTGATTGAAGATTTGATCAAAATCGACATTTTTTACACAAATGATGTTGAGTTCAAAAAGTGAAAGAAAAACATACAGATAATTAGAAAATGAAAATGTCATAGACCCTTGTGTGTTCTGTGCAAATCTATTACTTACCAGAAAAGGAGATGCCATTATTAGAACATTACTTAAAAGTTCGTCTAAATTCCAATGGAGAAAGTTTAGTCTTTGCTTTAAATAATGTACTAAACGATTGCGGATGCTCAAACCCCAATTCATATGCAATCTCGCTTATTGATAAACTGGTTGTCGATAATTTCTCTTTCGCCAGCTCTATCAATTTTTGATGAATGTGCTGTTGTCCATTTTGTCCTGTCAGCGAACGCAACATATCACTTAAATAACCTGGTGATAAATTAAGCGCTGCAGATAGATATTGGACAGTAGGTATTCCCTGGCTTATTGATTTCCTGTTAATGAAATATTCGTCCAACAATTCTTCCATTCGTTGTAACAGGTCGTTGTTGACCGCTTTGCGGGTAATGAATTGGCGTATGTAAAACCGGTTTGCGTAATTCAGCAGTAATTCAATTTGTGAAATAATAACGTCCTGGCTATACTCGTCTATTCGGCTATTCAACTCAATATCAATGATATTTGCAACAGCGATGATGGTTTCTTCTTCCTGCGCTGAAAGATGCAGCATTTCAGTGGTAGCATAGGAAAAGAACCCATATTGTTTGATTTTCTTCGCTATGGGATAATTTAAAAAGAAGTCGGGATGAATGAACAAAGTAAAGCCGGTATAGTCTACGTTCTTTTCACTTGTTCCGGTTAATTGATTCGGAGAAACAAAAAACAATCCACCTTCATCAAAATCATAATAGTGCTGACCATACTTAAATTTTTCCTGAAGATTTAGTTTGTACGATATTTTGTAAAATGATAAAATGAATTGTTCAGGGAAATTATCGTCAGGCGTTATTTTTCCATCGGAGTTATTGATTAGGCTAATTAACGGGTGCAAAGGCTTGGTAAGCCCAGCACCCGGTGAAAGTCGGATAACGATTCAAATTTATATGGAACGTCTTCTTTTTTCATCTTAAGATACTAAGGTAGCCATAATGCTTGTTAATATTTCCTTTAATACCAACAAGGAAAATTTCCGGATAAGCATGTACCTGATAAAGCAGGTTAATTCTTCCGTTATTGTGGAAATTAATTTACTGACCCCATCGCATAAACCCTGTTTTTGTTATGATAACTCCGTTGGTGTCACTCCATATACTTTTTTAAACGCAAAAGAAAAGTGAGATAGATTTTCAAACCCTACTTCAAGATATACATCTGAGGGGCGTTGCTTTTTCTGTAAGATTAGATAGTGGGCTTGCTCCAAACGCTTTTGTTGCAACCACTTTTCGGGAGTTGTGTCAAATATCTTTGTAAAATCTCTTTTAAACGTAGAAAGGCTACGTCCGGTTAGTTTAGCAAACGATAGTAAGGGAATGTTATACTTATAATTGTGATTCATATACGTCTCCAGATCTATCTTATGTGGTTCCTGAAAATCAAATAAAAAGTTCTCAAAGATATCACCTGTTTGAAGCAACAGCTCAATTGCTTCCAGTGTTTTAAGTTCCGCAATTTTTGCAGTAAGTTTTTTCGGGTTATTAATATACGGCAACAATGAATCAAAAAAACCTTTTAAAAACACATCTCCTGTCAGGTCGATCAAAGCTTTATCTTTATACGTGCTTTGTTTTGGGATATTATTTTCTACTGCGTATTGGTGCAAAGTTTTTTGGTCAAGAAACATAGAAATTAACGAAGGGGGGGCGCCATTTTGATCTGCTTTTTTCAGCTTTTTGAATAATTGATTTCTTCGCATTAGGCATATCGTACCTTTTTTCATTACAAATGTCCCTTCGTTTGAAAAATAATACGATTCTCCTGATAACATTATCCCTAAAGCGTGCTCGGGAAAGTAATGTTCGCTACTTTGTGCTTTTTGATAACCACATGCATACAGGATATTATGTTGAAGAAAAAGATTGTTGTCCATCGTTTTTTATTTTATCTGGCTCATTATTAATCTATCCATCAGCTTATCGGATAAAATCTTTCTTAAAATCAATAAGACCCTGGCGTTCATTTCCGTGCCTGCATACCGGGTTTTGGGATTTTTTGCCTCTATGCCCTTTTTAACAAGTTTTGCAATCACTATTGGTTCTGCTATACCGTTTGATAATTGGGTAAATACTTTATGCGTTTTAGCTGCAAGATCTTTATACGCTGTATGTCCGGATGTTTTCATGAGATTATCCGTTGCAATAGTTCCCCATTCAGATTTAGTAGCTCCTGGTTCAACAACTATTACATCTATACCAAATTCCCTGACTTCGGTTCGCATACTATCGCTTAAAGCTTCCAATGCGAACTTGCTTGCATGGTACCAACCACCTAAGGGAAAGGCAATTTTACCTCCAATAGATGAAATATTTATAATTTTACCATATTTATTTTCACGCATTTTCGGTAATACCAGTTGTGCCAAACGCATTGCACCAAACACATTTACTTCCAGCTGATAGCGTGCATCGTCAATTGCTACATCTTCTATTGCTCCTTCCAAACCAAAGCCTGCATTGTTTACTAAAATATCAATGCTTCCCGCTTCTTTCAGAATCCGGATGATGCCATCCTGAATACTTTCCTCCTGGGTAACGTCTAATGCAATAGGTTTAATGCCATAGGCTACAAGATCCTGCATTTTTTCCATCCTGCGTGCAGCACCATAAACATTGTAGCCGTTTTGTGCCAGTAAGATAGCCGTTGCTTTTCCAATTCCAGCCGAAGCTCCTGTAATTAAAACTGTTTTTTTCATTTCTGGAAATTTTATGGAGCAAAGATAATTGGGAACCTGCTGTGCGTGGTTTGTTGAAAAGTCCAGGTTTCTATGCTGAAAAGGTCAACCTGGTTATTACCATGCAGCTTCCTTAAGCTACCAAAGTAACCGGCAATAGTCCTGGCAGTCGAAATACTAAAGAAAGCGTTTCGCTTTTCAGTAAAGTGAGGGGGCCAATACTACAACCATACTACATTTATCTAGGACGAAAACTTGGTGAGGTATGCGACCTCTGGCTTACCGCAGCAAGTTTTTGTATCTAAGTATCTTATTAATCTGCTTAGTGAAGATGAATTGGCGAAGATTATAGAAGAAGAGCGAAGAAAATTAGGATAGTTTAATATGGGCAAAATATTGCTATTGAAAAAAGTGGGTACAATTAAGCACTTTTGCTCGATTATACCCACTTTTACTTAGTTGCGGAGAGCAGGGGACAACTTTCGACCCGTTTTGCATTTGATCTGAACAAGATTACCGACTTTATCGACAGATTTTACAGAAACAGACCGAAATAGGAATTCGGGAGAAGTAAGTAATCATACAATTTTTGTGCGGTTCCGAAGCCTCAGCAATAATTAAACTGGAAGTTCAGGTTTAAGACTGATGCTGCCTGTTGTTTTTCGCGATTCCATATCCGAACAAGCTGTAGCCACCTGTGAAAAATGAGAAAATATCCGACGATTGAAAACACCACCTTAAAGCGATAAATGATACGTTGAAAATTTTGAATGGTCGTCCTTCAAAAAATGGAAATATTGAGCGTAACAACTTGGTTCCAATTAAGTTAAACTTTTAACTTCCTACTCTCTAGGATTAGATTTTACATTTGCGGCAAAACCTCTGGCAGCGTAAAGATCGCAACAATGGACAGTGACCAGCCTTCTTTTGCCGAAGGTAATAAAGCTTTGAATCAGCAATAAGGCGATTATGCTGACACAGGCTTTTCCATCATTCGGGCCATCATTTTATTAAAGCTGCTTAGCGGCAACAATTTTCTCAGAAAAAATATAAATTTAGCTTGTGGGGTTCCTGCATACCTTAATTTCTTCTTATTGTCAGTTGCTGCTTTATATACAATTTTGGCCACCACTTCAGGACCTGGTGCATTCCGATAGCCAATTAAGGTATTTTTTTGTACCACTTGTGAATATTGCTCGTAGTTGCTATCCGTAATGAAGTCTATATTGTGCGTGAAATCGCTTTTAACCGCAGCGGGTTCAATGTTCTTGATCGTGATATTGAATTGCTTTACCTCGAATTGCAAGGCTTCCATAAAACCTTCCAAAGCCCACTTGGTACTGTTATATATGCTATAAAGCGGAAATGTAATAATTCCTCCGGAAGATGTGGTGTTAAGAATAATGCCCGATCTTTCTTTTCTAAAATACGGTAATATCGATCGGGTTACGTTCATGACACCGAATAGGTTAGTTTCAAACTGCTTGCGGACCTGTTCCTCTTTGGTTGCTTCAAAAGCTCCAGCAAGCGCATAGCCAGCATTATTGAAAAGGACATCGATAATGCCCAGATCATTTATAATGTCGCCGATCGCTTTTTGAATACTCTCATTGTCGGTAACATCGAGTTGAAATTTTTTTATGGCTGGATGATGGCTAAATGTATTTTCAGGTTTTACTGTTCGCATCGTTGCTGCCACCTGCCAACCTTTTTCTGCGAAATAAATAGCAGTCGCTTTTCCTATTCCTGTAGAGGCGCCGGTGATCATTATGACCTTTTTCCTTGTTTGCATAGCGTTAATTTGTATTGGCAAATTTCTGCCAGATACATTGATTAGGAAAGGACATATGTCCTAAAAAACATTGTTGTTACTTAAAGTTTGAATTTTTTGCGCAACCTGCTTAGGTGCCTTGGAGTAATCCCTAACATTGAAGCGGTATACATAACAGGTACCAACTGAATAAACCATGGCTGATTTTTCACCATCCACATGAACCTCTCTTCGGCTGACTTTTCAATAAGGCTATATACCCTGTCTTCTATAGTTAAATAGCTATATTCCAAACATCGGATCCAAAAGCCTTTAAAACTTTCATTTGTTTTCAATAAGAGGTCTGTCGAATCTTTGTTTATGACAAACAGTTCGCAGTTTGCAACTGCTTGAAGGTTTTCAATAGAGAAGGCTTGTCGGAGGAAACTTCGAAGTGAACTGGTGAACTCTCCGGGCATCGATACCCAGCGAGTGACATCGTTGGCATTTGTAGTGTAGAAGTGTCTGATCATGCCAGAATTAATAAAAGCGATCTTATTGCACAACTGCCCTTCCTTCAGAAAGAAATCATTTCGTTTCAATTTTACAATCCTGCAATGGCTCCATATTTCCTGAAAGTCTGTTTCACTAACCGGATAAAATTGATGTATTCCTTTTCTGAATTGTTCCTCTTTAATTTCTTCCACGAAAACGAATAATATAAATAATAAAGACAGTAAGCAATTTAAAGAAAAGTATCGATTTCTTAGTTCGGTTTTTAGTTTACAGTGAATTTATAGTCCTGATTATAACTTTTAAAACTTATGCTTGAGCCAATGCACTCCCAATAAAGCTGAACAATACTATGCAGTAATACCTAATAAAAACGAAACAAACGAAAATGAGGCTACGTTTTAGCACTATTAGCATGCTCAATTTAACAAAGCATATTCTTAGTTTCAAGCCAGGGGGATTCGAACGTAATGTAGTTTGATAATCAATAAAGTATAGAACTAATGAAAATTAAAAAAGCTTCAAGTCATTGAACTTGAAGCTTTTTTATATCCTGCGGAGAAAGAGGGATTCGAACCCCCGGACCTGTTACAGTCAACGGTTTTCAAGACCGCCGCATTCGACCGCTCTGCCATTTCTCCGCTGCAAATGTGAAAAACTGAATGAAAATCTCCAAATATT
>Ga0316604_10002747_pt1 | contig 13094 bp, 10 predicted proteins | sample OWC_soil_day20_C_FD_207650 | JGI IMG/M metagenome (GOLD analysis project Ga0316604, IMG submission 207650) | Wetland soil microbial communities from Old Woman Creek delta, Ohio, United States - OWC_soil_day20_CT | ecosystem: Environmental > Terrestrial > Soil > Wetlands | place: USA: Ohio... | reverse complement strand
GACTGGGCGTCATGACCCTCGACAATTCTGCGATTGCAGCGCAGGTCCAGGTTTCGGAAGATCCTGAAGCTGACAAACTGAAACGCCCCGATCGCTTCTGGGCGAATCTCGGCCTTACTGCCCTGCTGATGGTTGCTCTGATGGCCAACCTACTGCCCTTGAACATTCTCTTTATGGTGGGTACGGCCTTTGCATTGATGCTTAACTATCCTAAATTGAAAGACCAACAGGCGCGGATTGTTGCCAATGGTGCCAATGCCATGCCTGTGGTTGCGATGGTTTTTGCTGCAGGTATTTTCATGGGAGTCATGGGCGGCAGCAAAATGGTGGATGCGATGGCGAAGGCTTTGATTGCGGCCATCCCTGCTTCCATGGGTCCGCATATGTCCTTCATTTCGGCGTTCATGAGTTTGCCGGGGACGTTCTTCCTGACAAACGACGCCTACTATTTTGGCGTGTTGCCAGTGTTGGCCAAAGCGGCTGCTACATATGGGATTTCTCCTGAAGAGATGGGGCGTGCTGCGTTGATTGGCCAAGGCGCCCACCTCCTTAGTCCGCTGGTTCCTTCTACCTATCTGCTGGTTGGTCTGAATAAGATTGAGTTCGGTGATTTGCAGAAGCGCTGTTTGTTGCCGGCAATCGGAGTATCGATGATCTGGCTGTTGACCTGTCTGATGTTGGGATTGATTCACCTGTAACATTTACGCATTGACAATTGCAATAATGGGTGCGATAATATATTTCAAGCAATGGTGCGGAGGCACCATTGCTTTTTTTTATACCTGAAAGGAGGGACAGCGGCCTTTTATATAGTAAGGAGAGATTCTTTTGAATTCTATCCTAAACGACATTATTAGTTTTGCAAGAGGGGGGACAGTAAGTGGGACGCTATGTTTTAAATCGTTTGCTGATTTCTATTCCGGTTCTTCTTCTTATTTCGGTAGGTGCATTTGTTCTTGTACACCTAACGCCCGGCGATCCTGCTGATATGTATGTTTCACCGGATATGACCAAGGAACAGATCGAGGCAACCAGAATAGCATTGGGGCTGGATAAGTCATGGGTGATTCAATACTATGAATGGATTAAGAATTTTGTGGGCGGGAATTTTGGATTTTCATTTACCAATCGCCACCCGGTAGGCGAAATTATTTTGCAGCGACTCAATCCAACGTTGATATTGATGAGTGTAAGCTTAATTGTGGCTTATCTTTCGGCAATTCCGCTGGGAATCGTGTCGGCGCTGAACAAGAATTCGTTTCTGGATCGTTTTATTGTGGGCTGGACTTTTTTCAATGTGTCGTTTCCACCGTTCTTTTTAGGACTGGCGCTAATCTATATTTTGGCTGTGCAACTTGATATTTTTCCGACAGGCGGAATGGCGGTATTGGGTCAAGAAGATGATCTCGGTAGCCAAATTATGCATCTGGTGTTGCCTGTAACCGTAATGGCTTCCCAGTTTTCGGCGAATATGATTCGCTATGTTCGGGCCAGCGTGTTGGATGTTTTGGGACAAAACTACATCCGTACTGCGGTTTCCAAAGGATTGTCCGGGTTGCATATTTTGCTGTTCCATGTATTTCGTAATTCGTTGATTCCCATTATTACGGTAATCGGAACGGATTTACCCAAGATCATCGGCGGGGCTGTAATTACGGAACAAATTTTTCAGTGGCCGGGGATTGGTTCTCTGACTGTAGCATCAATTTTTTCCCGAGACTATCCAATTTTAATGTCTATCGTTATTTTATCCGCAATCGCTGTATTGATAACGAATTTATTGGTAGACGTCTTGTATGCGGTTATTGATCCCCGCATTCGTTATGGAAAGTGAGGTGCGTTGGTATGGATACAGATAAATTTGTACTGGCAACTGATAACGGCGCATTTGGCGAAGTGATGACAGGGACGATTTGTGATGGAATTGGCTCCTCAGGACAGGACACTGCGGAAGAAGCAGTGGAATCCTGGGGTAAAATAACATGGCGGCGATTTTGCCGAAATAAAGTTGCATTAGGCGGGATGATCATATTTTTGGGCATCATCTTGGTTGCAATATTGGCTCCCGTCATTTCGCCGTTTGACCCGAACAAGACTGTGGGAGATTTTGCGGCGGCGCCATCAGCGACTCATCTTTTGGGTACTGACGACGTAGGGCGCGATGTGTTAAGTCGGCTGATTTATGGTTCGCAGGTATCGTTGATTGTTGGGATTGGTTCCGTAATTATATACGCCTCGATCGGAATCGCATTGGGTCTTTTGTCCGGATATTTTGGCGGGATGGTGGATAGCGCCATAATGCGAATAACGGAAGTATTTATGGCGTATCCACATTTCATGATTATCATGGTTATCGTAAGCTTAATTGGCCCTAATATGATGACGGTTATGCTGGTAATGGGTTTCATGGGCTGGCCGCCGATTTGCCGGTTGGTCCGTGGCGAAGTCTTAAAAGTAAAGTCTATGGATTATATCGCCTCAGCGATCGTCACGGGATATTCTCCATACAGGATTGTGTTTCGGCATATTTTGCCTAACGTTTTGTCACCTATTTTTGTCAACGCTACATTTGGAATCGCTTCCGCCATTTTGATGGAAGCTTCGCTGAGTTTTCTCGGTTTGGGCGTTCAACCTCCCACTGCCAGCTGGGGAAATATGTTGACGAGTGCTCAATCACTTACGACCTTGTCGGAAGAGCCGTGGCGCTGGATACCTCCCGGTATTGCAATTTTAATTGCTGTGCTGACCGTCAATTTCCTAGGCGATGGACTCAATGAAGCTGTTGGCGGCGACGCAAAATAATGGCAAAACCTAATAAGTTAAGTAAAAAATAAATAAAAGGAAAGAGGGTTTGTGTAAATGAATTTATTACATTGGATGCGAACGAAAAGAGTAATGGTCCTAGCTGTTGCCTTGGTGTTGGCGATGGCGCTGGTAAGCGGTTGCGGCGGCAAAGGCGCCAAAAAGGATGAAGCAACAAAAGCCGGCTCCGATACACTGTATATCGGCACTGCGAATGCTCCAGAATTTTTCAACCCCTTTTTGAACCCTGGCATCGCCGGGAAATACGCCATTCGTTTCATGTATGACTCACTGGTGGGCATGCCTGAACCGAACAAGTTCACTCCGGCGCTGGCGGAAAGCTTTGATAGCACAGATAATCAAAACTTTACGATCAAAATTAATCCTAAAGCGAAATGGACTGACGGCAAACCAGTTACAGCCCATGATGTGGCGTTTACATTGAATACGATCGGCAATCCCAAAGTGGAAACCTCAAAAAGATCCTATATTAAAATGCTGGTAGGCGTTAATGATGCTGGGATGCTGCCGGAAGGCGTGAAAGAGATTGCCGGGATGAAAGTTGTGGATGACCGCACGTTGACGCTGAAGACCAAAACGCCGGTCGATCCGAACTATTTGAAAAGCTTATTGGGATTTGAAATCTTCATTGCCCCCAAGCATGTGTTTGAAAAAATTGATCCAGCCGCTATTACCGCCTCTGAGGCGGCAACCAAGCCTAGCGTAACCAGTGGGCCGTTTAAATTTGTGACTTACAAAACCAATGATCACGTTGAATATGCGGCAAACACCGAATATTATCAAGGGGTTCCGAAACTGAAGAAAATTTTCATGCGCGTAATGAACGGGACCAATTTGGTTACGGAATTGAAGTCCGGTGGTATTCAGATGGTTACCGGCGGGGGTATCGGAATTCTGCCGATCAAAGACCTGGATATGCTGAAAAAAGATGAGAAACTTGTCATAAAAACGACGCCTTCCTTTCAGGGCCAATATTTGGACATCAATAACAGCCTTCCGGAGCATAATACGAAGTTCCGTCGGGCCGTTACGATGGCAATCAACCGCAAACAAATCGTCGACCAACTTTTTAAAGGTACCGCGCAAGTTGTGCCGACGATATATACTCCTGCCAGCGATTTTTATGATGCAAGCGTAAAGAACCTGCCATATGATCCGGAAGCAGCGAAAAAATTACTGGCGGAATCGGGTTATGATACATCCAAGGAGATCATTTTGTCTGTTCCTATCGGCAATGTACTTCGCGAACAATCCGCTGATTTGATTCAACAGGATTTGAAAGCGATCGGACTCAATGTCAAACAGCAAAAAATGGATTTCCCGACTCTCTTGGCCAAAGCCAGAAAAGGCGAATATCAAATGATTTTGATCGGCTACGGTCTGACCGTCGATCCGGATTACAGCTCTTACTTTGTTCCCGGCGGCAGCAACAACTATGCCCATACAGACGACCCCAAGCTGAGCAAAATGATGCTTGACGCGGCAGCCATGACTTCGGCAGCCCAACGCAAAGTTGCCTACAGTGAGATTCAGAAATACATGAATGAGCAGCAATTTATTACCAGCTTATATTCGGCGGACTATATCATCGGTCAAAGCAAAAACCTTAAAGGCGGTACCAAGGATTTCTGGGATGGATCCTTAACCAATCTTCACGAATGGAGTCTTGACGGTAAGTAATGCCAGCGTCAAAGAAGATTCAGGAGGTAATCGTATTATGAAAGAAACGATTTTGAGCGTCAAAGATTTAACAATTTCGTTTCAGACTTTGGATGGCAAGGTTTCGGCCGTTCAGGGGGTAACTTTTGATTTGATAAAAGGTGAGACACTTGCCATTGTCGGAGAGTCAGGATCGGGAAAATCTGTATCCGTGAAAGCGATTAACCGCGTATTGCCGAAAGGCAATACGCGGTATGAACAGGGCGAAGTATTTTATCAAGGTCAAAACTTACTTGATTTGCCGGAACAGGAGATGGAAAAAATCCGCGGCAAAAAAATTGCCATGATTTTTCAGGATCCGATGACCTCTTTGAATCCGACGATGACTGTCGGTAAACAAGTTGCAGAATCAATCGTAAAACATCAAAAACTGTCACAAGCCGATGCCATGCAAGAAGCGGTCAATCTCATCAAACTTGTGGGAATACGGAATCCGGAGGAAAGCAGCAAATGCTATCCGCATCAATTTTCCGGCGGGATGCGGCAACGCGTCATGATTGCACTTGCCTTGGCTTGCAAACCTGACATTCTGATCGCTGATGAACCGACTACGGCTTTGGATGTTACTATTCAAGCGCAAATTTTGGATCTGATTGATGAACTGAAACGAAAATTAAATATGTCCGTTATTTTTATCACGCATGATTTGGGAGTTGTGGCGCATGTCGCCGACAGGGTGGCCGTTATGTATGCGGGAAGAATTGTGGAAATCGGTACTTCAGAGGAAGTCTTCTACTATCCGCAACATCCTTATACGTGGGGCTTAATTTGCTCCATGCCTTCTGTCGATACGAAGGATGCTGTATTGTACAGTATTCCGGGAGCACCGCCCAATTTGCTGAATATGCCAGCAGGAGACGCTTTTGCACCGCGAAATGCTTACGCGCTGGCGATTGATTTTGAAGAAAAACCACCGTTTTTTAAAGTGAGCGATTCGCATTACGCAGCTACTTGGCTGTTGCATCCCGCAGCACCCAAGGTTACTCCGCCAGCGGAAATTTTGCGCCGCTACGATACGTTTAAGTCTTTGTATACTAACGTCGAGGGGGTGAGCGTTTATGACAAAGTCTGCGCCTGTGCAGGAGGATAGGGAAGTAATCCTAAGAGTCCGCAATTTGCAAAAAATATATAATCCAGGCAAAAAGAATGAAGTACGGGCCATAGACGACATCTCATTCGATATTTACAAGGGGGAAACTCTGGGCTTGGTTGGGGAATCGGGAAGTGGTAAATCCACAACCGGTCGATCGATTATCAAGCTGGAGTCCATTACGGCCGGAACGGTAACTTATAAAGGGCAGGACATCAGCAAATTGAGCGGAAGAAGTGCAGTGATGGATTTTCGGAAATCAATGCAAATGATTTTCCAAGATCCTTTTGCTTCGTTGAATCCGCGTATCCCAGTTAAGAACATTATTGGCGATGCATTACGCTTGCATGGTATTTGCAAAACGGATGAAGAGGTCAGCGCGAAGGTGAACGAACTTTTGGATATCGTGGGGATTCACCGCTGTTATGCCAACCGCTATCCGACGGAATTTTCCGGTGGTCAGTGCCAACGTATCGGCATTGCCAGAGCCTTGTGCGTTAGGCCTGATTTTATTATTGCGGATGAATGCCTGTCAGCTCTGGATGTTTCCATTCAGGCGCAGATTGTCAATTTGCTGATTAGGCTTCGCCAAGAGAGAAAAATGACTTATTTATTCATTGCTCATGACCTAGCTATGGTAAAATATATCAGTGACCGTATCGCTGTGATGAAAGACGGTAAGATACTGGAAATGGCTCCGGCAGATGAACTCTATGCCCGTCCCTTGCATCCCTATACGGTTTCGCTGCTTTCCGCATCGCCATTGACGGATTTGCACAAGGAAAAACAGCGCAGGCGGATGGACTATGACACGTCAACACATAAATATCCTGCAGGAACGGAAGTCGGGATGTTTGAAGTGTCTCCGCAGCATTGGATTTATTGTTCAAAAGCGGAAGCGCCGCAGTACGAACAGCGAGCTTTTTCCAGACTGCAAGTGGCCAATTAAACAAGGTGCGGCGGTAAGGTTCCGGCGATTTACGAATCTTGAGGTGCAATAGGATGGGACTATTCAAGCAAAGCGTTGAAGCAATAATACCGAAGGTAACAGAGTGGCGGCGCCATTTTCACCAGTATCCGGAGCCGTCTTTTGAAGAATTTAAAACGACTGAGTATATTATTGAACAGTTGAAAGACTTGAGTGATGTTAGCTATGAAAGAGTATCCGCTACAGGGGTTGTGGCCCGCCTAAACGGCGGCAAGCCTGGACCGGTGATTGCCTTGCGGGCCGACATCGATGCTTTGCGCATGCCTGAGGGCAGCGGCGTGTCGTTTGCGTCCCAACACGAAGGAATAATGCATGCTTGCGGCCATGATGCGCATACCGCGATGCTGTTGGGGGTGCTTTATGTACTATACGAGCACCGGAAAAATTTAGCGGGTTCTTTTGTTTTCATTTTCCAAGCCGCCGAGGAATTTTTCCCTGGCGGAGCTAAGGAACTTATTGCTAAAGGCGTTCTTGATGATGTAGATGCGATTATCGGACAGCATGTGGGAGCTCATACCAAAGTCGGACATATCGGAACTCGCCCTGGCTATATCATGGCCAACAGCGATGCATTTGACTTAACCGTCATTGGTTGCGGCGGCCACGCGTCATCGCCGCAAGTATGCCGGGACCCCATTCCAATTGGCGCGCAGATTGTTACAGCGTTGCAGGACATTGTCGCCAGACACTTTCCGGCGAAGGATCATGTGGTTTTGAGTGTTACTCAGTTTCATAGCGGAACTGCTTATAATATTATTCCGGATTCAGCGGTCATCAAAGGGTCTGTGCGGACCTATTCACCAGAAAAACGAGAATTGGTGAAAAAACTGATCGAGCAGATTGCTGAAAAATATGCGACAGCCTTTGAAATGAAGATCGAGTATAACTATCAGTATGGCTATGACAATGTGTATAATACGGATGAATATGCCCATGCCCTCATGGAGGTGGCCGATGAGTTGTATGGTCCCGATACGGCCGAACTGATGGATCCTCTGATGGGTGGGGAAGACTTCGGCTATTATTTGCAAAAGGTTCCGGGATGCTTTTTCTTTTTGGGGATAAAAAATGAAGGCCTGGATTGTGTTTATCCTGCGCACAACACAAAGTTCCGTATTGATGAAGACTCTTTTCCCATAGGGATTTCAATCATGCTGAACGCGGCTATTCGCTTTCAGCAGTTGGTAGAAAAAAAGGGGGAGGAGGCTTGTTGTGGAACGAATGTTTGAGCAAGATATCAAGAACATTTTGCCGCAGGTTGTTGCCTGGCGGCGTCACCTTCATCAGTATCCGGAGAGTTCGTTCAATGAATTTGAAACTACGCAATTGTTGATTCATGAAATTGAAAAGTTGGGGAACTTGGAAATAACCCGGCCAACTCCGACTGGGCTCGTTGCCCGGTTAACAGGGGCCGATCCGGGTCCGACCATTGCTCTCAGAGCTGATATTGATGCGTTAAAGATGCCTGAATTGACAGGCTTGGAATATGCTTCCCGCAATGAGGGGGTCATGCACGCGTGTGGCCATGATTCGCATACGGCCATGTTGCTCGGTGTGCTGAACGTTTTGAGCAAAAACCAAAAATCACTGAAAGGGTCGTTTGTGTTTATTTTCCAGCCTGCAGAGGAACAGCCGCCCGGAGGCGCAATTGGGATGGTCAAAGCCAATGTGCTGGACGGGGTGGATGCGATTCTCGGCCAACACGTCTCTTCAATTGTTGATGTGGGGCATGTAGGACTTTTGGCAGGACCTTCGTCAGCCAATTCGGACTGCTTCGAGATTGTCGTAAGCGGCAGAGGCGGACATGCCTCCAGTCCGAATCTGTGCATTGATCCCGTTCCTGTTGCCGTTCAGACTGTGACGGCAATGCAGCAAATTGTTTCTCGGACTATTAATCCGTTGGAACAGGCGGTTGTCTCTGTGACCAGAATTAATGGCGGGACTGCCGATAATATTATTCCCGATAAGGTGACGATTGGCGGAACCGTGCGCACGTATACGACAGAAAACAGGCAAAAAATTTATGAGCGAATCTGCACGATTGCAACCAAGCTGAGTGAATCGGAAGCATGCGCCGCAACTGTGGATTACACGTGGGGCTATCCTTCTACGATCAACACGCCTGTTTATGTGGAGGCGATGCGTGGAGTGGCTGATACGATCTTCGGCGCAGGGACTGCCGTGCCGATTGATCCCAGCATGGGCGGAGAAGATTTTTCCTACTACTTGGAAAAGGTCCCGGGTTGCTTCATGTACTTAGGGATAAAAAACCCGGCGAAAGGATGTATTTTCCCAGGGCATAACACGAAATATCTGTTGGATGAAGATGCTTTTGAAATGGGCGTTACCATGATGGTAAGCGGAGCGCTGCATTTCCAACAGTTGGTAGAGAAGCGGTAACGCCTAACTTATAATTCGAGGAGAGGGCTTGTCGTGTGCTTGATATTCAACCCGCATATGCATCAATAATCTACAGTCTGAATCCACCCATTACGCGGGTGGATTTATTAATGTGGTAAAATAATACGATGTTATCCAAATTTCATTCAATGATTGCGCAACTGTTCACATGACACAAATTTATTCATTTTGGCGAAAGCGATAGGAGAAGAACTGATATGTATAGCTTTAAGAATGACTATAGCGAAGGGGCGCACCCCCAGATCCTAAAGGCGTTGACAGAGGCAAATTTCGAACAAGTTGACGGGTATGGCGAAGATTGTTACTCGAAACGGGCAGTTGAATTGTTGAAGAGAAAGCTCGAGTGTCAGGCGGTTGATATCCATTTTCTCTCTGGGGGAACGCAGACGAACCTCACTGCGTTGTCTGCTTTTCTGCGTCCGCATGAAGCGGCAATTGCGGCGAATACCGGACATATTCTGGTGCATGAGACAGGTGCGATCGAGGCCACAGGGCATAAAGTCATTTCCATCGAGGTTGGTGATGGCAAACTGAAGCCGGAATTCATCAAAAACGTTGTCGATGCTCATGAGGACGAGCATATGGTAAAACCGCGTCTGGTGTACATTTCAAACCCGACAGAGGTGGGCACGATTTATACCAAATCTGAATTAGCGGCCATTAGTCAGATATGTCAGGAAAACAATCTATATCTGTACCTGGATGGCGCCCGATTGGGCAGCGCGTTGTGTGCGGTCGGAAATGATGTGGCGCTCTCGGATTTGCCGCGTCTGGTTGATGCTTTTTACATTGGCGGCACAAAGAATGGCGCACTGCTCGGCGAAGCATTGGTCATCAACCGTGAGGAACTCAAGGCTGATTTTCGCTATCATATGAAGCAAAAAGGAGCGTTGCTGGCCAAGGGCCAAGTTCTGGGGCTTCAGTTTCTGGAACTGTTCCGTGACGACCTTTATTTTGATCTGGCCAGACACGCCAATGAGATGGCGGAGTTGCTGCGAAAGGCGATCAAGCAAGCTGGATTCGAGTTTTTGGTTGATTCACCTTCCAATCAGATTTTTCCCATTCTTCCCAACACGCTGATTGGCAGGCTGCAGGAAAAATATGCGTTTTATATTTGGTCAAAAATTGATGGGGAGCACTCGTCGATTCGCTTGGTCACCTCCTGGACAACGCCGGAAGAACCTGTTCAAAGGATGGTTGGCGATTTTAAAGGCGGAATGTGATTGGTTGTGATGTTGGAAGCGTGACTTCGGGGAAGTAGTAAAAAAATATAAGAATAGTGAATAAATAAAGGAAAAATTGGCTTCGAAAGCGAAAATAATCATTAAATAATTCCCAGCGCCGTCATTTTCGTTCGTTTGATTTCATCTTGCAACGAAGGAGGGCTGGTTTTTGGGCGAGTTGTCGAAACCCATCGAATACTATGAGGAAATTATCGGCCACGCCCGTGAGATTATCCTGGTTTTGGATCGGGATAGCAACGTTTTGTACGCGAACGTGGCGGCAACGGACACCTATGGGTATTCCCAGGCAGAATTTGTGACATTGCCAGTGATGAGCTTGTGGGTGGTATCAAGCCCTCAAGAGACGAAGGCAATAAAAGAACAATTATCGCAGGGTGGTATGTTTCAAACGGTGCATCGTCGTAAAGGCGGCGAGCCATTTCCTGTTGAAGTCAGCTCCCGAACAATGTCTTTTGACAAAAATAGCTGGGTGATTGTTGTTGTCAGAGACATTTCCGACCGGCTTCGGACGGAAGCAGCCCTGCAGCACCAGGAAGAAATTTTCGGACTGTTTATGGAATACAGTCCGATTTATGTATTTTTCAAGGATGAGAACATTCGTGCCATCCGGTTGAGCAAGAATTTTGAAACCCTGCTGGGGCGGCCGCTGGAAGATATAATCGGAAAAACGATGGACGAACTATTCCCTGCCGAGCTGGCACACCAGATGATCGAAGACGATAAGAAAATTCTGCGCGATGGAGTTCCCATCGAGGTAGTGGAAGAGTTCGCCGGACGAACTTATACAACCACTAAATTTCCCATTATTCGACCAGGGCAACCGAGTTTGATGGCTGGATTCACAGTGGACATCACAGAGATGAAAAAAACTGAAAAAGCGCTGCGTGAACGCACCGGCGAATTGGAAATTTTGATGCGGGCACAAGAAATAGAACGGATCCGACTGCAAAAAGAAATGACCAAGGCTGGGGTGCTTCAACGGTCGTTGCTTCCAGATGGAGGCAGCTATCTGAAAGCGGATATCGCTGTAATCTATCAGCCGTTGCAAGCTCCCGGCGGCGATTTCCTGCACTACAGCTGGATCGGTGATTCGGTGTTGCGAGGATATGTGGCGGACATTCAGGGACATGGCTTGACGGCCGCACTCCATACAACGGCGGTTAATCTTATTCTGTGCGACCAATATAATGAACCCTGCAGTGTCGCCATCTTACAACGGCTGAACGAAAAAATTCTGCAATATTTAGATAAAGATGCTTTCGTTGCTGTGTTGATTTTTGAAATGGATTTTGCCACAAGTACCCTGACCATGGTATCTGGTGGAATCCCCACAGTTTTATTCTCTCGCGCGCCGGGGGGGGTGATTTCCATTCCCGGCAGTTATGCAGGTCTGGTGACGGATCCGGAATTCAATACTGTGCAACAGTCCTTTGCTGCCGGTGATTGTGTCGTTTTTGCCACCGATGGGATTTTGGAGAGACTGCCGCAGCGTCCGTCGGTTCCGCTGCACGATTTTGAACAAGCAGTGAAGGCCCTCAGGCAAATCTGCGAGGAGCCGGATCGATGGGATGATTGCGCAGCGCTTTGCGTACGTGTCAACGACTCGCAGTTCGCTTGACCCAGAACAGTCCGATCATAGCCACGGCGCCGCCGACCAACTGCCAGAAGCCTACTTGTTCGCCGATGGCAAAATAGGCTATGGCGATGCTGGCTGGGGGAACAAGGTACATATAGACCATGACCTGGTTCGCGCCGATGCGTTCGACGCCCCAATACCAGACCAGCAGTGAAAAAACCGTAACCGGAATTGCCGCGAACACTACAGCAAACCAAGCCATGCTGCTGATGGCTTGCCAAGGGAGCGAGAGAAGTTCTGCGCTGCTAATAAACAGCAATATTATTGTTCCTGGTACTGACGACCAGGCTGTGACCCACAAACCAGAATGTTTTTTGAGCAGCGGCATAACAATGACCGGATACAACCCCCAGAGGAAACTCGCAGCAAGCGCCAAGCCATCTCCGATTAAAGTTGCTGTTGCGGCGCCGGATTGAATCGGACCAAAGCGAAGCACCATAACCAATCCGCCAAATGCGACGAGGCATCCGCCAATGATCCCGGAGCGCAGTTTTTCCTGCCCAGTCGCGGCGCCAAGCAGAACGGTGAAAAGCGGGGAGATTCCCATCATCAGAGCCAGATTGGTAACGGAAGTGTATTTCAGCGCCGAGATAAAAACAGTCTGATAAAAAGACACGCCAATAAAGCCGATCACGATCAGACGTGGCAAAAGCGCACGGTCAAATGCCACGTTTCCCTCCCGCCACTTCAGCACCAGCAGCATCAATGGCGCTGCCAGCAAAAAACGTAGCGTGGTGTAAACCTGTGGCGATATTTCCCGCATTGCCAGTTTGCCAATGGTCTGATTGGCGGCCCAAATCAGAACCACCGTCAATAGCATCAATTCGAGGCCGATACGATCTCTACGAAACATAGGACTATTTTATCATAGAAAGTCCGTTTGTTTTGCCTCTTTCATGCCAGTGTTAATGCCATAGAAAAAAATAATTTAAGAATCATTTGACGGATCGAGGATATTCTGTTAGAGTTAACAGTGCGTATAAGAATAGTTTGATACGCCACCTGCAATTATCAGTTCCCCGCGACCCGTGCCCATTCTCCTCTTCTAGTATGCCTGCGGAGAGGTCGAAAAGCCACGCTGTCCCGAGTCCGCTGAGCAGGAAGACAGAGGAGGAAAATCCATGTTTGAAGACAAAGTTATGAAATGTAGAGATTGCGGCGCTGATTTCGATT
>Ga0316604_10002746_pt1 | contig 13102 bp, 10 predicted proteins | sample OWC_soil_day20_C_FD_207650 | JGI IMG/M metagenome (GOLD analysis project Ga0316604, IMG submission 207650) | Wetland soil microbial communities from Old Woman Creek delta, Ohio, United States - OWC_soil_day20_CT | ecosystem: Environmental > Terrestrial > Soil > Wetlands | place: USA: Ohio... | reverse complement strand
TTGAAAAAGAGATCACACAAGAAATGCGTCAAGTAGGCTTTGATAATTGGGAAACCACCGATGACCACGGAATGTTGATTTACGGTATAGCCAAAGATCAAACAGGAAAAGAATACTATATGGTAAAGAACTCATGGGGTATCAACAATAAGTATAAGGGAACATGGTATGCTTCAAAAGCTTTTGTGAAGTACAAAACCATGAATATCTTAGTTCACAAAGATGCATTACCCAAAGAAATAGCCAAGAAACTAGGGATTAAGTAATCTCCTATTTAATTCTCTCACCAACATAAAACAGTAGATTCAGACTTGTCTGTCTCTACTGTTTTTCATTTTTACTAAACCGCAGAAAGAAACACGCACCTCAGACTATTTCCGTATCACTACAAGAGTAGAAAAATGACAAGGTTACTTTCCCAAACACATCTTATTAATATATTCCGTAAACTTGTCTTTGTAGTTTTCTCCTATGGGAATATAAGTACTTCCGTCAAAAATAATTCGCAAGCGTGAGATTTCTGCAATCTTTCTCAAATTAACAATATAAGAACGATGTACACGCATAAACTGGTTAGTAGGTAAGCGTTCTTCGAGTTTCCTCATGCTTAGCAAAGTCATCACAGGTTTATCTTCACCTTCAATAAAAATACGCACATACTCACTCATACATTCCACGTATTTTATATCATTGATGTTAATTCGCACAATCTTATAATCAGCTTTAACAAACAAAGAGCCGTCGTCATTAAGCACATTCGTTTCACTTTCGCTAATACTGCTAGATTGATACTCAAGTTGTCTGCGAGCTTTATCCGCCGCTTTCAGAAAGTCTTGAAAGCTAAATGGCTTAAGAAGATAATCAATCGCATCAACTTTAAAACCCTCAATAGCATACTCTGAATAAGCTGTAGTAAATATAATAAGAGGTCGTACAACTAATGAGCGTACAAAATCAAGCCCATTAAGATCAGGCATATTAATATCCACAAATATCAAGTCGACCTCTTCTGCAGCCAATACCTCCATAGCCTCGAAAGCATCCTGACAAGCTTTTACTTGCTGAAGAAAGGGAACCCTAGATATATATCCCGTCAATTGGGTAAGAGCAAGGGGCTCATCGTCAACTGCAATACATTTAATCATATAATTGGAATTATTAATAATACATTAAAACTATCAGCTACTTGGTCTATAGAAAGCACATAATTTTCACCAAATAGCAACCTCAGACGCTTTCTTATATTTTCTAGCCCTATGCCACCCTCCTGATCATCGTGCTTATTAGAATGACTATTAGAGCATTGAAATAGTAATTGTTCACCTTCCAACTTCATGCAAACATGGATAAAAGAGTCCGACTGATAACTAACTCCATGTTTAAAAGCATTTTCCACAAAAGATATAAAAAGTAACGGAGGAATTTGAACATCAGGAAAATCGACAGGCATACTCACTTCGATGTTTACTTTTTCTGTATACCGAAGCTTCATTAAGCCTATATAGTTATTTAAGAAACGTATCTCTCTGGATAACAAAATTGTTTTATTGCTCGATTCATAAAGAACATAGCGCATCATCTTAGACAGTTCCACAATCGTCATTTTTGCCTTCTCAGCATCAATATCCACCAAAGCATGAATATTATTCAATGTATTCATGAAAAAGTGTGGATTTATTTGATATTTCAAATATTCCAATTCTGTTTGCAAATTATGACGCTCCAATTCTTTCATCGTCTCTTCATCCCTGAGAGATTTAAATAATAATTTTACAGCGATATTAAAGCCCACAACTAAAATTGCAATAAGAAAGCGTCCATAAAACGGAGCCATCATCATACCAGGAAATAACAAGAAGTTCCTTTTTAATGACTTATCCGGCGGATAATCTCCATCGTCTGGTTTACCTGGTTTGCCTGGTTTGCCTGGCTGCTTACCAAGCTTATCTGGTCTGCCAGGCTTATCTGGTCTGCCTCTTTCCTCATTTTCCACATTTGGAGATATACGTTGCCAAGTGCGTTCTACATGTTCAGGTCCCCTTCCCTCCTCTTCACGAAATTCATCACGTGAAGAAGTTAATGACGAAACCCACAGAATAACTACTACTATACAAATCACAGATAACGCATACGCCATATATCGTTTACGAAACAGCAAATAAGGAGCCAGTAAATAATTATTAGCCGCAAAGATAAGTAAAAAAGGTACAATAGTTAACCAAAAATGGCTAACCATGTCCCAATTATAAGAAGATTCTCTACCTGAATAAATAGACAGATAGTTCCCCAACACCGGCAGAAGGAAAACAACAAGCCAAAGGGCTGCATATATCAAAATCTCTAGGAGATGCCGTTTTCGTAATTTCATATATAGAAAATCATCAATTTCACAAAAATAGTTCTCTTAAAGATGCGGAACAAATGATATCGACAAAATTCTTGATTTTATCGGCAAAATAATGAAACAGAAGTCCTTTAAACAAATTAGGACTCTCTTATCATCTCCCACTAGAGCTGGTACTGCCAACTTGGGTAACAATAGAAGTAGCTGTAAAAGTACCAAGTTGAGTACCGGCTGTATAGGTTGCACCCGAAAGATAGCCATTAAAATCGGTTCCGCCTGAAACGGTTCCACCTGAATAGATTGTATAGCTCCCACCTGAAAGCAGACTCGAACTACTATACAATAAAGTCATCTGTGAATAGCTTCGGGGAAGTTTATAGCTAAAAAGGTTCTCCCCATCAGAGGATACAATGCTAATATATTTCCCGGATGTACCCGAACCTCCATATATAACAGAGCGTTGAGTACTAACACTGGAAGTAGGCGTACTGCTCGATCCACCAACTCCTAAAATAGTTCCACCGGTAATTTTAAAAGTATTTTGGTCACAATCAAAACCTTCTTCAGGACTCGTAGTACCAGAAGAGATAATAAGTCCGCCAGTGATAGTCAAAGTCCCGTTGGAATCAATGCCATCATTATTTGAGCTATAGCAATAGATAGTACCACCATTTATCACCAGACTTGCTGCCGCATTGATGCAATCATCATAAGAAGTCACTGCTATGTTTCCATCATTAATAGTAAGTATGCTTTTGCTCTCTATGCCTTCGCTACCATCACCTCCTTTTGTTGTTACAACAATATCACCTCCGTTTATAGTCACATTCCCATAGCCTTTTATTCCTTTCGCCGAAGCAGCAGTCGTAGTGATAGTCACCGCTCCTGAATTAATGGTCACAACTCCTTCCTCACAGTTTATTCCTTCATCTGTTGAAGTAATGGTCACCGTTCCTCCATCTATAAGTACAGCTTCATTGGTGTGAATTCCATCTGTTGCAGCTGCAGCCACTGTAACAGTAGCCCCTGAACGGACAAGTACATAGTCATCACTACAAATGCCATGTTTATATTTTCCTGTAACAGTCAAACTCCCACTGCCACTGAAGATAAGTTGCCCCTCGCTAAACAAACAAGCCTTTTGATCTTCCGTGCTCGAAGCATACGATGCGCTATCGGTCAGCTTGTTAGTTGTTCCGTCTGCAAGTACAGCGAATACTCGTTTATGCGATTGTACATTAATGGCAGGCCCTGAAGAAGAAGTTATATCTACTCCATTCAATGTAAGTTTGAATTTATAATCACTATAGATTTTGAATGATCCTGAAGTCGTTGTTCCACTCAATAGATATTCCACTCCCTCCACAGTAGAAGTAATCACCACATCTGCCCCAGATTGAGAAACAGAGACTCCTGCTACAGAATTTGTCACTGTGGCCGATGTCCCCGAAAAAGAGACTGAAACTGTAGCGTCAAAAACGGAGTTTTCTACCAAATCGTCTTCTGTAGACTCTGTCACTTCCTCACTGCTACTATCATCGTCATCCTCTTCAAAGTCACTGGTACAAGCCATGCAAAAAGCAACTGTTGCTAAAGGGCATAAAATAAGTAATAAATATTTTTTCATAAAGTCATGGGTTAAAATTTCAAAGAATATCCTAGGCCCAACACATGACCATCATCTTCATCATCGTCTGTTTGAGATTGATAACGATAAAACAAGTCAAACGCACTGCGCTTATTTAATTTATATTCTGTGCCCAATGTATATCGGGTCTTATCCAAACCGTTTCCTTCCGGATTATTTAAAGTATGATAAAGTTCTACAGAAGCATACGGACTTAATTTCGATTTTGATATATTATACGAAAACTGTAATCGAGACCGCAACACATCTTTAGGATTAGCACGAGTAGACGTAGACGAGACTCCCACACGATAGGTATGCTGATAGCGCTCGCGTAAAGAAATTGTCAATCGCTTCCATTCGTAAGATCCTGTGCTATACAGACTATAGCGATGCCCGACTTCCCACTTTCGTTTGGGATGATTAAAGTTAATATAGCTATACACGCCACCTATTTTCAGATATTGGTTGAGACGATAAGATAAATCAGCAGAAGCCGACCAACGGTCGACTGTCTTACTATCATCGCGGGTACGGAATTCACCTTCAAAGGCTGCATCAAATCCCGGAAAAATCTTCTTTTTGACTTCCAAACTTGTCCAAACGCCAAAATCACTTTGAGCATACGTCTCTACGAAGAGGCTTAGCAAAAAAGCTAGCAGAAAAAATCTGTTATTATTCATTTTCACGTGGTATTCGGGTTAATGTATCAATTGTATTCACTTCATCACAAAGAGGTTCATAGTAAACCTTGACCATCGCACTATCTCGCAAGAAATCAATGTACCCTACTTCCACTTTCGAAATAGGGAGTCCTGTGCGCTGCTTCAAATCCTGCAACAGTTCAGACTGTTTATCCGGTTTAATCAAATCAATTCGGTCATATTGTATTAACTTACACGAAATATGCTTAAGCCATCGGTTACTCTCACAAACCCATACACAAAGAATAAAGATCAAATTAGTAGCTAAAAGTTCGGTATAACTGATTTCCACCGCCAAAGCATTGATAACGGAGATAGCTATAATAACAAATAAATAGGTCATCTCACGTATAGGTACTGACTCTGTGCGATAACGAATAATGCCAAAGATGGCAAACAATCCCAAAGCAAAACCAATTTTTAGTTTTACGCTTCCCAACAGAAAAATAAGAAAAAACACACTTATACTAATTAATGTAAAGGTGAAATAATAATCTCTTCGCTTACTTTTAGCATAATAAAAAAAATGAATAATACAGAACATCACAACCAAGTTAAAAGCAAAACGTAACAATAACTGTACAAGTCCTAAACTATCCACTAGTGGTGCTTCTAATAAAGTTATATCATTTAATTCGTCCATTGGTTTTAATTTATTAGTTTATATATTTATCGTTTTATCTCATTTTGAATTCGTTTCACCTGTCTTAATTTGGGTTTAAAGCGATTGTATTTCAGTTCAGGATCAGTTAATATCGAACCTAGACAATATTTGCTTATGCTTGCAGACTTAATATGCAGATCACGTAGCACCTCTCGAATCGGAGAATACTGATGTCCATCACGTTTCAGTTCAATAATAACAACTCCTCCCATTTCTGCTTCATGCCCATTAGTCAGATTTCGAAAACGAACATTAGTGTCAATCGTTAAGCGCTCTGTCATTGCTTTATTAACTAATGTGATTCGATTAAAACGGTTTTCTATTTGACCATTCAAGACAGATAAATCATACCTTGCATTCTTTTGCAAAAAATCATTAGCTCCCTCTTTGGCCAAAGTCATACAGCTACTTACACGAATGCGTTTTTTGTCTGTTCGCCCTTTATTGTTTTTATCCTTCACCTCCAGAAAAGTCAGTCCCGAATCTACATAAGTACGCACACGAATCTTTTCACGAACAGCCCTGCCACTTTGGTGAGCCAAGAACATTGATTTTTCAGGTGTATCAAGATATACCGTACTATAAGAAATATTGCGCTGCCCATCAACCTCTTGTATCCGATAATCACTTTCAGCCAGCCGAAGTATAACAGGCAACACATCCAGAGAAGTTATATACTTTGTGTCTGTACGATTCATTAATTGCACAGCACTCATCTCTTCGAGCGACACCGGTTTTAAATCGGAGAGAAGTCTATTCGCAAGGTTTAATAATTCTTTCGTCATACATATTACAATAATAATACAAAGATGTGAGTAATAAACCTCAATAAGAAATAGAATCAACCAACAGGTCTTATTTATAGGTAATCCCGTTTTTTTATTCAGCGAACGAGAAATTACTTTTTCTTAATTGATATACACCAATTACTCAAAAATCATAATGCTGTGCGTTTTTTAAGTATATTCCTTTGCAGAATCAACTGTTTGCGTAAATTTGCACGCTGATAGTTAATGAACTACTGAAATACTAATACTAAAATTAATAACATGAGTTTGAAAATTGTTGTATTGGCTAAACAAGTTCCCGACACACGCAACGTTGGGAAAGATGCCATGAAAGCCGACGGAACTATTAATCGCGCGGCACTACCTGCCATCTTCAACCCTGAAGATCTTAATGCGCTAGAACAGGCTCTTCGATTGAAAGATGCCCATCCCGGTTCAACTGTTACGATCCTAACAATGGGTCCGGGACGCGCCGCTGAAATCATTCGTGAAGGACTTTTTCGTGGTGCCGATAACGGCTATCTGCTTACCGACCGTGCGTTTGCCGGAGCAGATACATTGGCTACTTCGTATGCCTTAGCCACTGCTATTAAGAAAATCGGAGCATGTGATGTCATTATCGGAGGCCGACAAGCCATTGATGGAGACACTGCTCAAGTTGGTCCACAAGTAGCGGAAAAATTAGGGATGACACAAATCACCTATGCTGAGGAAATTATAGCAGTTGCCGATGGGCGCATCAAAGTAAAACGACATATAGACGGAGGTGTTGAAACGGTTGAAGGTCCGCTCCCTATCGTGATCACAGTCAACGGATCGGCCGCTCCTTGCCGCCCTCGCAATGCCAAACTCGTTCAGAAGTACAAGCATGCCAAAACTATCACCGAGAAACAACAGGGTAATCTTGACTACACCGATTTATATGACAGGCGTGACTACTTAAATCTGGTGGAATGGAGTGTAGCCGACGTAAACGGAGACCTCGCACAATGTGGTCTTTCAGGCTCTCCCACAAAGGTAAAAGCCGTTCAAAACATTGTGTTCCAAGCCAAAGAAAATAAAACGATTGGCAGCGGCGACCGAGAAATAGAAGACCTTATTGTTGAACTATTAGCTAACCACACCATTGGCTAAGCGACTAACTACTTATTAAGATGAATAATTTATTTGTATATTGTGAAATAGAAGAAGGTGTTGTGTTGGACGTTAGTCTGGAACTTCTCACCAAAGGACGATCACTGGCCAATCAATTGAAGTGTCAACTTGAAGCCATTGTTATCGGAAAGAATCTAAAAGGTATTGAAAAGGATCTCATTCCTTATGGAGTAGACAAACTCCATGTGTTCGAAGGCAAAGGCCTTTATCCTTATACCTCGCTTCCTCATACCTCCATTTTAGTCAATCTTTTTAAAGAAGAAAAACCTCAAATTTGCCTGATGGGCGCTACAGTTATTGGCCGTGATTTGGGACCTCGCGTTTCTTCTGCTCTGACTAGCGGATTAACAGCCGACTGTACAGCGCTCGAAATAGGAGATCATGAAGATAAAAAAGAAGGCAAAACCTACAAAAACCTTTTGTATCAGATTCGTCCGGCTTTCGGTGGAAACATTGTAGCTACTATCGTTAACCCCGAACATCGTCCGCAAATGGCAACTGTTCGAGAAGGAGTGATGAAAAAACAAATTCTTGCCTCTAATTATAAAGGTGAAGTCATCAACCATGACGTGAAAAAGTTTGTTGCCGACACCGACTATGTGATTGAGGTGATAGAACGACACGTTGAGAAAGCAAAGAATAATCTGAAAGGATCACCGATTATTATTTCAGGAGGTTACGGAGTAGGCTCTAAGGATAATTTCAAATTGCTTTTTGATCTGGCTAAGACACTGAATGCAGAAGTAGGTGCCAGCCGCGCGGCTGTTGATGCCGGCTATGCCGATCATGATCGTCAAATCGGGCAAACCGGTGTTACCGTTCGCCCTAAACTCTACATTGCTTGTGGCATTTCCGGACAGATACAACATATTGCCGGAATGCAGGAAAGCTCTATGATTATCTCTATCAATAATGACCCCGAAGCACCAATCAATACCATAGCCGACTATGTGATTAATGGCACTGTGGAGGAAGTTATACCGAAGATGATTAAGTTCTATAAACAAAATTCAAAATAACAAATGGCTAACTTTTATACAGATACACCGGAACTCAAGCATCACTTGAACCATCCGTTAATGAAAAGAATTGTAGAACTCAAAGAGAGAAGCTACACTGATACAGAGAGTTATGAATATGCTCCTATTGACTTTGAGGATGCAATGGACAGCTACAATCAAGTGCTGGAAATTGTAGGCGAAATCTGTGGAGACATTGTTGCCCCTAATGCCGAAGGCGTAGATCATGAAGGTCCTTCGGTTAATGACGGACGAGTTACGTATGCCAGCGGAACTGCTGCAAACTTAGAAGCTTGTCGCAAAGCCGGATTAATGGGTATGGCTATGCCACGTCGTTTTGGCGGACTGAACTTCCCTGTTGTTCCCTACATTATGGCTGCCGATATAGTAAGTCGTAGCGATGCAGGATTCGAAAACTTATGGGGATTGCAAGATTGCGCAGAAACCATTTACGAGTTTGCCAACGACGATCAGAAGAAACGCTATATTACCCGTGTTTGTCAGGGAGACACCATGTCAATGGACCTTACAGAGCCGGATGCTGGTTCCGACCTCCAGTCTGTCATGCTCAAAGCTTCTTATAGCGAGAAAGACGGATGCTGGTACTTGAACGGCGTAAAACGTTTCATCACCAATGGAGATGCTGACATCCACCTCGTACTTGCTCGTTCAGAAGAAGGAACACACGATGGTCGTGGACTTTCCATGTTCATTTATGACAAACGCAATGGCGGTGTAGACGTTCGCCGCATTGAGAACAAAATGGGTATCAAAGGATCACCTACTTGCGAGTTGGTCTATAAGAATGCCAAGGCCGAACTTTGTGGTGATCGTAAGTTGGGCCTCATCAAATATGTGATGGCACTGATGAACGGAGCTCGCCTGGGCATTGCTGCTCAATCAGTAGGATTGTCTCACGCTGCTTATAACGAAGCATTGGCCTATGCGCAGGATCGCAAACAATTTGGCAAAGCCATTGTCGAGTTCCCTGCCGTTGCCGAAATTCTTTCATTGATGAAAGCCAAATTGGATGCTTCACGCACGTTGCTTTATGAAACAGCTCGCTTTGTCGATGTATATAAAGCACTCGATGATATAGCAAAAGACCGTAAACTAACCCCTGAAGAACGTCAGGAGCAAAAACTATTCTCAAAACTGGCTGATAGTTTTACTCCTCTGGCAAAAGGGATAGGAAGTGAGTTCGCGAATCAAAATGCCTACGACTGTATTCAGATTCATGGTGGATCGGGATTTATGAAAGATTACGCTTGTGAACGCATCTACCGCGACTCTCGTATTACTTCCATTTACGAAGGTACTACTCAGTTGCAAGTGGTTGCCGCTATACGCTATGTAACGACCGGTGCCTATCTCGCTCGCATCCGCGAATACGAAGCAATGCCTGTATCTCCGGAGTTCGAAGGTTTGAAAAATCGCCTCAAAGAGATGGCCAACAAATATGAAGCAGCCATGACAAAGATCATTGAGACCAAAGATCAGGAATTACTTGATTTTTGTGCTCGTCGTTTGGTAGAGATGGCAGCTCATCTCATCATGTCATATCTTCTCATTCAAGATGCATCTAAAAATGCCATCTTTGCAGAGTCGGCACAAGTCTATGTTCGCTATGCTGAAGTAGAAATAGAAAAACATGTCATGTTTATCCATAAATTTGATAAAGACGATTTGGCATATTACAGAAAATAATTAGATTATATCCCAACGAAAAAGGCGTTCTCTTAAATCTTTAAGATGAACGCCTTTTTTCGTTGAAGCATCACCGCAAAAAAGATGCTACCTTTTACAGACGATTCCCCCTCGTAAAATAGCCTTTTATTCGTTTGTTAATAAAAATCATCAAACAATAAAGTTCCGGAGAACTTACATCTAACACTTTCTAAAGAGAATTCACGACTTCAGCGTGTTGAACGTCTGATTTCAGCGCGTTGAACGTATGTATTCAACACGCTGAAATCAGGCGTTCAACAAACCCTTTGTAGGTCGGCCTTTCAGAGCTTTTCTAAACATTGACAGAAGAGTTCCCAATAGACTTCTCTTTGTCAGCTAATATCTAATTCTAAATTCTAAAAATAAGTAAACGACATACAATATCACTTAATAATACGATTGTTTTATTCCTTTTTCTAATTTAATGAGCTTTATTTGCATATCAACTTAACACAGGTACCAACCTTAAAAAATCAAACTTTATGAGATGCAAGCGCTGGTTACTAATTGTAGTACTTTCTGTCATAACATTAAGTGTTAGAGCAGAAGGATGGATAAGAATTAACCAACTCGGATACTTGCCCCAATCCCGAAAAATTGCGGTATTCATGAGTGAGCAGGCAACAGACGTAAAAGAATACGCTCTGATTGACGCATTCACCGGAAAAACGGCACGCACCTTTGCCTCCCCCAAGGCAACAGGTAGAACAGGGCGGATGGAGAGCAGCTACCGATTGGACTTTAGCGACTTTAATCAACCGGGAACGTATTATCTGAAAGCCGGTGGGACAGAATCCCCCCGTTTCCCTATTGGCAATCAGGTGTATAATGGGACAGCCGACTTTCTGCTGAACTACATGCGTCAGCAAAGATGCGGCTACAACCCATTCTTAAAAGACAGTTGCCACGTGCACGATGGCTACATTGTTTATCACCCCACAAAGACCGGCCAACATCTGGATGTTCGCGGAGGCTGGCACGATGCTTCGGACTATTTACAGTACACCACCACATCGGCCAATGCGATGTATCAGATGATGTTTGCCTACCAACAAAACCCTGAATCGTTTGCGGATGCTTACGATGCTGCGGGACTATCGGGAGCAAACGGCATACCTGACATTGTAGATGAAATTAAATGGGGGTTGGACTGGCTCAACCGGATGAATCCGGCCAAAGGGGAACTCTATAATCAGATAGCAGACGATCGTGATCATGCGGGAATGCGACTACCCAACAAAGATGATGTTGATTATGGCTACGGCAAAGGTACCGGACGTCCGGTCTACTTTTGTAGTGGAGAAAAGCAGCAACGCGGAAAGTTTATGAATACCACTACCGGAGTAGCCAGTACAGCGGGCAAGTTTGCTTCTTGTTTTACTTTGGGAGCTGAAATCTTACAAAAATATTATCCGGCTTTTGCCGCTGAGATAAGGGCTAAAGCTGAAGATGCCTACCAGCAAGGCATTGACCAACCCGGAGCTTGCCAAACCGTTTCTGTAGTTTCACCCTATATCTATGAAGAAGATAACTGGACAGACGATATGGAGCTAGCCGCAACAGAGCTTTATCGTGCCACCGGAGACAGGAAATATATGGATCAAGCCATTGAATACGGACGTCGCGAACCGGTTACTCCGTGGATGGGAGCAGACAGTGCCCGCCATTATCAATGGTATCCGTTTATGAGTATGGGACACTATCGACTGGCCAATGTGAATAATAAGCGCATCAATCAAGAATTTATCCGTAACATGCGTGCCGGCATCAGTCGCGTGTACGAAAAAGCCATTGAAAGTCCATTCCTCTATGGCATCCCCACTATCTGGTGCTCAAACAACCTCACCACAGCCATGCTCACTCAGTGCCGCCTTTATCGTGAACTGACAGGAGACAATATTTACGAAGAGATGGAAGCCTCCCTGCGTGATTGGCTCTTCGGCTGCAATCCATGGGGAACAAGTATGGTCGTTGAGTTGCCTCTTTGGGGCGATTACCCCACCAAGGCTCACTCCTCTCTAATCAATGCAGGTGTCGGAAACACCACCGGCGGACTGGTAGATGGGCCTGTGTACACGACCATCTTTAAAGGTCTCAGGGGTGTACGCCTGGACGGAGGCGAAGAGTATGCTCTCTTTCAACCAGACAGAATGGTCTATCATGACGACACGCATGACTACGCCACCAACGAGCCAACCATGGATGGTACAGCCTCCCTGACCTACTATCTTTCATCTCTCCAAAAAGAAGGAATGAAAGCAAGCAATGCAAGAAATGATAAAAACACTTATAGCAACGGTGGCATAGTTCGTACGGATCCTTCAAATAAACAAATTACACTCGTATTCACTGCTGCCGATAAAGCAGACGGTGCAGATGCAATCATAAGAACGCTAAAGAAACAAAAGATAAAAGGAGCATTCTTCTTTACCGGAGATTTCTACAAACTATTCCCAAGCATTATCAGTCAACTGAAAGCCGAGGGACATTACGTCGGAGCGCATAGTTATACTCACCCACTCTACTGTTCATGGGAGAAGAGGGATTCGACTCTCATCAGTCGTGAAGATTTCGTAAAGGACTTACAAGCAAACTACCAGCTGATGAACGAAGCAGGAATAAAATATACTGATGCCCCGTTCTTCATCCCGCCGTATGAACATTACAACGCTGAAATTGCCTCATGGACAAAAAGTTTGGGTTTGCAACTGATAAACTTCACAGCGGGAACCATGACCAATGCCGACTATACCACTCCAGACATGAAGAACTATCAGAGCAGCAAAGAAATCTATAACAAAGTAATGGCCGTAGAGGCTAAAGAAGGATTGAACGGGCACATCATGCTCATTCACTTTGGCACAGACAATAAGCGGACAGATAAATTCTATACTACTTACATGGAAAGGATGATTAAAACTCTCAAGAAAGAAGGATATTCCTTTGTTCCTCTGCAAGAGGCCATCGGATTGTAAAACCTTACAGATAAAGGACTATATTTCACCCCCAAGAAATATAGTACAATGAAAGGTTCGGGCTTGTGAAAGTCCGAACCTTATTTGTTAGAATGAAC
>Ga0316604_10002745_pt1 | contig 13104 bp, 13 predicted proteins | sample OWC_soil_day20_C_FD_207650 | JGI IMG/M metagenome (GOLD analysis project Ga0316604, IMG submission 207650) | Wetland soil microbial communities from Old Woman Creek delta, Ohio, United States - OWC_soil_day20_CT | ecosystem: Environmental > Terrestrial > Soil > Wetlands | place: USA: Ohio... | reverse complement strand
ATACTCATCTTTTTTTCTCCTTTGCTCCCAGATTATAGCGGGATCATGCCCGAAAAACCAAAGAAGGCCAACGCCAGCATACCTGCCAAAACAAAGGCAATGCCCAGACCTTGCAAAGATTTCGGAACATCCGCGTACTGCAGCTTTTCACGCAGACTGGCCATTAAGATAATCGCCAGCGCAAAACCTGCACCGGAGCCGATCGCATGCACAACACTCTTAGCAAATGTATAATTGGACTCGGCATTTAGCAGAGGAACAGCCAAAACAATACAGTTTGTGGCAATCAATACAAGGTAAATGCCCCACAGGTTATATAGTGCCGGCGCATGTTTTTTAATGATCATTTCCAACAATTGAACAAAGCTGGCAATCAATACAACGAATACAACCGTAGTGAGGAAGGTTAATCCAAAAGGATGCAAAATGTAATTGTATACAACCCAAGCCAGACAGGAACTGATCGTCATAACCGAGGTTACGGCCATGCCCATCCCGATCGAAGCATTCAGGTTTTTGGATACCCCAAAGAAAATACACAGGCCGAGGAACCGGGTCAAAACAAAGTTATTGACGATTACCGCACCCATAAACAAGGCAAAGTATTCAGCCATTACGCTTCACCCCTTTGTATAGCCAATTTGCGTTTTTCCGCTTTGGCTTTATCCTGGTATTCGCCAATCAAATTGAACGTACCGATCATCAAACCAATAAGAATAAATCCGCCTGGCGGTAAAATCATAATCAATGCGGGATCATAGGAAGCTCCCATCACTTGCATGCCGAATATCGTGCCGGCGCCAAACAGCTCCCGGATAATCCCAATCGAAACCATGGCCAATGCAAAGCCGCTGCCCATACCAAAGCCGTCAAAAAATGACGGTACAATCGTATTTTTGGCAGCAAACACTTCGGCCCGGGCCAAAATGATCGCAAAAACCACGATCAATGCCAAATAGATGCTTAAATCTTTGTAGAGCAGCGGAAGATAAGCTTCCAGCACCAATTGCACAACCGTTACAATGGTAGCAATTGAGGTAATATACACAGGAACCCGCACCTTCGGATTTACCCATTTGCGGAACAACGAAACGACTACGTTATTGCAGGTAATAACAAACAATACCGATAATCCCATCGCCAAAGCATTCGTTGCCGTCGAAGTAACCGCCAGCGCCGGACATAAGCTTAATGCCAGGCGGAAGATGGGATTTTGTTCGAAGAGCCCTTTATAAAAGATCTCCCATAAGTTCTTCATATTCGCACCCCTCACTTCTTCTGACTGGCGGCATAAGCGGCAACTTCCTCGACCGCTTCACGAATCCCTTTTGTGACTGCCCGTGAAGTAATCGTCGCCCCCGTCAGCGCCTGAATATTTTTGTCAGTCGGTACTTTTACGACTTCCATTGCTTGAGCTTCTTTGCCGGTAAATTGTTTACGGAATTTAATGTCACCGGCTTTATCTCCTAAACCCGGAGTTTCATTATGGACTAAAATTTTATAGTCCATCGCTTTACCATCTGGTGAAACTGCCGTTACCATTTTGATTGCTCCGCCGTATCCTTTACTCTCGGCCGGGACAACGTACGCAACCAGTTTTCCGTCTTTCATCGCAGCATACCATTCGGTTTTTCCCGCAATCGGTTTAAACTCTGTTGCATCAGCAACTAATTCTTTCATCGCCTTGTTTTTCAGGTTAACCCGTTCTTTGGCGGCAACCGGCGCGGTAACACTGTATACCCCGGCAATAATAAGCCCGGACAATAAACAAGCGATCGTTAAATTAATGCCTATTTTAAAAATACTGCTGTTTTCATCATGTGACATGCCGATTACCTCCTTACCCCGAATTTGACTGGCTTCACCAAACGGTCAATCAGAGGCGTAACGCAGTTCATTAACAAAATTGCGTAACAAACGCCTTCCGGATAGCCGCCAAGCAAACGGATCAACACCGTTAATGCTCCTGCGCCGACCGCAAAAATGATTTGCCCTTTGATCGTAATAGGAATAGTAACCATATCGGTCGCCATGAAGAATGCGCCCAAGATAAGGCCGCCAGACAACATGTTTAGCAGAGGGTCGCCGGTAAACAAACCAGCGTTTCCACCAAACGCCCAGGTAAGAATTCCAACCGTACCGATCATAAATACCGGCACCTGCCAATTGATATAGCCGCGATAAATTAAATATACTCCTCCGAGAATGAGCAGGACAGCGGAGGTTTCACCGGCGCTTCCGCCGCGTGTGCCAAGAAACATGGACATATACATATCAGACTTGTCGCCGAAAAATTTAACCAGCGCATCGTAACCTTGCAGTTTCAAAATTCCCAGCGGAGTTGCCGCTGTCACTGCATCCACTTTACCGGCCCAACCGGCCGGTGTCGGCCATGTTGTCATGGCGATTGGCCAGGAAGCCAACAAAAACGCCCGTCCAATCAGTGCTGGGTTAAAAATATTATACCCAAGGCCGCCCATCGTATGTTTGGCAATCCCGATTGCCGCTACCGAACCGATTAACGGAATATACCAGGGAATATTGGCCGGAATGTTCATAGCCAACAGTAAACCGGTCAAAAAAGCACTGCCGTCATTCACGGTAACCGGTTTGTTCTGCCATTTTTGGATCAGATATTCCGTTGCCATGGATACTGCAATACAAATGATCAAAGTCCGCAATGCCGGCATGCCAAACTGGTAAACGGAAAACAGCGCTGCCGGCGCCAATACCGCATTAACAGTCCACATGATTTTTGCGATGGATTCATTGCATCGGATATGCGGTGATGCGGATACCGCCAAAGTTCCGATTTCCAACTTGCTTTCTGCGCTCACTACCGCACCTCCTATTTCTTGGCGGCCATAGCCGCATTTTGTGCTTTACATAATTTCACATAGTGTACGATATTCCGCTTTGCCGGACAAGTATACACACAAGAACCGCACTCTACACAATCCAGCAAATCATACTCTTCCTTGGCAACCTGGAATTCATTGCGTTCGCCTAAGATGCTCAGCATGCTCGGAATTAAACCCATCGGGCACGCTGCTACACAGCGCCCGCAGCGAATGCAAGGCCGCTCCGGTCCGATGTCTGCTTCTGCTGCCGTTAAACAAAGAATACCGGAAGTCCCTTTGATAATCGGCACATCCAAGGTCCGTTGCGCCATACCCATCATCGGTCCGCCCATGATCACTTTCACCGGGGTTTCTTTGAAACCACCGCAAAGTTCAATCGCTTGACCAAAGGTTGTGCCAATCCGCAAGCGTAAGTTTTTCGGTTCGGCAACGGCCCCGCCGGTCACGGTCGTCACTCTTTCAATCAACGGAATCCCTTTTTCTACTGCATTGGCAATGGCAACTACAGTACCTACGTTCTGTACAACTACGCCTACATCCATTGGCAAGCCGCCGGAAGGAACTTCCTGGCCGGTGGTAACCCGGATCAGCGTTTTTTCCGCGCCTTGCGGATATTTGGTTTGTAACGGCATCACTTCAATGCCTGTACCGGCAGTCACTTTACGGAGCACTGCAATAGCATCCGGTTTGTTTTCTTCAATGCCGATGATGCCTTTTGTTACTCCCAAGACCTTCATGGTAATTAAACAGCCGGCAATAACAGTTTCCGCATCTTCCAACATAACCCGATGGTCCGCCGTCAAATACGGTTCGCATTCCGCCGCATTTAAAATGAAGGTATGGATTTTCTTTTCCGGCGGCGGTGACATTTTTACGTGAGTAGGAAATGTCGCTCCCCCCATGCCAACCATCCCGGCTTGCCGGATGATGTCTTTCAGTTCGGCTGGCTCAATCGTCTTCCAATCACGCTGCAGAGGCAGACCTTCCACCCACTCATCATTGCCGTCGCTTTCAATAACAACAGCCATGCAAGTGCCAAATACCGGATGCGGATAATCTGCGATCTCAGTTACTTTTCCTGAAATAGACGCATGAATCGGGCTGGAAACAAAAGCTTGCGTTTCTGCTATAACCTGCCCCTTTTTGACAAAATCGCCCACCTTAACTACCGGTGCGCAAGGAGCGCCAATGTGCTGCCTTGTTGGAATAACTACTTTTGTTGGTACCGGCGCTGTTTCTATCGCTTTACCAGCCGAGTACCCTTTGCAATCGTTTGGGTGTACACCCCCGCGAAAGCTCATTGTCATACTTTCACCCCTTCTATCTACGAAGTGAGATATACGAACCATCGTATACCATAAGTTTGTTTGCTGGAACTCATGACAAGATGCGGATGATTACAGGCTGCATTGCAACATCAGAACGGGAGGCACGGTCAAAAACCTTAATATAAAAGATTGCAAATGCAAAAAAGATAAATCCACCCACTACTTGAAACCAGGTAGCCTCGTACCCTGTCCTGGCAGCCAGCCAACCACCTGTCATTACCCCGGCAAAAGCGGCAAGCAAAGGAAGCACATAAACAATGAACGCAGCTTTCAGCATATTCACTTCTTGAATTTCGATCACAACACGCTGGCCGATCTTTGCGTCTAACGGATTGCGGGCGTCCAACACAATAGCCGAGTTGCCCGGGCAGGCTCCACAATTTTCACAATCGTTGTGCCGGCTCGTCTTTACCCTGGCCATATCGCCGCGTGTTTCAATCACAATTCCCTCTTGCTGCTTTTCCATTGCCTTATCTTCCCTCTTTTTCAAATTGCTCCATAATGAGGTTATGCCGCTATTGTTTTATGATACAAACAACTTAATTAAACTTCGCGTAAATACACAAAAATCCTTCTTTATACATAAAGTTATTTATTTCACTAGTACATTTGTTTATTTTGTACATACAGCACTGTAAATCGACCATCAATATACTCGTTTAAATACATAAACCGTTTCACCGTTTTATTGCTCTTTTTTCATACACATTACAACCGCTTTCCCGTCTACCACGACCTCTTCCCGTTGGTTTTTAATAACCGTTTGAATGGTAACACGGCGTTTTACATCATTTTTTTCGATAACCGTGCCCAACACCGTAATCGTATCGCCAATCTTTACCGGCCGGACAAATTTAACTTCCTGGGACAAATAGAGTCCGTTTACCCCCGGCAGGCAACAGCCGATCAGAGTGGAAATAAACGCTGCGGTCAACATCCCGTGGGCAATCCGTTCCCCAAACATGGTTGTCTTGGCATACTCCGGGTTGACATGAAGCGGGTTAAAATCACCGATAATCCCCGCAAAATTGACTATATCCGTTTCGCTGATCATTTTGGTAACCGAAGCGGTTTCACCAATTTCGATCTCTTCATAAGGGCGTTCCACTACAAACGAAGTGTGTATGGGCATCATGATCCTCCCTTTTTTTCATTACAGACAAGCTAATAGTATGCCACCGATAATAACCGCTGTCACACCGGCGGCAGAATGAATACTTTGAGCATAAGGAAGAATACAATTCTCTTTATCCTCTTGCAGAGCCATATCGGCAACAATGCGGGCTGCTACCGGTATATACGAGATACCACAGACGCCAAGCATCGGGTTCACTTTTTTTGCAAAAACACGGTTCATCATCTTGATGCATAACACGCCGCTGGCCGTATCAATCACAATCGCCAATATGCTTAGTCCGATCAGCATGGCAACCTCAGGCCGTAAAAAAGAGCCGGCCCCCATTGTTACGCCAATCAAAAAGCCCAGCAGGCCGGTACTCAACCGCATCCACTTATTTTTGGGTTCCGCCGAATCAAGAATTAGCAAACCACTTTCCCGCAGAAGATTGCCAAACAGGAGCATACAAACCATCATCAGGGCAAACGGAGCAGTAACACCAATCAACAATACAACGCCAACTGAAAAAAAGATTTTAGTTCGCCGCGACACAGGTCGTTCTTCTGCCATTGGATTGATTTTTAAACAGCGCTCTTTGGGAGTTGTCAACAATCGGATCAACGGCGGTTGAAGAACCGGCAGTAATAAAGGCCCCAAATAAGCCAACAAGGCAAGCGGCGCTAACAAGCCTTGCGAAAATTGCGTTGCAACATAAATGGCAGCAGGTCCATGTATAGAACCAAGAATACCAATCGCAGCCGCTTGCTTTTCTGTGAACCCTAAAGCAGTCGCTGCAAACAATACAGCAAATAAGCCCAAATTCGCCGGGATGCTATAAATAAACGAAGATGGCCGTCGCAAAAAACAAGAAAAATCACTCATTGCGCCAAGCATAAGCAACAGGATTAACGAAAGCGCTTCCAGCAATAATCCGCCTTTTAACAAAAAAGCGACCGGACTGGTTTCTGTAAGGATCGGCGCAAAAGGAAGATTAGCTAAAATTGTCCCAAACCCAAACGGCAGAAAAAAAGCCGGTGAAACATCCGTCTTAACAGCCAGCAGAATCAAAAATAATCCGATACAATACATGATTACGTTATCGACTGTTACAGCCATAATTCCTACGAACAAATGGTCCATGATTTTCCTTCCTCCAAGAGCAGCTAAAAATAAACCGCACGGCTGTATTTTTCAGCCGTGCGGAATTCCTGTTGCAAATAAATCAGCCAATCACTGCCAACACTTCACCCGGTTTCACATTTTGCGCTGCACTGACATGGATTGATTTTATCGTTCCCGCTACCGGCGCAGGGATCTCATTTTGCATTTTCATCGCTTCTAAAATAAGGATAATTTCTCCTTTTTTCACTTCTTGGCCTACTTCGACCATGATTTTAATAATTTTTCCCGGCATTGGTGAATTAACCGAGGTTTCACCCTGTCCTACCTGTACCGGAGCAGATACAGCCGCCGCTGGGGAAGAAACGACCGGAGCAGGCGTCGGCTGCACCGCCGGAGCGGCTGGTTTTACCGGTGCTGCCGGTGCCGCAGCAATTTCTTCTACGGCTACCTCATAACTTACGCCGTTAACCGTTACATTAAATTTTTTCATACTACCATCCTCCATCTATCATCAAGATTTCAACAATATGTTCTGACGCACATCCATCAGCCTTTGCCGGCCAGTAACAGTCCACATCGGGCTTGTTTGCCGAATTTGGACCGCTAATTTGGACGTTCCCATTGTTTCGCAGACAGCCGCTACAATCGCCGCCACAATTTCCGGGCGAATACCAGATGCCTTCACCGAATAAGCTGCAGCGGCTGAAATGGACGCTGCTTCCTTTATCTGTTCCTGTTTAAAACTCATTTTACGGCTTCTCCTCCATTCCAGCCTCTTACAGAGGAATATTCCCGTGTTTTTTGGCTGGCCGCATTTCCCGTTTTGTTGCCAACATATGCAATGCCGCAATAATTCTCGGCCGTGTTTCTTTCGGTTCGATAACCATATCCGCATAACCGCGCTCCGCAGCCCGGTAAGGATTAGCAAAATCTTCAATGTATTGTTGTGTTTTTTCATCTTTTTCCGGATCGCCGCGGAAAATAATATTGGCGGCTCCAGCCGGTCCCATAACCGCAATCTCGGCGGTCGGCCAGGCCATTACTTGATCCGCCCCTAAATGCTGCGAACACATCGCAATATAAGCGCCGCCATAAGCCTTACGGGTAATAACCGTAATCTTGGGCACAGTTGCTTCGGAATAAGCGTACAACATTTTTGCTCCATGCCGAATAATGCCGCCGTATTCCTGGTCAGCTCCCGGCAAGAACCCCGGAACATCGACCAAGCTAAGCAACGGGATATTAAAGGCATCACAAAAGCGAATAAACCGGGCCGCTTTATCGGAGGAATTAATATCAAGCACCCCGGCCAGCATTGCCGGTTGGTTCGCAAGAATACCAACGGTTTGACCGTCAAACCGGGCAAAGCCGATAATCATGCTTAAGCCAAAATGTTGCTGCACTTCATAAAATTCACCCCGGTCCACAATGGCGGTAATAATATCTTTCATATTGTAAGGCCGGTTGGGGTTATCAGGGATTAAACTATTTATTCTCTCGTCCATGCGGTTGGGATCGTCGCCTGTTTGCACAGACGGCGGCTCTTCCATATTGTTGCTTGGCAAAAAGCTTAATAAATACCGCACTTGCTGCAAGCAATCCTCGTCGCTGTCCGCCGCAAAATGGGCTACACCAGAGATACTGTTGTGTGTCATGGCTCCGCCCAATTGTTCCTGCGTAATTTCTTCGCCGGTAACTGCTTTTATGACATCCGGACCGGTAATATACATCTGTCCGGTATTCTTGACCATATAAATGAAATCCATAATCGCCGGTGAGTAGACGGCTCCGCCTGCGCATGGCCCCATAATCACGGAAATTTGCGGGATCACACCGGAAGCCATGGTATTGCGGAAGAAAATATCACCAAAACCACGCAGGGAATCAATCCCTTCCTGAATGCGGGCTCCGCCGGAATCATTCATGCATACAATTGGCGCCCCCATCTTCATTGCCAGGTCTTGCACCTTGACAATCTTGGCAGCATGCATGGCGCCGAGGGATCCGCCGATCACAGTAAAATCTTGCGCGGCTACATAGACAAGGCGGCCATCTACAGTTCCCCAGCCCGTCACGACCCCATCGCCTTCCGGCCGTTGTTTTTCCATGCCAAAATTCGTACAACGATGAGTAACAAGCTGATCCAATTCGACAAACGTACCTGGGTCAAGAAATTTTTCTATCCTCTCTCTTGCCGTAAGTTTTCCTCTTTGATGTTGTTGGGCAATTCGTTTGGGCCCGCCGCCCGCTTTAGCGGATTCCTGCAGTTTTTTTAGATCCTCTAGTTTTTGTGACACAACTGACATGTCGCACCTCCACGAAAATTTAGAAAGAAATTGCTATTTTTAAAAAGCCCAAGATCATTTTCCCTATGAAAACAATCCGGGGCATAAAACTTTCACCGTAAAACCCTTACCATTTATTCTTCCGGCAATTGCCGCGCCAAATAATAAGAAACACTGCTCAAGCCCATCGATAAATCTTCATTGACCAAACAAGTTCCTTCCGGAACATGTACTTTGATCGTTGCAAAATTCCATATCCCCTTGATTCCCATCGCCGTCAAACGGTCGGCAACGGCCTGGGCTGCATCATTGGGTACAGTGATAACACCGATCTGAATATTTCTTTCTTTCACAATTTCTTCCAACTTATTAAAATGTTCCACCACAATATTTTTAATCGGACGCCCGACAATTTCCGGGGAAATATCAAAAATTGCCCGCAGATTACAGCCCAACGCTTCAAAATCAATATAATTTGCCAGCGCCCACCCCAAATGGCCGACACCGATAATAGCAATATTCCAATTGCGGTGAAGTCCTAATATTTCACCAACATTACGCAATAATTCCCTGACATAATACCCTACGCCTTTTTTCCCAAATTCACCAAAAGATGCAAAATCTTTTCGTATCTGTTCAGGAGTAATCCCAATCCGCCGGCCTAATTCCTCTGATGAGATAATTACTACACCCTCTTCTTCTGCTTGTTTAAGGGTGCGAAAGTACAGCGGAAGACGATCAATCGTAGCCTTCGAAATTACAATATTTTCCTTCAAACCGATAATCCTCCCCCAAATAAGTAATCATCCTATGACTATTCTTACTACCATAGTCAAAATCCTGCATTATTAGATAAAAAGTTACAAATGAAACAAATAAGGGTAGACAAAGCGTACGCTTTGTCTACCCTTATTTGTTTTATTATTGATTGTAATGCCTACAAATTACTTGCGGTCTTGCGCGTGGTAATGCGTATGGAGCAAGTGATGGGATTTTTCGCCCAGCGGTTTGATCAGCCAGGTATCATACAGTTCTTTCACTGCCGGGTTTTCATGCGACTTGCGCATCACCATGCATTGGTCGCATTCATAGATTGCGTCAACCCGTTTTTGCCGGAACCCGATTTCCGTCGAAATCGGCTGTCCGCCGCCGCCGATGCAGCCGCCTGGGCAGGCCATGACTTCGATGAAGTGGTAGTCGGCTTCGCCGGCTTTAATTTTCTCCAGCATCGCCCGGGCGTTCGCCAAGGTATGGGCAACAGCCACTTTGACTTGCAAATCGCCAACCGGGATGACGGCTTCTTTGATGCCGGTCAAACCACGGACACTGGTAAATTCAATGGATGCAAGTTCTTTGCCGGTAACAACTTCCGCTACTGTACGCAGAGCCGCTTCCATAACACCGCCGGTAGCACCGAAGATAACGCCGGCTCCAGTGGAAATTCCGAGCGGAGCGTCGTATTCTTCCGCTTGCAGGCCGTCAAAGTCAATGCCGGCTTCCCGGATCATGCGGCCGAGTTCCCGGGTGGTCAGAACATAATCTACGTCCTGGTAGCCGCTGGATTTCATTTCTTCCCGTGCGGCTTCCGCTTTTTTCGCCGTACACGGCATGATGGATACAGAGACAATGTCTTTCGGATCGATGCCGGCTTTTTCCGGGTAATAGGTTTTCACCAGGGCGCCGAACATCTGTTGCGGCGATTTCGCCGTGGATAAGTGCGGCAGCAGTTCCGGGTATTTGAGCTCAATGAAGTTGACCCAGCCCGGGCTGCAGGAGGTGATCATCGGCAGTACTCCGCCGTGCGTCAAACGCTCGATGAATTCATTGCCTTCTTCCAAAATCGTCAGATCGGCAGTGAAGTCAGTATCGAACACACGGTTGAATCCGAGGTGCCGGAGGGCGGCGACCATTTTACCGGTGACAACGCTGCCAGCTTTCATTCCCAATGCTTCGCCCAAGGCAACGCGGGTAGCCGGCGCAGTTTGGACAACAACATGTTTCGTCGGATCGCTCAGGGCTTTCCATACCGCTGCTGTATCGTCTTTTTCAACGATGGCGCCAGTCGGGCAGACGCTGGAGCATTGGCCGCAGAAGGTACAGGCGACTTCATGCAATCCTTGGCCGAACGCCGGAACGACGGTAGTGTCAAAGCCCCGGTTGGCAAAGCTGTACACATGGACGCCCTGCACTTCGCTGCAGGCGCGGATACAACGTCCACAGAGAATGCATTTATTTTGGTCCCGGACGAGGGACGGATTTTTCGCATCGAGCGGATGGTTTTTCTTGGCGCCTTGATACGGGATTTCCCGAATGCCAAGGTCACCGGCGATGGTTTGCAGTTCACAGTTTAAGTTGCGCTGACAGTACAGGCAATCCTGCGGATGGTTGGCCAGCAACAGTTCAACGACCGTTTTGCGGGCTTCCCGCACATCCGGGGTATTGGTTTTTACTTCCATCCCTTCATTAACAGGGTAGATGCAGGAAGCAACCAGGCTGCGGGCCCCTTTTACTTCTACAACACAGACCCGGCAGGCGCCTTCCGGCCTGAGTTCCGGATGATAGCACAGGGTAGGTATCTTTACGCCCACAGAGCGGGCTGCTTCTAAGACGGTGGATGTTTTTGGCACTTGCACTTGTTGTCCATCGATTGTTATCGTAACCATTTCCATGTTCTCACTCTCCTTCTTCGAGAAAATTAACCTTTCGTGATTGCCTTGAATGGACATTTTGCCATACAAGCGCCGCACTTGATACAAACGTCTTGATTAATTACGTGCTGGCCTTTGATTTCGCCGCTGATGGCTTCGACCGGGCAGACTTTTTTGCACAGTCCGCAGCCTTTGCAGGCATCGGTGATATTGTACGCTGCAAGTTTGGCGCAGGCGCCGGCCGGGCAGCGTTTTTCGTTGATATGGGCTTCGTATTCATCACGGAAGTAGCGCAGGGTGCTCAGAACCGGGTTTGGAGCGGTTTGGCCCAAGCCGCACAGTGCTGTGGCTTTGATGTTTTTCGCAAGTTTTTCCAGTTTTTCAATATCGCCTTCCTGGCCTTGGCCATCGGTGATCCGGGTCAGGATTTCCAGCATCCGCTTCGTACCTTCGCGGCACGGGGTGCATTTTCCGCAAGACTCGGATTGGGTGAAGTTCAGGAAGAATTTCGCAACGTCGACCATACAGGTGGTTTCATCCATGACGACCAAGCCGCCGGATCCCATCATGGCACCGGCTGCGATTAGGGAGTCATAGTCAACGGATAAGTCGAGCATTTGCTCTGGTAAGCAGCCGCCGGACGGTCCGCCGATTTGTACGGCTTTGAATTTTTTGCCGTTTTGAATGCCGCCGCCGATATCGTAGATGATTTCGCGCATGGTGATGCCCATCGGCACTTCCGCCAAACCGGTGTGGTTGATCCGGCCGGTAAGGGCGAAGACTTTGGTGCCTTTGCTCTTTTCGGTTCCGATGCTGGAATACCAGGCAGCGCCTTTATTGATGATTTGCGGAACGTTCGCAAAGGTTTCTACGTTGTTGATGTTGGTCGGTTTGCCCCACAGACCGGAGATAGCCGGAAACGGAGGACGCGAACGGGGCATACCGCGTTTGCCTTCGATGGATTGCAGTAATGCAGTTTCTTCACCGCACACGAATGCGCCGGCGCCTTCTTTGATCTTGATATGGAAGTTGAAACCGCTGCCGAAGATGTTGTCTCCCAAGAGACCCATTTCTTCCGCTTGTTGGATAGCTACTTTCAGACGTTTGATGGCCAGCGGATATTCTGCCCGTACATAGATGTAGCCTTCATCGGCGCCGATCGCATAGCCGCAGACGGCCATCCCTTCAATAACACGGTGCGGGTCGCCTTCTAAGACGCTGCGGTCCATGAATGCACCAGGGTCGCCTTCGTCGGCGTTACAAACGACGTATTTTTTCGTGCCTTGGGCGCCGCGGGTGAAGCCCCATTTGGTACCGGTCGGGAAGCCACCGCCCCCACGGCCGCGCAAGCCGGATTGCTTCACTTCGTCAACAACTTGCTCCGGCGTCATTTCCGTCAACACTTTGCCCAGAGCGGCATAGCCGTCTTCGGCAATGTATTCTTCAATGATTTCCGGATTGATGTGTCCGCAATTGGCCAGCACCATCCGCATTTGTTTTTGGTAGAAGGAGATGTCGCTGTAGTTCGGTACTTTCTCCAGCGTGAGCGGCTCTTTATAAAGCAGACGCTCGACGATACGGCCCTTGAACAGGTGCGTCTCGACGATATCTTTGACGTCTTCTTCCTGTACCCGGACATAGAACGTTCCTTCCGGATACACGATAACCAACGGTCCCATTTCACAGAAACCGTGACAGCCGGTTTCGATGACTTTGATTTCTTTATCCAGGCCTTTTTGCGCG
>Ga0316604_10002744_pt1 | contig 13106 bp, 7 predicted proteins | sample OWC_soil_day20_C_FD_207650 | JGI IMG/M metagenome (GOLD analysis project Ga0316604, IMG submission 207650) | Wetland soil microbial communities from Old Woman Creek delta, Ohio, United States - OWC_soil_day20_CT | ecosystem: Environmental > Terrestrial > Soil > Wetlands | place: USA: Ohio... | reverse complement strand
CTTCTCCCCGCTGCTTAGGAGATACAATATCCGACATAATCGTTGCCAGCACTGTTGATGTCATCCCCCAACCGATTCCTTGACAAAATCGTAACACCAGTATGATGCCAATTCCTGAAGCTACAAAGTAAGAGCAGTTAAAAGCAATAAGGATACACATACCGACTATCAGCAGTGGTCTTCGTCCAAATGTATCTGCTGCAGTTCCGCTAATGGAACGAACAATTAGAGCAGAAATCGAGATAACGGCAAAAGGCAGACTCGCTTCCAAATCATTTCCGCCGATTTGTTTAATATATAACGGAAAGGTTGGGATTAGCATTAAAATGCCTTGATAAATAAAAAAGTTTCCAAATAAGAGTAGCAGAAAACTTCTAGACCATAGTGTTGTAGTACTATGACTTTCGACTTTTTTTATTTCCATAGTACGCCTCCATAACAATTGTGTTTATCCTTGGTGAATTTTTTGGATTCACATTGTAATTTTATTTTCATATTGTTGTGCATTTTGAAAAATAGTCTTTAGCAGCATTGTTAATTCTTTCTGCTTCTCCTCTGATAGATTATTTAAAATGGCATTTCTATGATGCCCTACGATTTCTCTCCAGATAAGGCATTGATCCACTGCTTCTTGACTTAACGTAACTTTTTTTTCCCTTTTATCAGTGCCTGGTATCCTCATGATTAGCCCCTTTTGCTCTAATTTGACCAAACTTTTAGACACTGCAGGCGGTTCAATATTTAAGTAGTTTGCTAACGCTCCCTGGGTCATTGATCCCTTTTCATTTAGCGTTGTAATAATCGACCATTCGGAACCATAGATCCCGTGAGGCTCTAAGCTTTTATTTAGACCCTTGGCAATAATACGAACCGTTTGAAAGAGTTGATGTAATAGTAATTCAGAGTTTTCCATATTTCTCACCCTTCTTTACATTTAATAGTTAACTGGTTAACTATTTTTCAATTATATATTTCGCTGATTCATTTGTCAAATAGATCAGCAATGAAATACTGGCGTTTCATCTATCCTCATTTAGCAGAGATAACGAACTTCCGTTATTCAAAAATGTTCGCGTTGATGACTTTGAATTAGCAAATCAGCTGCGAGAATTACACATCTCATTAAGAGATGACACTGCTTCTTTACAGAGTGAAGGTATGCTAGTTTGTCTGATGATTACTAGTCTAGTTAAAAAATATGCTGACATTCGATTGCGAGGACTGCTTCTAGGAAAGGAACATAAGGCAATTGAAACAGCAAAAGAATATATCAATGCCAATTGGTCTATGGGAATTACCTTATCAGACCTAGCCAAAATTACAGGGCTGAGTCGGTATTATTTTCTTCGTTTGATTAGTCACAAGATGGGCATGCCCCCACACGCCTATCTGGAAAGTGTTAGGCTGATCCATGCTAAGCGCTTAATTAAAGCTGGATTATCCTTAAATGAGATTGCTTATGCCACTGGTTTTAGTGAACAAAGTGATTTTACAAATCGGTTCAAACAATATCTAGGAGTTACGCCTGGACAGTACGCAAAAGAGTTGCAGTAATAATTGAAATGTTATACGCAAAGAAGCAGGAAAGGAGGGATACTTAGCCCCACTTCCTGCTTCTTTATCTCAATTTAAAGCCTTTACCCTAAATCCTGATAGGGTTCCCTCGCTTTTGGAACTAAAAGTGCCCATGCATTGTAAATCAAATATTCTTCCACTTCAACCTTTAAAGCAAACAAATTGGGAGCAGTGGAGACAACTATCCCTGTATTTTACTTTTGAGTGCTTCATATGCTTTGCAGCTCACCGGAACCGTTACTCCGCTTGCCGCTGCAAGACGACATATTTCACCGCCAAACATTTCAATTTCACTGGTAACCCCCGCTTGGATATCTCGCTTAAGAGAACTGGTGCCTTCATCTTTCATTGCCCACATAATTTTCATACTGCGTTCAACGATGTCTTCGGGTTGAGAGATTCCAAGCGCTTTAGCAACCTTGGCTGTTTCCTCGGCTAAGGCTCGTACCATTTGAACTTTCTCAGAGTCAGCACGCAACTCCCCAGCATTGATTCCATAGAGTGCCGTCACGACAGAAAAAGCACAATTAAAATTATACTTTGCCCAAATATCAGCCTCAGCATCACGACTCACTACACATTCTATACCACTCTGCTGCAAAATCTTTGCCAATTGGTGAAGATTTGTTTCAGCTCTTGGGTCTAAGTTTCCACTTCCAACAATGATCTTATTATACTTGTCCTTTTGCTCAATGATTCCCGGAGCAACCGCTTCTGACGTCACGTAAATACAACCATCTAAAACAATACCCTTGCCGAGTAAAGCCTTAAGTTTACTACTGCTGCCCACACCGTTGAGTAACGGTATAACCAACGTATTGTCTCCAACCACAGGTATAACAGATTGATAAGCCGTTTCAATGGAATAGCCTTTTACACAAACAAATACTGCGTCAACAATGCCAATCTCAGATCCATCTTGCGTAATCATTCGAGGTTGTACAACAAAAGAACCATGTATATCACTATGCACCTGCAATCCTTTCGTACGTATCCTTTCCAGTGTTGCACCGCGTGCAATATAAGATATATCTTCTCCCGCTTTTGCCAACAGCCCGCCGATATATCCGCCGATTCCCCCTATGCCAATCACTGCTAAATTCACTTCCAACATCTCCTTTTAAGAAAATCATAACTCTGGAACTTACTCCATTCATAAAATAAAATCATACTAGGAATTCTCACAAGCAACATTTTTAATCGGTGAAGCCGTGCAGTTGATTATGATAATACTAATCAAAATCATGACTCCACCTATAATCTGGGCAGGAAAAATAGTTTCTGCCAAGAAGAAATGACCGCTAAGTACACCAATAATAGACATCAGGTTTAAATAAAGTGTTGTAATCGTAACATCAAGTTTACTTAATGCATAGATATATAAAAAATAGCCGAGAGCAGAGCAGCAAATCCCAAGGTATAAAATATTCCCCAGGGCATTCCATGAAAATAAATGCCATTGATGATATTCAAGTAAGGAAAGAGGAATTAAAAACAGGGTCCCAAATAAAGTTTGGTAGGTAGTTAAAAATAAACCAGAGTATTTACCATTTAGTGATTTATTCAGCAGTGTATACAAGGACCAGGAAAGCATAGCCCCAACAATACAGAGGTTCCCAATAAAAGTTTGAGAAGAAAATTCTAATTGTCCATTGGCTGTAATCGCCAAATACGCTCCAGACATCGCACCGATGATTCCCATGTATTGGATCAGAGGCAATTTAGTCTTAAAAACAAGCCTATCCAATGCAATCGCAAGAATTGGAATGATCGCCGTAATCAGGGCAGCGCTTGACGCTGTGGTGAGACTAATTCCCGTATTCTCAAGATAGAAATATAGAGTTATGCCGAAGAACCCTGCAATAGTCATTTTCCCCCAATCACAGCGTTGTAGTTTGGCAGCTGGTTCTTTCTTCTTTGTGATTGAGAATAAAATTGTGCTGGCAATCATGAAACGTAACAAGGCCAATGTAATCGGAGGAACTTCGCTGACTGCGGTTTTGATACTGATAAATGACATTCCCCACAGGGTGACTGTGACAAGCATCGCCAGATTGGCAAGAACTTTATCAGCCATAAGAAATTTCATATTGTTTTTAATTTTTTCTAAGAATATTTGCATTGATTTGTTATTCCTCCAAAGCGTGAAATTACTTCTCCAAAAGAAGCTATATAGAAATGATCATAATCACTCTTAAAGTCACTGATAGACTTATGTACTAGCATATTAAAACGAATTGGCCTTGTCAATAAAAGGGTTTGCTATCATCAACTATTTTCGTACTGCATGTCCGATACGATAAAAAGCTCCCACACTATTAAAACATAACCCAATCCTGATTATTAAAATAAAAAAACCACCTACCCGGAAGATAGACGGTTCTTTTACTTATTGGATATTTGCACTTTGACTTTTTTGCCGCAATTAGGGCATTTCCCCCTGCCTTGAGGGCTAAGAATAACGCTACATCCGCATTGGGTATGAACCAGCAAGTTCAACACCTCCTTATTTGGAGATTACTAAAATAGCATCTGCTATTGGATTTATTATACTACACAATCATCAATAATGTTGTTAGCATCTTGTTAATTTTATAAACGACAAAACAGAACGATATAGACATGGATGCTAGCGGTAGTGGATTTCTTAGCCGCTTCTATACCGATCTGCCACTTTACATTTTAAAATAAAAATGTGACAAAATTATGACGAAAATAGAGCCGTCCACTTAATTAAAGATAGACGACTAAACATAATGTTATTGTGGTAAGCAAAAAACTTAACAACAAGTAATCGCATAGTGACCTTACCAATTAAATAAAGCAAGACTTGGGCCATTTGGTTAATTTCACTTAATCACTTACATCTATATCATTTGGTAAATCATTGTGCAAAACAAATTTACTTTTATCAGTTTTTTTGAAGGAAAAACAAGAACTCCGACGAATTTTTACAATAAAATCCTTTAATTACATTTTTATACTCAATATCCACTTTATAATAACTTTATTTTTTTTTGGAAGATTATCAGAAACTAGATTTCCCTACAGCTTATGAAAATGATAATCTTTCTTATTCTGCCTGTGAGCTTGCATGCCCCTCTCTCTGAGAAAGTATACCTTAATACCAAGCGGCAGGCGTTGGCCAATTTATTGACGACAAACTGGTACAATTTACTGGGAGGGATTATTTATGGCGACTTCAAATGAGCCAATGTATCATTTAGGAATTAACCTCGGCCATGATCGTTCAGCAGCAATCGTAAGAAATGGAAAAATCGAAATCGCAATACAGCAAGAACGATTGGATAGGACAAAAAACAGTATAGGTTTCTTGCACCAATCATTGGGAGATTGTAAAAGCATTCAGATTCCTCATGAAGCGATTCAATATTGTCTACGAAAATACAATATTGGAATAAATGATCTTTCCAGTATTACGGCAAATATGCCGGGGATAGACTACTCAGAAGATATCTTACAAAGAATCTTCCCAAGGGAATTATCTGATAAAATTTGTACGATTCCAAGCCATCATTTATCTCATGCGTATACAGCTTACTGGCCATCGGGCTTTGATGAAGCAATTATTCTTGTTGTCGATGCTTCAGGCAGTACAGACAAAGAGGGGCTTACAGAATCATACAGCTTGTACATTGCAAAAGGAACGGAGATACAATTGTTACATAGTGAAAAGGTAAAAGCTTATTTGGCATCACTTTCCACTCTCGGATTTATTTATGAATTCATTACAAAATTGGCTGGTTTTTCAACTACCATTGGGAAAAACCTGGCAATACCAGAAGCAGGAAAACTTATGGGATTGGCTCCCTATGGAACTTATTGCGATCAATGGCATGAGTGGCTGCATACTAAACGGGAAAGTTACAGTATCGATATTTCTGCATATGACTTGTTTCTGGAGGTGGAAGCACTAAAAAAATTATATGATGATGGTAAAGGAAAAGCTTACCTTAGACCATATATTGTAGATTTGGCATATAAAATTCAATCAGAATTGGAAAAGGCATTGTTACATATCGTTGAACTTGCAATTGAGCAAACAAACTGCAAAAAGCTTTGCTGCGCAGGAGGAGTGGCTTTAAATTCAGTTGTCAATTATAAACTTTTAACGAAACTTAATCTAGAAGATATCTTTGTTTTCCCTGCTGCTGGAGATGCAGGTATCGCTGCTGGGAATGCGCTTTGGGCATATCATAACATTGAAAGGGGTAACCTTCGCCCCAAGCTAGAGAAAGCAGACCTTGGTAGAGATTACACTGAAGATGAAATTGAATCAGCTCTTCATAAGTTCGCAAATGAAATCATTATAGAAAAACTTTCTTACCAAGAAATGGTTTCAACCTGCGCTGCTCAGATGTCAAAAGGGAATATCATTGCAAGGTTTGAAGGCGGATCAGAATTTGGCCCCAGAGCTTTAGGCCATCGATCTATCATTGCTGATCCAACTTTTAAAAAAATGAAAGACATCGTAAATTATAGAGTCAAATTCAGAGAAGCCTTCAGACCTTTTGCACCAGTCATACCTTTGGAAGAAATATCCGAAGTATTTGAACAAGCTATAGCATGCCCATTCATGCTTTTAGTTTCTAATATAAAAAAAGAATACCATGATCAAATTCCTTCTGTTACTCACCATGATGGTACAGGGAGGGTTCAAACAGTTACGTCGGAACAAAATACCTTTTTTTATGATTTGTGTTACAACATGGTTAAAGAAAGAGAAGGTTGTCCTGTTATTTTAAATACAAGCTTCAATATAGCTGGTCAGCCAATTATTGAAACTCCAGAAGAAGCACTCAGCACTTTCCTTTCAACCGACATCGATTTTCTTAGCCTTGAAGATTATTGGATAAGGAAAAGGCATTCGCCTGTATTATGTTATGAAGAGCACTTGCTCCAATTGCAGGAACCTGATTATCCTCATGGTTTAGCAGAAAAAAGAATCGATGTTACTGATTTAATGAAAAAGCTAGATGAAGCTATTTTCTATGGCAAAACGGAAAACTTATTTTGGACAACAAATGAATTAAAAAAGATTTCTTCCCAAGGAGCAATGTATAAAGAAACATCTGTTCTTTTTGCTAAGAATCCACTTGGCACCCATTTTTCAGCACAATTAGGTAAAGATCTGATACTTTTATTGGATCCACTGGGAATGTCAGAAATAAGAGATTTAACTGACCTGATTCCTTCAAAATATTACACATTTGAAGAAGTACGCCTAATAATGCTTTGCTATAAAGGCACAGAAACCGAGCTTGAGGAATTGAGATTAGATTTAAACTTATCTGAAAAAGCGTTTTGGGAAAAATTAGAGTGGGCTTCAAAACAGCTCAAAAGATACAATTTGCCCTATAAGATGCTTAGAAGAGAAAGCGACAGTACCAATATTCCTACAAATATTACTCTGGGACAGTTTACCGATGAGTCTTTTCGTCTATACAATATGCTTAAACAATTTAATGATATCCTTACAATGCATGGCTATTTGGAAAGTAATATTTGTAAATTGCTTGAGATTGAAACCCTTCAAAGCATCGAGCCAACTTATATCCATTACTATAACAAACATAAACTTGGTCAAGGAAAACTAGAAGACCTGCTCAGATTATTTTTGCTGCGCGATTCTTTAAGCAAAGAACGAATTATAGAGATACTTGGGGACTATTGTTTCCAGAACCTTTGCAGCTTGGGAATCATTATTCCAAGGGGAAATTGGTTTGCCTCAAGAGTTGATATCTACTGTGTTAATGAGTTTTTTATTGCTACCGACCATCGATATATGATTTATGAAGAAGACAAAATCCAAGAAAATCCAGTTATGTATATTGGAATGGACAGTTTAGGTTTGGTACATACGGTACCGAAGTATTCATCAAAAAATACACTTGATCTATGTACAGGTTCCGGCATCCAGGCAATTACAGCCAGCTGCTATTCAAAGAAAGTCGTTGGGATAGACATCAATCCGCGGGCTATACGTTTTGCCAGATTTAATGCACAACTAAATGGAATATCAAATATAAAGTTTGTTGAAGGTAGTCTTTACGTACCTATCGGTAATGAAAAGTTTGATACAATTTTAGCCAATCCTCCTTTTGTTCCCAGTCCGGATAACAGCTTAGACTTTAGAGATGGAGGCAATAATGGCGAAAAAATATTAGAATTAATTATCAAAAATGCTGACTTACATCTGAGCGATGCAGGAAATCTTTTTATTGTTACTGATTTAGTGAATGTTCAACAGTATGAGGAGAAATTGAACCGATGGTGGGGAGCAACAAAGGCGGATAAGTTAATACTGACTACCGCTGACAGAAATGATGTTTTATTTTCTATACCCCATTGCCATTACCCTTTTGAGCAGACAATTGAGCAATACAACAATGAATTGGATATGTGGATACAGAATTTTAACTGCTCAAGTATATCGTCAGTAAACTTTGGATACATTTTAATCAAAAAAGGAGGCAATAGTTTTTATTCAAAATCCATTTATAATCCTACCCAAGGGATTAATAAGAAGGTAGCCGAATATTTCGAACAAATTAATATGCTGCACTCAGTGGAGTGGGAAAATTTATATCTATTTCTATCTGATGACCTACATGTAAAAATTGACTACTCGTTTAGTAATAATAATGATAAGAAGTTCTATTTATATTCTAAAAATCAATTTTATAGTGAATATTTAATAGATGAAAAGGTATATAAAGTTCTGGAAAGGATCGCCGAAGAAGAACTAATGCTAGAAGAACTTGCTTTTAAAGATTATGTTGTTGACCTAATCTATAAGGGTCTAGTTAAAGTTAAACAGCAGCACCAGAAATATTTCGATTCCTATGAGTGCAACGAAGCTGCCGCTACTTTAAGTCATTCTATAAGTTCAGAAACATGTGGAGACATCCACATTACGGAATTTCAAACAAAAACAACGCCAACATGTCTTACATCCTATATAAGACAATAAATAAGAATATTATAATATCCCAGAAGAAATACAGGATTGATGGTAAATAAACAACCTTCTATCAATCAGTGTATTGGGTAAGTTTCTCCAATAATGTTAGAATGAGTTTTTCCAAGTATATTTTGAAAACAGTTTAATCATAACACTTTGTAACATACAGACACCGCTTAGAAGGCTACATGCTTTATTTTGGAGGCATTATCATAACCCTGCTTATCAAATGAAGCGCTTAATTATATTTGTTTCCATTTAGTTGCTTCTAAACAATGGATTGTATTGTTAGATGAAATTTTGGGGTTACTTATATAATTTTGCATTAGTATAATATTTGGAGGTTTCTTATGTTACTACAAGAACTTATCAAAAAATTAACCGTAACTGATGAACAATTTAAAAAGGCATTCGCTAACAGATTTAAAATTCAACCGCAACTTAAATTTATCACTATTATAAGTAAAGACCTAAAGTTTCTTTATGTGAGTGAAATGGGGGCAAAATACTTAGGTCTAAAGCCAATTGATATGATAGGTAAAAGTTGGAGGGACATTAATACTGATTTACCACCGGAAGATTTTGAGCGATTGGATGAGAAAATAATAGAGGTATTCAATACAGGAGCCGCTGTATATGATAATTATACAGGCGTTTCTAATGCAGAAGGACAGCACCACTCTTTTGAATATTTGATAAATCCAATTATTACACCTAGCGGAGACATTGAAGCGGTTATGTGCAATGTTACGGATATTACAGAGAGCAATTTATCAGAGATACCCTTCTCTAATCAAATTACAAAAATCAGCGAGTTAATTGAGTTATGCCCAATAGCTATTTTTATAGTTGATAAAGAAGGAAGAATACGTACTGTAAATAAAGAATGTATAAAAGATTTTTCCTCTAGCCAATCTGACCTTATTGGTAAACAATATAGATTTATCAATGAATATCCTGAGATTGAAAATGATGAATCCGCGATTGCCAAAGCGTTGATTGGAGTTGAAACCAGCCAAGAAAATTTATCTTCATCGGGAAAAAACTATCAAATAAGTAAGCAAGCGCATTTTAGGGGAAAGACCCAGGAGAAACAGCAACAACTCTTAAACCAATATTTAACCGAAAATAAAAAGCTAAACCAGTTAATTGAGTTGTGCCCTTTGGGAATTGTTTTGTATGATAACAAAGGTAATGTTATCGCATTAAACAAAGCTCATCGTGAACGTATATCAAATTTTAAAAAAGAAGAATTTCTAGGTAAGTCAGGGCGATATCTTTTAGAAGCACTAGGATTAGATTGGGAGCACTCACCTTGTAATCAAGCGATAAAAGGAATAGAAACTTTAGATTATTATCTAAAGAACGCATATGGAACTTGTTTTTTACTAAACGCAATTCCACTTCGTAATTACGAGAATACGATTATTGGTGCTATGACAATCATTCATGATATTACTGAATATGAAAAACTCAAGGAAGACATGACAAAACTTGACCGCTTAAATTTGGTAGGAGAAATGGCAGCTGGAGTAGCCCATGAAATCAGAAACCCTATGACCGTGATAAAGGGCTATCTGCAATTCCTTAGTAAAAATGTTTCAGACAGTATGGTCGAACAGTTTTGTCTTGTTTTACGCGAATTAGAACGAATCGAGCAGATTATTACTGATTTCTTATCTTTAGCGAGAAATAAGCTCGTAGAGAATAAAAAACAAGACTTAAATGCTATCTTAAAAGGAATTATTCCACTTATAGCAACTAACGCAATGGAGCGAGATATTGAGCTGAAAGTAAATCTAGCCGAAGGATTGCCTCACCTCTTATTGAATGAAAAAGAAATTAAACAATTGTTTTTAAATCTTGTAAGGAACGGTATCGAAGCTATGGACCATCACGGAACGCTAACTATTGAAAGTATCCTTGAGGGTGATATGGTGTCCTTATCTGTTGCAGATTGCGGTTGCGGGATTTGTAAAGAGAATCAGGAAAAAATATTTGATCCATTCTTCACTACAAAGGAAAGCGGTACCGGGCTGGGCCTTTCTGTTTGTGCAGGAATTGTACGACGCCACAACGGAATTATAGAGGTACAATCGGAAGAAGGTAAGGGGACCCGATTCATAATTACTTTTAATGCAATAGACGCAAGGTAAAACAACTTTTGTGAAGTAACCCTATTATAAAAATACGAATATAAAAGTACACAATAATTGCATAGTAAAACTTGTACAATATTGTGTACTTTTTGATTAATGCCCCTTCCTTGTAATGCCAGCCATTTGATCATCAGCCCCTCGCTTTTTTAATGAACAAAATGTCCTAAATAACCCTTTTCTATATTTTCGCAATATTTCGTTTTATGATGAAATAGGATTTATTTTTGAAAGGGGTTTTTTATCATATTGACTTTTCTTGGTTTTTTTATGGTTATTACTTTCATGTATCTAATCATGTCCAAACGTATGACTGGGTTTGCCGCACTCATCGTCATACCGATTGCATTTGGTCTATTGGGTGGATTCGCTCCCACAATTGGTAAGTTGATGATGGATGGCGTTAAGACCATAGCGCCAACGGCAATTATGATGATGTTTGCCGTTATGTATTTTGGAATTATGGTAGATGTAGGCTTGTTTGACGGACTCATTGTGCAAATATTAAAGAAGGTCAAAGGTGACCCGTTAAAGATTGTTGTGGGAACGACATTTCTAGCAATCATTGCCTCTTTAGAAGGAGAAGGCGCTGTGGTCTTCATGATTACCTGCACAGCAATGTTGCCTTTGTACAAAAGAATCGGTATTAATCCCGTCATTTTAGCAGTAATCTGTGCAATGGTTACTGCCGTAAAGAATATGTTTCCATGGGCAGCTCCTACAGCTAGGGTTTTAGCAGCGTTAAAACTTGATGCCGCAGAAATATTTAATCCCTTGGTTCCCGTAATCATTTGCGGATTTGCTTATATCGCATTGATGGGATATGTGCTGGGTAAAAAAGAACGGGCCCGATTGGGAGTAATCCAAATAGAAGATTCCATGATCGATGGCATAGCCAAAGAAGTAGTCTCGAAAAATCCTGAGTTTAAGCGACCCAAATTATTCTGGGTGAATCTGATTATGACCCTAACTCTTATGGGTTTGTTACTAGTAGAAAAGAAGATTGGGGTATCGATTCCAATCATCTTTTTGGCAGGAAGCGCATTAGCTTTAATTGTAAACTTTCCTAAAGTTAAAGAACAGCAGGGACGTATGTTGGCGCATGCCAAAGAAGCTTTACAGGTTACTGCGGTGGTCTTCGCTGCCGGGATATTTATGGGCATTTTGACAGGAACCAAAATGACTGATGCTATGGCAACCTTTTTAATCGGAATTATCCCTGCTGGTCTGGGATCGCATATGGGTATGATTACAGCGTTATTAAGTGCTCCGCTGTCTTTCCTGTTATCCAATGACGCCTTCTATTTTGGCGTGCTGCCGGTACTGAACCAGATGGCTGCAACTTATGGAGTAGGTGCTGCGGAAATTGGTCGAGCTTCCTTGTTAGGAACACCGGTACACATGCTGAGTCCGCTGGTGGCAGCATTATGGCTATTGGTCGGAATGTGTGATATTACATTTGGCGACCTGCAAAAGGGTGGTATCTGGTGGGCTTTTGGTCTAATGGTATTAAATATAGTGGTAGCATTAGTAACTGGAGCTATTAATTTATAATACTAAAATGAATCGTTGAAATATTAAAACGCTTACATGCTTGTCTGGTATGTTTAATCCAATAAAAAAAGGTCCCTTATTGGGGCCTTTTTTTCATTGGATTAACAAACATTAAACTTTTCTTTGTATATCGTATGATAAACCCAAAATCCGTTCACTAGTAACAATGCCCCCGTAAAGAAAAACACATAGCGAATACCAAACGTACCTGCCATTTGTCCACCTAGTACCGAACCTAGAAATACACCCAAGAATTGCGCGGATTGATTATAGCCCAAAGCCCGCCCTGTGATGAACTGTGGTGTACTTTGCGCAATAAGACTGTTAACGGAAGGTAATAGACCTGCCGTAGCCAGCCCCAGCAAAAAGCGAAGTACTCCCAACTCCCAAGGATGTTCTACAAAGGCCTGAGGAACGAACAACACCCCCGCTACAACCAATGCTGCTAATAGTACTTTTTGCGGCCCAATCCGATCTGAAATTTTTCCAAGCCGAGGAGCCGAGATTATACTTGCCAGACCTGAAGCAGCAAAAACCGCACCTGAAATAAGAGCAATATGATTCGTGCCTGAAGATAATTGGGCAATGTAGACAGTAATAATCGGCTGTATGGACATAAGCGCAAGCTGCATGATCAAGGTAGTAATGAACAAACACACTGTTACCTTATGATTGGGAAGAAGCTCCCAAACCTCATGAAAGTTAAGGCTTAATTGCTTGTTTATCGTAATCTTATTTTCTTTAATGAATAGGAAGGATGCAATAAAAGCAACAAAACACATGCAGCCAATTGCAATAAAGGTTGCTCGAAATCCTATTATTTCTGCTAAATATCC
>Ga0316604_10002741_pt1 | contig 13110 bp, 9 predicted proteins | sample OWC_soil_day20_C_FD_207650 | JGI IMG/M metagenome (GOLD analysis project Ga0316604, IMG submission 207650) | Wetland soil microbial communities from Old Woman Creek delta, Ohio, United States - OWC_soil_day20_CT | ecosystem: Environmental > Terrestrial > Soil > Wetlands | place: USA: Ohio... | reverse complement strand
CGTTGACCGCCAATCAGAGCCACCCTATAATCCGCGCCCTCAAGCGTGGTGATGTAGCTCAGTCGGTTAGAGCGATGGATTCATAACCCATAGGTCGGCAGTTCGATTCTGCCCATCACCACCAGTTACACCATAAGGCCCTGACAAAGAAGGTTTTCCTTCGGACTCAGGGCTTTATAATTTCTGGCTTTCACACATGCTTTCACACAGATGTTGAAAAACGGAAAAATGCCGACCCCTTGGCGACACCCAAAACACGGTACTTATTACCTCAAAAAACGGGTTCCTCTGGACATCAAGTCCCTCTGGACCAAGCCCGATCCATATCAGATTTCTCTCGGCACAAAAGACCGCTCAGTTGCCCACAAACGCATCAGCGTTGAGTGGCTGAAGCTGGAAGAGGAGTTCGATCAACTCCGACGCAAGGCAGCACGTCAGCTTGGCCTGTGCGAAGAAATCATCCCCGACCTCCTCGAAGAATGGCTCCATCAGATGCTCAAGGAGGACGAGCAGCTTCGCTTTGCGGGACGAATTGACCGAGCACCCGGCGAACCTAATCCGGGCTTTGAGATTGCTGTCGAACAGTTGGATGCTGGGATTGCATCAGGTGATCACCCTGACTTTCTGATTCGAGAGGCCGTCTGGTTTCTCAACCAGAAGGGCATTTCCTACTTCCCTTCCAGCTACGTCTACGCCAAGTTCCTGCATGAGCTGGCCCACAAGTTCATCCTGTACTTCCAGTTGCTGGCACAGAGAGACATCGGCAAACACGTCAGAGCGCCTGAGCCACCCAAGGCCAAAGACCTGATGTCCATCGAGGCGCTCTACGACAAGTTCAAGCAGCACCGAATGGCCAATGAGAAATGGAAAGACCCTGAGACCCAAGACAAGCGGGAATATGGCCCGATTGTCCGTGAGTTCATATCGGTAGTTGGCAGCAAGCCTGTCCATCAGCTTACTCATCAAGATGCCGTTGATTACTTCGACCATACGGTCGCTCGGGCCGACATCTCCCTCGGTACCAAGAAGCGCAACCTATCCCGGATCAAGACGCTGCTGCTGTTTGGCAAGGAACAGTACCAAGTGCCCGACATTACTGGGCCACTGAAGATCACGGCAGAGTACAAGAAGACCCACAACTCGTATGTCCGATTCAGCAAGGATGATCTGGAGGCGCTCTTCCACTCGGAGGCGTACAAGACCGGTAGCTTCAAGAAAGCCTCGCAGTACTGGATTCCGTTGATTGGCCTCTACTCTGGTGCGCGAATCGATGAGCCAGCCAGCTTGCTTGTTTCGGAGATCAGGCAGCTTGAAGGTGTTTGGTGCTACTTCATGAGTAGCGATGAAGCAAACCAAGGGGGCAAGAATGACTATGCGCCCCGCTGGGTTCCCATTCATCCCAAGCTCCTCGAAGCTGGTCTGTTGGACTACTGGTCGTCAATCAAGGCCGAGGGACACTCGCGTCTCTTTCCTGAAATGGGCAATGCCGAACGTGATGGCTGCGGCAAGAGGGCGACTGTCGATTTCACCGAGTACCGCCGAAGTGTCGGTGTAGGGGCAGATACCGGTCGAAGCACCAAGGCGTTTCACTCATTCCGCAGCACCCTGATCTCGGAGTTGAAGGAACGGGGTGTTGATGGCGAGATGCGACGTGCCCTTGTTGGTCATGCAAGCGAGAAGCGTGATGTCCATGATGACATCTACGATCAAGCGGACTTCCAGCCCAAGAAGGCTCTTGCTGCCATCTCTCTGGCGAGCTTCGGCCTTTCACATCCACGGTTTGTGGAGACCGAGTCGATGAAGATCGCCAGACGACGCTACCTGAAGAAGTCGGACTGAAAAGGCTGCAAATTTTCGAAGGGGAGCCCGCTTGCTTGATACCAAGCGAGACCTCCTTCAACAATATGTTCCTAAATTAGGATTTATAAATGCTCGCAGGAGTAGCAACTCCTAGCTCATCGACCGTGATCAGAAAATATTCTGCGGAGAAGAGGGGGGGGTGCAAAACTCTCCTACAGACCACGTAACCATGCGGGTTTCCGGGCGGTCGCCACCAAAATGTTCCCAGATTTTTTCCCAAGAACAGGCCCAATGTCTCAAGGGCGGCCAAGCAAAACTGACTACAAGTCTGTTCGGCGTTTCAAAGCGAATACAGAACAGGTCATGAACTTGTATCAGGTCCCGTATCTATCTACGAGTTCTCGTACCCTCTGTTGTGCAAGAAACATCGTTAATGCCGTTGTTGCCGAAACACTTGTGGCGACTAGGAACACCACGCCAATCACCTCCGCCGACAACCTAGTTCCCAGCATCCATATTGCTAGAGATGCGACTCCGCAAATCACGGAAAATCCTAAGCTGATCAACACGCGATCCACAAGTAGTTGGTAATGAGGCCACTCATATAACGCCTTATTCGAAAAATTCTCCAGTGGCGCTCGTATTTTTGATGAAACGACAAAGGCAACACCGGAAAATCCGAGGGTCAAAGTAGGAAGGTATTTCCAAATTTCCGCATCGGTTTTAAGCATACCCCCTAGCTCGGCAAGGGAGTCGAAAAAATAATAATACGGAAGCAAACACAACAAAGCGACGACGGCTTCTGGCGAAACAAAAATTGTAAATAGAAAATTACTCAACCTTGAAACCCTCATTGCCCATGCTCCATGTGCCTTTGCCGTTCAATTCTGACAAATATTTCCCGAGCTCTAATGGAAAGCTCAAAGTGATCAGGTGACTTATCGAATGAAAAATTGACTGCTGTTTCCGAAGTTTTTATAACGACAAGTTCGTTGTTCCTTCGCCCCCTGATAGTCCCGGCACCATAGCCATCCGCAGCCATAAGTATTGCGGCATCCCCAACGGGTATCTCTACATTAGGGGCAAACGGTGCATCCTCGGTCTGGTTCGAAGCAGATTCGACTAAATCAGGGAGGGATGTTTTTAGGTGCTCTGTTTCAGGGGCGTCTTCGATGATCGTCATCCTGTCCGTATTTCTGCCCCTTAGATACTTTTCGAGAGATTCCCACAACGGGCTAAATAGGGGATTTGGTGGAGATATCCTTGCTTCGATTTTATAGATACCATCCAAAGACGAGAGCTTTCCAGAAAATGTCTTTAGATCAGCCACCAATTCAATGTCGCAATCAACAAAAAAACCGCTATGCACCTCCTCAACAATAGAGCAAAACCGATTAATAAACGTCCTTTGATCAATATGGTTTGATACGTTAAGAAAAGCTATACCTGAATGCGCAGGAAGATATATAAATGGACTCGAAGCGATCAACAAATTCGGTTCAAGCCGTTTTTTTTCGGAACGAGTTGCCTCGTCTACGACACCGACCTCCCCCTTCGGAACATATTTACTCAGTCGCCCGAAAATATACTCTTCCCCTTCGCTCTCCCCTTCCTCAACATCAAGGAAAGTCCAAGCATTTCCCCGATAAAAAATTGATGCGGGGCTACGTATTGCCTCAAGCAATGAGGCTTGATTCAACATGCCTAACTTCAAAACCCTGCCCGCGTAATATGTCCCTTGTTTTGCCACCCCAAACCTCCCCGAAATTATTTTTTCAAAGCCAAAATATTTGGTGAAAAACAGAGCTCCCCTCGACCGTGACTGCTAGGACGAACGCTCCTTGCTACCAGTAGGTTTACTACCTTGGTGAAAGCGTTTTATACCATACGGGTATTGATGATTGGCATAAAGCAGACCTGCCAACGACCGCAGTTGGCCGGATGCGAGGCCGTTATTGGTTACTGAGCTGCTCCAAGATTCGCGGAGACTCGGTGGTTTAAGTAGCGTCCGTAGCCGAAATCCATGCTCCAGGTGTTGTCAATAACCGCTGAATGCTGCTGTGATTGCCGAAATCCGTCTCGGACAACGCTGATGAAGCGACAAATCAAGTTGTCGGTAACAGCGGTAAATGAAAAAGTTTTACCGCAAAAATTGAAGACGGCATCTTGATTTGTAGTCAGGTCACATTCCCCCCCCCGTGCTCCCCGCGGTTCCTCTTCCCTCTCCAGAAAGCAACCAGTCAGTTGTAAACAGAATTCGTCTTTCATACAATCTTGGCCCCACTATTCATGCCGTCAGCAAAGGAGAATCGCATATGAGACATTCGCGAACAGTCCCTCTTCTGAAGCCGAAGCACTTCGAGGGACTGGCTACTCAACTGACCGATCAGGGCCTAGCTTTCGATATTCAGATTGGGCCAGATGTACGAGCAGATGAAGTCTTCGAGATTGCTGACGGCGAACAAGAGGTTGAAGAAGTGCTGGCAGAACTTGAAGGCCTCCGCCCATATACAAGGGTGATTGCAAACCCTCCGCAACCCTCAGCTCAATCGCTGCTGAAAATGTTGTGCGACGCCCAAGAGTCGCTGGTGCCGGATGAGTCGATCTCAATAGACTACGGACTACCAAACGAATATGTCCGCCAATGGATACGTGAACGCACGAAAGATGGCGACGATTCGGAAGGCCAACAGCTGGTCCTTGTGGCTTTCGACAAAGACACTCCTGTTGGATATGCGGGATTTGAAATCACGCTGCTTCGTGACAATGATGAAAGCCGAATCTTCCTCGGACACACCCTCGAACTCGTCTACGTTCACCCCAGCCAGCGAGGCAAAGGTTTCGGGATAGATCTCTCGATCGCTTGTAGTCGGCTTTGCCAAGATGTTCTCGCAGCTACATATCGCGCAGCGCCCTTTGGCTACACGATTGTCCCCGCTGTGAACGCCGATTTCGAATCTGAAGGTGGCGAGAGATTTACCGAACAGTTGGCCCTTGGTCTCGATTTCAGGGCTGACATGCTACGCATGGATGGTCGCCGTAGGTCGATCACGATCACATCGACCGACGTTGATGCCGGATATTGATGTAATGAAAAACCACCGTTTTACGGTACGTCAGCCGGTACAGCCAAAGTGTACCGATAGACGGGGTGTTGTGTACGGGTCAATGTACCGATAAGATTCACCCCATTTTCGTCGTACACGGAGGTGATTCATGGCTACGTTCGCTTACCTGCGGGTTTCCACCAAAGACCAGACCACAGAGCAGCAACTGGCTCAGATTCAGGGGGTAGGACATCAGATCGAGAAGGACCGGGTCTATGTCGAGCAAGGGGTATCCGGCAAAGTACCCGCTTTGCAACGGGAGCAGTTCTCTAAGCTGAACGAGCGGATGGACTCAGGTGACTCGCTGGTCGTCACCAAGCTGGATCGTCTGGGCAGGGACATGCTGGACGTAATCGCCACCATCCGCGACCTGACCGAACGCGAAATCTCTGTCGTGATCTTGGGCCTTGGCACACTCGACAACACCCCGCAGTCCAAGCTGACGCTGGCCATGCTGGCTGCAATCAGTGAATACGAGCGAGACATGATCAGCGAGAGAACCAAGGCAAAGCTGGCGAAGCTCAAGGCAGACGGCGTGAGGCTGGGTCGCCCGGTGAAAACGACCGATGAGGCGCTACGACAGAAAGCAGAGTCCCTCTTCGCTCAGAACATGAGCTGGCGCAAGGTGGCAGCAGAGCTTGGCATTGCCCTCTCAACACTTCAGCGCATGATGCGTGTTCCTGCTTGACAAACAATCAACCCATCCCATAGGTGGCAACCGATCCGTTTGATTCCATCACCCATCTTGCCAAGGATTACGGAACACCATAGGGAAGAACGGAGCTGTCGATTTTCCCGCACCATTGGACAAGGCTCGATTCATACCACCCATAGGGATGACGGCACGAAGCCGCCTGTCCACATGAACTGACTGCATCACTGCTGTCGCTTTCGCCAAACCAAGACAGACCTCCGCAGGGGAAACCCTCCGGGGGTTTTCTCATTTCTGGAGCCCCATTCATGAATACAAAAGGATTCGACAACCTCGCAGTCCTGTCCTGCCGATGTTTCCGGGGAAAGCTTCATGTCACGGAATACCTCGACATGACGACCGGTGAAATTATCGAGGCCAAGACCATTAACGCTCTGGGCATGAAGGCCATCAGGCCAGAAGCCATGCTGCGTCGCCAAGAGAAACTCAACAGCTTACGGAAGGAGGTCCGACAGTTCGCTGTCTTCCTGCTCAAGTTCCGAAGCCAGTTGGGTGGCTTCCTCTTGCCGTTGGAACTGCTCGTGAAGTGGTATGGCTCCCTCGAAGGCAAGGAGGCCAAGCACATTCGGCGCTACATTCCACGACTCGTTGACGCAGGAATCTTGGACTTCGATTCCAAGCTGAACCCTGACTTCATGTGGTTTGACCCCGAGGTAGGTCGAGCCGGTATTCGCGGGGAGACGTTCAGGGCTTATCGCATCCTGGACGAGTTGCGACTGAAGAAAAAGACCTGTACTCAAGGTCTGGGCGGACACGACGAGAGCCTTGAGGTTGCCGCATGAAGTCGACGTTTCGTCCACTTTGTCAGACGAAAATATGTTGCATAACAATGGCTTATCTTGTTTTGCCCTTTACATAAAAGACTACGCGATCAGCTCCTGATTTCGCTCGGGGTCTATCGGTGCATCGCTCGGTCAGCTTCGCTTGATCGACAAACGAGATTCCTGAGAGCGTCGTTCAGGTGGTCCTCAGGGTGACGTTTCAAGCGCAAGCGTGACACCATCAGAAATGGCTTTTCTTGGTTGGAAAACCATGAACAGGGAACCCTGAAGTGTCCCTATCGAGAAGTACTTACGAGGGCTGTCGGCCAACACCGGCAGTCCTTGTCTTCTTCCTATCTGTCTTTTTTCCTGTCGCCCCTCAGTGCGCCCCGGCAGACATCCCTTGGTAGATGCTCTGTCCTGCCCCGAAGTAGTTCTCGTAGATGTGGGCGTAGGTCTTCACCCGCTTGTCCTTCTTCAGGTCGGGCGAGTAAGCCTTGGGTAATCCCCTGAAGATGTCCCGGATTGTCTGCTCAACCTCGGCCTTTGTCCGAGTCTTCAGTCGCCAATCAAGGACCAGCTTCTCGGCTTTCAGCTTGGCGAGTAGTTCCTTGGCAACTCGCTTCACCTCGTCCTTTTCCTTGTCGCTCAGTTCCGGCTCGGGTTGGGTCAGCAGGTCGAAGATCGCCAGTTCCTCCTCGGTGAGGCTTTCCCGGTGTGCCCGTTGTTCCTCTTCAGTCAGGTTCTGGGCGAAGTCCATTAGTTCTTTGAAGAAGGCTTCGAGGTTGTGGCTGGAGGCGTTGTAGCTGTCGATCAGCTTCTTGAACTTCTCCATGAAGTCGATCCGCCCCTTGTTCTCCCGGACCATCTTCTCCAGCTTCTTCTCAATCTGTCCCTTCAGCTTCTCGGTTTCAGTGGCCTTCTTACCTTCCTCGAACTTCTTCTGGAGGGCAGCAAAGTCGATCTGTGACAGGTCGATCAGAGACTCAGCGGCAGGACGCCCCCCGATGCGGTAACCCTCGGTTGCAATCGAGTCATCCAGCAGTGCATCCAAGTCGCTCATCACCCCGGAGATGTCAGGTGCAGGACGTAGCGCCTTGATCATCGCCCCGAGGTAAGCCACCAAGACAGACATGGGGGCGTAAGCATTGGCTTCGGCATCAGGCAGGATCGCCTTGAAAGTTCGAGCCACCTGACCAGCCAAGAGCAGGTACGCTTTCACCTTGTCTTCCCCGGCTTCGAGGATCACATCCATGGCCTTCTGAAGGGCTTCCAGACGTTTTTCTGGCGGCGTGTTCACCACCCCCTTCAGATCGATGTCGAGGCTCGTACAGAACGATTCTGCCTGTTTGAGCAGCCCCTCCAGTTGCTCAACCAGAGCCGCCTTATCCTTGATCGGCAGTTGTCCCGGCTGATTCGGCTTAGCGTAGATACGCAGGGCATCCTGAAGGTTACGGAAGATGCCCACGTAATCGACGATCAGACCGGCACTCTTGCCCGGCGCCACCCGGTTGGCCCGAGCGATGGTCTGCATCAGGGTGTGATTCCGCATCGGCTTATCGAGGTACAAGGTCGAGCAGGTCGGCACATCAAAGCCGGTGATCCACATGGCACAAACGAAGACGAGGCGCAGAGGGCCATCAGGGTCTTTGAACTTCTCGTCCAAGTCCTCGTTGATCATCCGCTGCCGGTGCGGAACGATGTCCAGCCCCTTCTCCTTGAGGTCTTCGATCTCGTTCTGGGATTGCGACACCACCACAGCCATGTCTGTGGTCTGCATGACCATGATCTTCTCGGCCAGCACCTCCTTGGCATCCCCGGTGGTTGTCTTCAGTTGCTCATGCAGATCGGCCAACTGTTTCTTCCAGTGGGCCTGTACTTTGTCGTACATCCGCACAGCCGTGGCCTTGTCGATGCAGACCATCATGGCTTTGCCCCGGTAGCCTCGACCAAGGAAATGCTTCATCAGATCGGCAGCGATGGTTTCCAGTCGGTCATCACGGGTGATCAGGTGGTACTCACGCGCAAAATCCCGCTCCAGCTTCTTCTCTTGGGCCTCGTCCAGTTCGGCCTCTTCGAGGAGCTTCTCGATGTCCTTGTTCAGGTTCTCGTTGGTGATCTGAAGCTCAGGCGTCCGGTTCTCGTAGTAGAGCGGAACCGTGGCCCCATCCTCGATGGATCGGGCGAAGTCATAGACCGAGACGTAATCCCCGAAGACTTCGCGGGTGCGTTCCTCTTCCCCGGCAATCAGCGGCGTCCCGGTAAAGCCAAGGAAGGCTGCATTGGGCAGGGCATTACGCATGTTCAGCGCGAAGATGTCGTACTGGCTGCGGTGGGCTTCATCGGTGATCACGATGATGTCGCTTCGGTCGGAAATCTGCCGGTAAGCCTCGCCCTTGTCCGTGTGGAACTTCTGGATCAGGCTGAAGACGTACCGGTGATCCTGAGAGAGGAGCTGCTTCAGGTGCTCCCCGCTGTTGGCCTGAACTTCCGCCCCCGTGATCGCGCCGGTTGCCGTGAAAGTCTTGTAGATTTGGTCATCCAGTTCAGAACGGTCAGTGACGATTACGAAAGTCCATTTGCCGGGCAAGATACGGAGAGTCTTCTGGGTGAAGAACACCATGGAAAGGCTCTTGCCGCTCCCTTGTGTGTGCCAGAAGACCCCGAGCTTCTTCGCCGCTTCCACATCCCCGGATTCCCGCAGCTTGATCATCTGGGCAATCGCCTTGTTCACGCCCAGGTACTGATGGTTCTTGGCCACCTTCTTGATCAGGCCACCCCGTGCCAACTCGAACAGGGTGAAGTTCTCCACGATGTCGAGTAGCCGCCGCTTGTCGCAAAGACCGCGAATGGCCGTCTCCAAGCTGGTGGAACCTGCCTCGGTCTCATCGTCGATCCGCCGCCACTCGAAGAAGTGTTCCCAAGGGCTGGTCAGGGTACCCACGCGGGTCTGTGAGCCATTGGACAGCAGGATGAAGGCGTTGGGATGGAAGAGCTGCGGGATGCTCTGGCCCTTGTAGTCCTTCAGGTTGTCATCGTAGGCAGACTTCAGGGGAACATGCGGCCCCTTCAGTTCGATGAAAACCAAGGGAATCCCATTGACGAAGCCAAGCAGGTCACAGCGGCGCTTGTACATTTCCCCCGACACCCACATCTGTTGGGCAAGGAAGAAATCATTGTTCTCCGGGGAGTTCCAGTCGATGACCGAAAGCTCAACCGTCTGCGGGTTGCCTTCGTCGTCGGTGACTTCTACCTTCACCCGATCTCGCAGTAGCTTGTAGAAGGCTTGGTTGGCATTGACGGGAATCTGCTTCGAGCGGTCCTCGGTCAGTTGCTCAATGGCCTGATCATAGGCAGAGGCCGGGAAACCGGGATTGATGCGCTCCAGTGCCTTGCGAAGACGAGGCACGAAGATGACTTCAGCGGCAGACTTGCGGCCTTCCGTGCCATCCGGCCCGAAGGTCTCGTTGTAGAGATTGGCCGTCTCCCAGCCAAGGGATGCAAAACAGTTGATCGCGGGTAGCTCGACCAGAGCGAGTTCCCCATAAGCGGCTGTGACTTCCTTGGCTGTGAGAACGGTGGTCATGCTGCGACGGCCTCCTCAGGTTCGGGCTGGGTGGAAACGTCGAGTTCGCCGGAGATGAGCTTGGGGAGCAGAAGGTCTCGGGTGGCTCGGAGGTTGGCGTTCTTGGAGGTCAAAGTAACAGTCATCTGCCTCATCGGTGCAACCAACTCGTCGAAATGCTCTTGAACTACCAAAGGAGGGACGATGAAGGTCGTCTCCGCAACTCGCCCACGTCCGAGTTCAGTCTGACCAGTAGCACCGACGCCTTGCTGCTCGAAGTACTCTTCTCTCGCGAGTAATGACAGGCCGTAGTAGTGCGTCGTTACTTGCTTTCCAGGTCGCACAATTGTTACGTGTGTATCAGCGGTGCAGTTTGGTCGCTCATCCAGCACCTGAGCTACCCGCCCAAGGGTTCCCACGCCGGTAGAGTTGATCAGCACGTCTCCGTAACGAACACGCTTATCTGCGGGTATCGGTTTCGACTGTCGGCGAACCTGCTCGTAACTGAGCTTTTGGCCTCGGATGCACTTCTGATTGATGACGATCCCACTCGCCAAGTCATCGTACTTTGGCGTCAAACCTCGGTTGATGTATTCGGAGACAGCGTCAAGGTTGGTGACCTGCCACCCCTCCGGGATCAACCCCAGTTCCGACTCCACCATCTTCACCTGCTCATACCCCGGAAAACGGAAGCGGACAAACCATTCCTCGTAGATTCTCCGGGCCATTTCCTCAAGGATGGCAATCCGTCGCGTGTTGTTTTCGATCAAGTCGTCGTAGGCAGACAGGATGGAGGCAATGCGGCGCTGGGTATCGACTGGGGGGCATGGAAGCTGGATTCTTGAAATGATGTCCTGATTCAAGGAAGCCATCGTTGCCCCGTGGGAACACTGGCTCATCATCCATTGCTGATGCTCATGCGTCAGCAGGTAGTAAGAGACGAAGCGAGGAAATAACCGACCTGATGAGAGCCGAAGACGAAGGCAATCACTACCTTGGAACCAATTCGACTGCCCCGACTGGATGAAGACATGTCTTTCAACGGCTCCTTTCCGCCCGAAAACAATGTCTTCCGGACGTAGCAGATGTGAGGCCAAACGCTGGACAGTTTCCTTGCCGATGTATTCGAGCTTGTCCTCCCGGATGTTGCCAAAACCAATGTTGCGAACATTGATTACTGGCGTTCCCTCGGAAACATAATCGCTGGCTTTGAGCTGCGTTCCGAAGGGGCCAGTTTTCACCTCAGCCTCGCCTGTTCTCAGAAGTTCAGCTACTGGAATGGTCGGAAACTTCACGCAGCCGCTCCAAGAAGCTCTACAAGATTGCCGGAAATTACATCTTCAAGCTCCCGGGATTCGGTCTTTAACAACTCCAATTCCTCACTCAACTCTTCGAGTCTCTCAGCAAAGACGAAGTCATCAGCAAGTCGATCTGCTACACCGACATACCGCCCCGGATTCAGGCTCCATCCCTGCGTTTCGATGTCCGCCAGCGTCGCCACTTTGCACACCCCAGCGATGTCTCGATAGGCCCCTTCTGGGAACTGCTGCTGGAGCATTTCTTGGCTACCCGCACCAGTCTCGACTGAATCACCACGCCACAAGCGCACGATGTTGGAGAGAAACTCGATCTGCTCGGGCAGGAAGTCACGGATTGCCCGGCTGATCTGGTGGAAGTAGCCCCGTGCATCGATGAACAGCACCTTGTCCTTGCGGTCGCCCTTGGTCTTGGCCTTATCGAAGAACCACAGGGTGCACGGCAGTGTCACCGTGTAGAAGAAGTTGGAGCCGACCGAGACGATCACATCCACGCCTCCGGTTTGGATCAACTTCTTGCGGATTTCCAGTTCCGTCCCTCGCGCATCCCCTGCCGAGTTCGCCATGACAAAACCGGCGCGGCCTGATTCGCTCAGGGCGGTGTAGAAAAGCTGAATCCAGAGGTAGTTGGCGTTGTCAGTGGTCGGGATACCGAAGGGGAACCTTGGGTCATCCTTCACGCGCTCCTTATCGACGCCCGAGACGTTGAACGGAGGATTCGCCATCACGAAGTCGAACTTGCCGACTGCCTTGTGGGGGTCTTCGTAGTAGGTGTTGGATTCCCGGATGTCTCCCGAGAGGCCATGCACCGCAAGGTTCATCTTAGCGAGCTTCACCGTGTCGTTGGCCTTTTCGGTGCCAAAGACGGTGAGTTCTTCGCTGGCACGTTTGTGACGACGCTGCACGAAGTCGGCACTCTGAACGAACATACCCCCGGAGCCACAGGCCGGATCGAAAATCTTGCCGTGGAAGGGTTCGATGATTTCGACGATCAGTTTGACGATGCTGGTCGGGGTGTAGAACACGCCGCCCTTCTGGCCTTCAGCCAGTGCGAACTTGCCAAGGAAGTACTCGTAAATTTTCCCGAAGGCGTCTCCCTCGATTTCCCCGAGGCTGTTCATCAGGCGCAGCAGTTCGATCAGGACGGTATTGGGGAGCTTGCCGTAGGAACGAGGCAGGATGCCCTTCAGTTCCTCGTTCTCCACCTCAACAGCCGCCATTGCCTCATTGACGGCTTTGCCTACGTCTTGCCCTTCGGCCAAGTCTAGCAGGTAGGAGAAACGGGCATTGCCAGGCAGGTACAGTGCCCCTTCGGCCTGATAGTCGAACTTCTCGATCTCGGAGACATCGAGGCCGTTTTCAATCAGCTTGGCTTCGGCCTCATGGAAACGCTTCTCGGCGTACCGCAGGAAGAGCAGCCCAAGGACAGGATTGGAAAATTCCGAGGGCTTCAGGCCGGTGTTGGCCCATAGTTGGTCAGCAGCCGCCCACAGGCGGGATTCAATTTGGTTCAGGTCGATGGTCATTGTTCTTGTAGTAGCCAAGCAAACGGGCGCAAAGAGCGATTGTAACCCGTGGTTTTTTGCTTAGACCGACGTCATGAACGACCAAGCACAAGAGCCGTCCCTCTTGCCATCCGACTTTCACACAAAGTACACTACAAGCAGGTGCCAGAGATTGTGTAACTCATTGATTTTTCGATGGCGGTTGTGACAAAGGCATTTTCTGCCCATCACCACCAGAAATGCAGAAGCCGCTGATCCGAAAGGGTCAGCGGCTTTTTCATTTGTTGGCCGCGCCATGTGCGGCACGTAGGTGTGGCACATGGCTGGCGTCGTACTTAGGCTTT
>Ga0316604_10002740_pt1 | contig 13117 bp, 10 predicted proteins | sample OWC_soil_day20_C_FD_207650 | JGI IMG/M metagenome (GOLD analysis project Ga0316604, IMG submission 207650) | Wetland soil microbial communities from Old Woman Creek delta, Ohio, United States - OWC_soil_day20_CT | ecosystem: Environmental > Terrestrial > Soil > Wetlands | place: USA: Ohio... | reverse complement strand
CCTGGTCACTAAAATGATGGCGGCCTGCCACGGATGATTTTCTTCGTTTCATATTTGCAATTCTTTCGAAGGCAAAGTTAGAAGCTAATCAATATCTTTGGTGAATGCTCCGCGTCGAATGCTTACATCCGGTAATAGTTCTATGATTTTATGTTTTTCCATATCTACAAGCACAGTTCCATACCTGTGCCGCTTCTTATAGGCCCAATCATCGATTCCTAATACTTGAGGTGTTTCTGGTTTTATAATAGGAGCTTTATGTATATTTCTAAGGATAGTAGAAGCACTAACACTGACATTATGTAGTTTACACAGCCTTGCTCCCGCATTTCCCCCAGTCAATAATCCTGTTTTTAGAAGTATTGCTACAAGCCGTTCACTCATACGGGAATAAGGCTTGAATTGCTCGTTAAAACGTTGCGAAAATATTTTCTTTTCACAATTATTGTTCTTACAATAAAATTTCCTTGTCAAGAGATTTATGCATACCTGTTTGCCAAATGATGGTAAGTCTTTTATCTTTCTATAGTAATAACTGTGTATACTACCACTTTTCCTTTGGCAATTAGGACATTTAGCAGTTTTCAATCGGCTCCCTACATTAAGGTATACTATATTTTGTACTTGTATAATTGACTTGATATTAAAAGCTTCACTCCTTTCAAATATGAGAATTTTTGAATTCATTGGGGCTGATCACACATTCAACTCAAGTTACACCATTGAAAATTTCCACCAAAATTGACGAAGAGCCACTTTACTCCGGAATATGCACCTTGATAAAATACATACCTGGTTGCTGGAACAACAGCAGATAGATCATCTGCCAGGTACACCGATAATCAAAGCAGTTAATTATGCCCTGGGCCAATGGCCCAAACTAAAAGCATTTACAAACCTGGGATACGTCGACGCTGACAACAACGGCGTGGAGAGGGCCATCAGACCCGTTACTACCTTCCGCAACAATAGTCTCTTTGCAGGCAATGAACATGGAGCATAGAGAGTGGCGCTTTTTTACTCCCTGATTGAGTCTTGCAAACTCAATAATATCGATCCTTATATTTATCTTAAAGATATCTATGACCGACTTCATGATTGCCCAGCTCATGAACTTATTAATCTGTTGCCTCCATATTGGATGAAGAAAAATACATGATTACATCAATTAGCAAATTAGCCCCGAATTACAAAGAACTTCATTTATAGCCAATACCATGATTACAGCAGCAAAGATAAGGGCTGTAAAACATTATTCTGGAATGCCGAGGTCCGAATACTTACTGAAGAGGCAACAACTGATCACTCAACAGCATAAAACCAGGATATTAGAATTACAATCATCAGAAACCAGGGAGTTACTAGCAATTGCGCTACAACAGGCATATCTCGGCTTAAATGAAGCCGCCAAACGGGTAGAATTGGCTAGAGTTTCATTAACCCAGGCAGATGAAAACCTCAGATTAAATAATGATCAGTTTAAAGCTGGAACCATTACTGGGAAAGATATATTAGACGCGCTGCTGTTATGGCAACAGGCCCATACGGCACTGATTGATGTACAGATTGCCTATAAGATGGGACAAGCGTTACTTCGGAAAAGTATAAGCCATTAGTTATTTTATCTGCTAAAAAAATAGTCGGTTAGTGTAAATTGTAAATTAGATTTCACTCTAATTAAATTCAATTATTTCCGATAAATCCTGCATAATCAATTATGGTACCTAGTCCCACTTAACATCACAAAGTCGGAAAATTAACCAATTTTCTTATCTTCGCTGCGACAGTGAGAAAGGGTTGGAAATCGTGCAAAACAGGCACACTTTTTCAGAGTTTTAAATATCGTGCCATTCATTTGACGTTCAGTTTCTGTATTTAAATAATTCCTTCTACTCTACATGCCTGAAGAAAAGGAACTTTTAGAAAATTTTTGTCTTTATATTTTGACTTGACGAGTTTTTCTGGAAGCCTCTGAAATTCCGTTTCTCTCAATGCTAACGGCAACTCTTCCAAAAAGTAAAAAAGCCAATATTTTCCACTTCCTTCATTAGTCAGTTCGTCTTTGTAGCGTTTTTCAATGTTATATAATTTAAACCATGTCCTTACTTTGTCGATATCATTTTTCGAGGAAATTGAAATTTCTAAATGACGATGTTCGTACTCCTTGTAGTTACTAATGTTAACTTTGATTTTGAGGTCTACATCAGGTGTATTCAGTGAATATGGAAAAATAGCTTTCTGTTTGCCATTTGAAATCTTTGAAACAATTGGACTATCCCTGAATTTATGTATAGAATTACAACCATGACAGGTAGGAACAAGATTTTTAAAATTGATAGAATAAGTAGGATAGGTCTCTTTAGGCAAATAATGGTCGTACGCTTCATGACCCTCCATTTCATAACTTCTTAAAGTATTTAAACCGCAAAAAGGACATATTCCTCGATTATTAGCCTTTATAAATTCCTTATAGTGATTTTCTAAAGTTCCATTTTTATTTTTGATGACAGCTAATTTCAATGCATGCTCAAAAAGATTTACGTAGAATGAATGTAATTCGTTAGCTAAGTTCTTTGAATATTTCTCAAAATCTTTCCGTCTAATTGGATTAAATAATTTCCTATTGTCGCAAACAAGTGACAAATTCCTACTTCTCTTGTACCACTTTTTTATTTTTTTTCTTTGAGTATCATTTAATTCATCTCTGAACAAATCATAAATAACAGAAATCGGACCAGTGATGTAATCTTTCGCCTTTTTTGTTGGGTCTTCTTTCCATGCTTCTTCTTCTGCAATTTCCTTGAGTTCCGGACAACCATTTAGTAATTCTAAACTATATTCCTCACTTGCATTGCACCATACATTTATAAAGAGAAAATCAATCCAGTCTTGAAGTCTTGTAATGTCGTGATTTATGTATTTGTAAGAAAAAAGCATTACTTTCTTAATTTATGAATTAGCAATGTCTTCTCAACTGAATCTCCCAATGTGTCTTCAAGTTCAGCTAATAAAATATTCTCATTTTCACCTTTTTCGAATCTCTCATTAATTTGTGCAAGATATGTATAAGCATATCTTCCTATTGTCAAAGGTGTTTTGAATACCTCAATCGTAATTTTATTTACTGATGCACCTAAAGTTTGAAACTCTGGAAAACCACAAGTAATTTTCTTTGTTTCATTATCTTTAACAAACACATGAACATACTTTGATTCGCTGTCAGAAACCAAATATGGAGAATGTGTTGTAATTAACATTTCTCTCATTGTACTCGAATTTTCTAAAGCAAAACAATGGCGAATGCTTGAAATGAATTTGGCCTTCCAATCAGGATTAAAGTGTGTTTCGGGTTCGTCTAGTAAAAACAAACAACTTTCATTTTTAAAAAGCAAACAAAGGCCTAACGAATGCAGAAACTGATGTTCTCCGTCAGAAAGTTCTTTTGTGAAGAGAGGTTTGCTTAATCCTTTTTTCTTTATCCAAAGATTCTTAAAGCGAATGATTTTATCATCTTCTAATGGATTTGGATAAATATCATGGTTAATAAAGATATTTTTAGATTGATATACTCTTTTCTTATCCGCTGCCGAAACTACATAAGCATTCAGCTCTAATATAATTTGAAACAGTTGAAATAATTGCAACGGACTTTCGGCAAAATGAAAACGGAAAGCATCTTTTGTCGCTTGGGTTACTTTGTAGTCAAGAATTAAATACTCTTTACCATCTTCATTGTTTTCTTGTTCTATGTATTGAGTATCAAAACAGGTTGCACATTTTTTTAGAATCTCAATACTGTCTTTAAGGTTGTTTGTTAGTTGAATTTGATTATTCTTATCATCATTTAATTGCTCCAACTTGATTTTTCTGTCACGCAAAATATCTTCATGTAAATCAAGATATTTGTCCATGCAAATTATCAATCTGAATTCGTCTAAATCTTCCAATTCAACTTCCTCATTAAAAGGAGCAAGCATCTTCTCATCTTGTATTAGGAAATTAGCAAGCAGAATAGCTTGACTGTATTGATTATCTAGGTAAACCAATCTTCCTTCTGATTTTGGTGGATAACCAAAAGGCTCTTCATGAGTTAGCTTATCGGCATATTCATCAAAATGCAGAAAACGAGTTTTGAAAAATGGAAGACTAAGCAATTCATTTTCTCCTGATGAATAACCTAACACATATTTTGGCAAGAGTAATTGAATTTCCTTTTTACCTAATGGTTCGGTTTTATTAGAATACTCGTTCCGATTAAGCCATTTAAAAACTGGTGTTTGTCCTATTTCTTTAGTAATTCGAATATGTGCTTTGATTTGACTGATTGGTATCTGTGGCAAATCACTTATTGGCTTATCCATTAAACCAATTGCTATTGGCATAAAATATTCCAATTCAAAAGCATCAACTAAACAAACTTTATTATCGAAACCGCTTTTATCTTCTTCATTAATTAAAAAACCATCTGGCAAATAATCATTGAACATGCAGTCCAAATGATAAAATATATTAGCCAAGGCTTCTAAAATGTTTGACTTACCGCTTCCATTTCTACCAGCCAAAATATTGGGATTGAAATCATGAGCTAACTGGTAGTCAAAATCTCTTAGAAAATAGATTTCAAACCCACGTTGCAATGACCTAAAACCATCAGGTGTATTTACTTTAAACCTTAAAAGCTTCATTTGTCAATTTTAGTTTTATGATTTTATCATCTTCGTCAAATACTTGTTCGATTATGGGTTGCTTGGCTCCAATAAATCGAAAAATGATGGTCTTCCAATTCTCATAAGTAAATTCAAAACCTGTTCCTCTTAAAATATATTTTCTTGCATATTGCTGCAATTCAGGCAAGGTGAATGTTCTGTCAGGAAAACCTTTTGTTAGAATGAATTGATAGAAAAAATCTTTATCAATATATGAAAATTCAATACCTTCTGTTGCTTCATCATGAGATAAACGCAAGTATTGCCTAATACTCATCTTGCGAATATCCGTTTCTCTATTTGAAGGCACTTCACCTGTTGGCAAAGTATGCTCAAATGACTTGATTAAATCCTCTACTTGTTCTTCGGTGAAATCCTCTTTCACTTCTTCAAGCTCTTTTTTTTTTGAATCTTCCATATCTAAAATATCTACTTTGCTTAAATCTAGGTCACCATTAAATGCTCTTTGGCTGATGCTTCCATAAAGGTTTTCAAGTTCTTTTAAGCTTTCATTAAATTTATTTATAACAGCTTCAACTTTGTCAACTAATTCAGAGAATTCAATTTGGAGTTCCATTGGTGGATAAAGAATTGGTAAGCTTCGAACAGCGGATTTAGTAATTGATTTTGTTGTCGCTCCTTGTGTTCTGGACTGTATATTAACTTCACCAAAATTTGTTGATAAAAAGTATTTAATATAATTAGTGTTCAAGTCTTTGAGGCGAATCACAAATTGATTTAACCCTAATGATACTGGTCTCTCCAAGTTTGGCATAACCCAGAATTTCCCAGGACTGCCAATCTTATTCATTATTATTTCGCCCCCATAAATTTTAGATTTAGAAAAGAATTCATAAGTTTCTTTTGAAATATATTTAAGATTTTTCGTAAAATCATTTGCATTCAAATTTGTTGTTCGTATCATTATTGCATAATCTTCTATATCGGACATAACCAGATTCTTTGAAACTGTATCGTTGCTTCCATTAGAACCAATATCTCCAATATATTCTGTGTAATCTCCGAAAACTTTTTCTTCCCAACCAAAATGATTAGTTTCAGGAGCACCAAACATCTCAATAAATTTGGATTTCATTAAATCATTCAACAAATCAATACTTTTCTTTCGTTTCTGGATTAAATCTTCACATTGGGAAAGAACTTTGGCAATTCGTTTTTGGTCGTTGATATTTTTTGGAAATTGAATTTTAATAGACCTAATACTTTCATTATTTAATATTGGCAGAATTGCATTCTTTGCATTACTTCGTAATAGTTGTTTATTAGCTTTTAACCAATAATAAAAATACTCAAAGTACACTTCATCGTTTGTCCGAATTCCAGTAATTTGTTGATTTGTGCAAGACTCTACGCTTGTAATTCCTAACTTACCAATATCTCCAATCGCACCGATAACAACAGTATACTTTGGAAGTATTGTAGCTTTATTTTCCTCAATGGCTTCTGCTGTAATTGTGCGATTTGATTTCCCTAAAAACTTTTGTTTATCTAAGTCTCCTGGTGTATACCAATTTATACTTCCATTATAATACCGCTCTTCTTTTGAAGGAGGAGTTTTACCCGTCTTGATTAGGGTTTCAATTTCCCCAATTGTTTTATTAATAATTTCCATTAAAAATGACTTTTAACTCTTCCAATCCTTTTATTATTTCATTTTCCAAACCATTTTCACCTACCAGTTTTTCTAAAATAATATCTGGCTTTTCGTAAGTGATTTCCTCGAAATTATCTTCTTTATATTTTGAAAAACTTAAGTCGTAATTTTCTTCAATGATTTTTGAAAGAGAAACAAAGAAGTATTTCCCTTTTCTATCATACTCAATTTCAGCATTCCTTGATTTGAATTGATGAACAATATCCTGCAAATCACCATATCCACCTTGCTTTGTCCTTTTATCATCTAAAGTATAACCATCTGATTCCATGTCATAGAACCAAACTTTTTCTGTTGTGCCGCCTTTAGTAAATATCAATAAAGCGGTACTTACACCAGCATAGGGTTTAAAAACTCCACTAGGTGCTGTAATCACTGCTTTTAACTCTGATTTTTCAATCATCAATTTTCTAGCATCTACAAAAGCTCCACCAGTACCAAATAAAACACCTTGAGGTACTACAATACCAGCAGTACCTCCCATTTCGAGCATGTTGAAAATGCGTTCAATAAAAAGTAATTCTGTTTTGGTTGTTTTTAATGCCAGTTCTTCATTGATGTCACCTTTGTCAATATTGCCGGTAAAAGGTGGATTTGCTAATACAATTTTATATTGTGCATTTTCGGTATAGCTTTTACTTAAGGTGTCCTTGTAATCAATTTGTGGGCTATCAATGCCATGCATCATTAAGTTCATTAAACCAAGACGCACCATGGTTTGGTCAATATCGTAGCCATGCAAACTTTTACCTAAAATTCCTTTTACATCTTCGGTCAGTAATGCACTTCGACTACTTCTTATAAAACCATCTTCATCGGGTTGTTTTTTGTCTTTTTCTTTGTCGAGTTGTGTTATCATGTATTGGTAAGCACCTAGTAAGAAACCACCGGTACCACAAGCTGGATCGGCAATACGATGTCCTAACTGTGGATCAACTAATTCAACCAATAATTTAATGATATGCCTTGGTGTTCTAAACTGTCCATTTTTCCCTGCTGCGGCAATTTCACTCAATAACATCTCGTAAACATCACCTTGTATATCTTGAAAATCTTGTCCTTTTTCGTTGGCATCTTTCTCCATTTCTAAATAAATGGCATCAATGGTATCAACGGCTTCTTTTAATAGAGAAGGTTTGGGAATAATAAAAACCGCATTGGCCATGTGTTTAGTAAATGAAGCATCCTCCTTGTCTAATTCTTTAATAAAAGGAAACACATACTGTTGAACATAGAAAAGCATGTTTTCAGTAGGTGCAATTCTCTTAAATTGACTCCAACGCAAACTATGTTTATCTACACCTTTTGCTTTTTCAATTTCAGTAATTTCCTCCTTTGTTGCATCTGCCTTTGGCCTATCCTGTGGAAGAACATAAATGCCTTCAAACTTTGAAGTATAAGGGTCACCTGAAAATTCACTTTTAGACAATTCTTCCAAATCGTTTTCATCTAACTTTTTCATGAAAAGCAAATAGGTAATTTGCTCAATGGCCGTTAGTGGGTTGGAAATACCACCACTCCAAAATTTTTGCCAAAGGTCATCTATTTTGGAAGCGATTTGTGGATTGCTATTTATTAAACTCATGCTATGCTGCGAATTTTTCTGTTAATGTTAAAATGTCTTGTATTTCTGATGGCGAAAAAATTCCCCTTATTCCTTTTGGATGAATGATTGTAAAAGGAGCTTGAATCAAATCTTTTTTTTCGATATTGCCTCTCTCAATGATGTAATTTTTCAATAAGTTTAAGAATTCAATTTGTCTTGTGGTTAAATGGGTATGCTCCACAATAAATTGTTGAACCGCTTTGCTTACTTGTTCGTCAAAGCTTTCTAATATTTCAATTCCTAAAATGTGTTTGATAAACTGAATGAATTTTGCTTTCTGATGTTTATATACTTTCCGCAAAAGTGATTCAGTTATATGAGGGTCTTCTTCATGAAGCTCTTCTGCCAATTGTTGGGCTTCTTCTTCAGAAATAGCATTACCTGATTTTAGTTTCTGTAAAATAGGGTTCTGTTCCGTGAGTTCGGCAATTTTCGCTTCAACCATTTCACGGTACTTTGTAATACTTACCGCTTCATTCTGTGGGCCAAACTCAACCATTTCTTTGGTTTTCAAGACATCTTGCAAATTCAATTTAGCAGGACCATCTGATTGAAATCGTTGTTCTCTATATTTTATTAATGGCGAGATAGTTTCAGATAATTCTTCAAAACCCTTATCTGTTATAGCTGACCAATAATGATTGGTCAATACTTGCTTGATAAATGAGGTGTGTTTTGCCACGATATTAACAGACAAAGGCAATTCACTTACAATAGTGAGGATGTTTTCTTTTAACGTATCAAACTTTTCCTTTTCTTCTGAAAGGTGAGCCAATGAAATTTCCAAAACATCTTTTCCAAATCGCATCGCCTTGAAATCAGTTTGCGAAACTACTCTAAATAATGGTTTAATCGTGTGTCTTAAAAATTCAATTTTCTCATTTGTCAAATTCGACCAAAAATTATCCTCTTCAACTTTTGCCAAATCAGCTTTTGAATCTTGAATCACTACAGACATTGTTGGGAGTTCGGAAATTTGAACTCGAAGTTTTTCAATTTCATTTTGAGCAATTTCGGTTTTATTTTTTTCTAATGCTTTTTCAATTTTATCAATTCGTATTCCTACAAAACGCACTGGTAAAGGGATTTGAGCTTTTAGCTCTTTCCCTTTAGGATTAAGTTTGAAGTATTCGAAATTATCCCAGCAGTCCATGATTAAGAAAGTATCTTTTTCTGGACACCAAGGTTTAATTTTATATTTTTCCAACAACCTAGTTCCACGACCAATCATTTGCCAAAACTTAGTGTAGGAAAAAACAGGTTTAACAAAAACTAGGTTGACTAATTCACGAACATCTATTCCCGTATCTAACATGTCTACACTGATTGCAATGCGAGGCATATCGTTATGAGTAAACTGATGTAACAATCCACCTTTGCCATAAACTCTTGGGTCGTCTGACACCATTACTTTTGCTAATTCTCCATTGTATTCAGGGTAAAGAGAATCGAAAATTGATTCAATTCTTCTTGCATGACTTTTTGTAGTACAAAAGAAAATTGTTTTGCCTGGAAGAACACCATTAGGGTCTTTGATACATTCTTCCATAAATTCTTTAACAATGATAACATTTGTTCCTTTGTTGATTACCGTTTTTTCTAAATCCGTTCCTTCAAAGTTTATCTCCGCAACTTCTTTCCCCTCAAGTATTAATTGTTTTTGGTCTTCAAGACTTATAGTTCTTTTGCTTATTCCTTCCTCTTGAAATTTGGTTTGAATTTTCATTACTTGAAAATTACAAAGGTAAGGAGGGATGTTATTTACAGCTTCTTCGTATGAATAAGCAAAAGTTGGAATTCCATCTTCACATTCAAATAGCTTAAATGTGTTGTGGTCAATTACATCTGTTGGCGTAGCCGTCAAGCCCAGTGTAATAGTATTAAAATAATTAAGTACCTCTTGATAAGTGTTATAAATAGAACGATGACTTTCGTCCACTACAATCAAATCAAAAAAATGTGGAGACAATGAATTCTCTTTATCCCTGATTATATTAAGCATTGTTGGATAAGTGGAAGTATAAATACGTCTATCCTTTGCAACTAATTTTTCTCCGATTTTTGGCCAAGCAGGCTCATTCGGCAAATATTCTTTGAACGCTTCTAAAGCTTGATTTCTTAATGCAATACGGTCAACTAAAAATAGAACTCTTTCAACCCAACCAGCTCTCATTAAAGCATCAACCATGGCAATGGTTGTTCTTGTTTTACCAGTACCAGTTGCCATTACTAAAAGAAATGTTCTTTTTTTTCTATCAATACCTTCCATTACAGAACGGATTGCATGTACTTGATAATCTCTTCCAGCAATGTTTGCATTGATTAATTCTGCTGCTAATGGTTTTCTATTCCTCCTTATATATTCATACCTCTCTAAGTCGTCTCTTGTCGGAAAACCGACAACTTTTTTAGGAGGATAGTTTCCTAAATCCCAAAAATATAATTCATGTCCGTTTGTGTAAAAACAAAAAGGTAGTTCTCCTCCAATTTCTTTTTGAATGTTATGACAGTATTGTTTTGCTTGTTCTCTTCCAGTTGCTGCATCAACAAAGGTTTTCTTAGCTTCAACAACTGCTAGTGGTTTCCCATTTTTACCCAATAAAACGTAGTCAGAAAATTGATGTCCTTGATAAGGAGTTTGCGGCTCACTAACACAATCAGACAAACCAACATTTATGTCAAACTCAGTCATTACCTGAGTTTGGTCATTGACATTCCAACCTGCTAGTTCCAGGAGTTTGTCAATTAGTTCTTTTCTGGTCTTTGCCTCGTTCATCATTTACTTTTATTCGAAACGATTAATTCTTTCACATCAATGTTAAGTATTTCTGCAATTTCATTCAAGACTTCAAGTCTAGGTTGTTGTCTGTTTTGCACATAGCCGTTCACCATGTTATAGCTTTTGCCAAGCTGTTCAGCCAGCCACTTCTGCTTAATACCCTTTTCTTCAAGCACTTCTTTAATTCTGTTCATATAGTCAGAATGTTTAAGTCGCTAAATTAATCATTTATATTTATTATCTCGTTTTTCAATACAAAAAGTGTTCATTTTTATTATTAGTATTTTTCTCTGTTAGTCGAAAAATTTAGCTCTTCTGGGTTTTGCTAAGTAAACCTGCGGGTAATTGCATATTTGTACTAAGTAGATGAGTGTCTACTTTTGCTGCAGTATCCGGGTGAAGGAATTGTTATCCGTATCCGAATCGCTTTATCAAACAAGGTTGCAACAACTGGATATGGAGCAACCTATTATTTTCCCCATTACGAAGAGGAGGATGAAGACTGACGAAAGCCGTACCATCATTGCAGGTAATCCTGTAGTGGTGGTTACTTTCTTTTAAACCTTAAACCCTCATTCCTATGATACCTGCAATACCACCTAACCCAACGGCAGAGGATTATATATTATTGGCACAAACCATCAATCCCCATAACCAGCCTTTAACTGTAGAAAGTGCTGAAAAGCGTCCCTGGCTGTGAGCATTACACAGAGCAGGAAGTAACTGAAATTATTCAAACTATAGAGTTGTTAACCAGCCTTTTATTTGAATATTCCGGCAAACAGTCAAAATGGTATATTTAGAGGATGCCAAACCTGTGCACCAGCTATATCCGCTTACCAAAAACAAAATAGCATGAGTAACCACCTTGAATTATTCCAGTCATGGTCAAAGAGGCCGGAGGTCATTACCCGCAAAACAACGGATGGAAAAGTATGCGTGATCTATACCCGCGTATCTTTCAAAGAGCAGTTAGAAACAAACCTCAGCCTTGACTGGCAGAAGAAAGCTATTGACGAATTTGCAAAGAGAAATGATTTTGACATAGCCGGTTATTTTGGCGGCACCTTTGAAAATGCCAGTACAGACGGACGACAGGAGTTCATGGGACGACAGGAGTTCATGCGGATGCTGGGATTCATTAAAGAGAACAAGGAAAAGATAACACAATATTGGTTTACTTGTTGGATAGGTTTAGCTGTACAGGGGATGGTGCCATGCGGTTAGCTAAAGAACTGCGGGAGAAATACGGTGTCACCATTACAGCCGTACCATAACCTATAGATACCAGTAATCCCGGCTGCATATGATATCTGTAAGAAAGTACCGGCAGAGGTGTATGACCGACTAAGGAAAAATTAGCCCAGGAGAAGAAGGAAATACTGGAATCATTGGCAAATCTGAACACAGACAGTTCTAACTTAAAAGGGAGCTATGAATGGGCTGTTACTTTCTTCCTCCCAACTCAATACAGCATGTGCTTCCGGCATAATCTCTAAAAAAGAAAAGATACAGAAAATGCTATTTCCGGAGGGCGTAATCTGTTTTCACGAAAAAGGGCATTTCGAACTGGGAAAGTGAATGAGGTATTTGAAGCAATCCCACGCCTGAACTGCATTCCTGAAGATGATAAAAACAAACTAGGCAGCATTTCTGCTGGCTTGTCCAGTTTAGTCGGGATGACAGGATTCGAGCCTATATACATTCTTCCCATTGAACAATGTGCAATAGCTTTTGGAAATATACACTTCATGTAATTGAGAAAATTGGAATCAGGTTAACAATTTGCCTAATTTCCTTATCTTCGTTTCGACAGGTAGAAAGAGTTGAAAATCGTGCAAAACAGGCACGTTTTTTCAGAGTTTTAAATACCCTGCCATTCATTTGACTTTCAGGATTTATAAAATATTGATATCCAGAATAATAGTATTCCAGTTCTGGGCACCTAATATTAAAACCCGCACTAGTTGCGGGTTTCTTATTTTAGCTAATTTTGTATTTTTTAATACCTTTCTCATCTTCAAACTATAGTAGTTCGATTCCATGTCCGGGTCCGATTCTTTACCAATTAACATTCGCTACCCGATATGAATTATGAACTCACCATCACACGCCACTAGCAGGCTTTCATGTATCAATGGCTGACCATTGATTCTACAATTCTTTACACCTAACAAGCCGTCATAATTATTATGCCGATATGACTATTTATAATACTCCCCACAAAACGGACAGTAAGTTTAAGTGGAAAAACATCTTAAATTTACAATATGAACAAGGGAAGAAGAAAGTTCAATGCAGCCTTTAAAGCGAAAGTAGCTATCGAAGCCTTAAAAGAACAGATGACATTG
>Ga0316604_10002734_pt1 | contig 13126 bp, 8 predicted proteins | sample OWC_soil_day20_C_FD_207650 | JGI IMG/M metagenome (GOLD analysis project Ga0316604, IMG submission 207650) | Wetland soil microbial communities from Old Woman Creek delta, Ohio, United States - OWC_soil_day20_CT | ecosystem: Environmental > Terrestrial > Soil > Wetlands | place: USA: Ohio... | reverse complement strand
TGGCAGCAGCGGTGATCATGCCCCGGCAGGGGCAGTCTGTTGAGAGTTGCATCATTGGTCAGTGGCACAAGAAGGTGGGCGACCAGGTGTCGGTCGGTGAGGATTTGTTTACGTACGAGACCGACAAAGCGGCGTTCGACGAATCGGCCAAGGTGGACGGTGAACTGCTGGCGATTCTGTTTGGCGAAGGCGACGATGTGCCGTGCCTGACCAACGTGTGCGTTATCGGCAAGAAGGGCGAGGACATCAGCGCGTTTCTGGCGCCAGGGGATGCGAGTCCAGTAACGCCGGCCATCGTCGCCGAGGTCGCCGCAGTGACTGTCGTGCCGTTGGCGGAGCGGACGCAGTTCGTCGATCCGCTGAATTTGGCAATTTCCCCGCGCGCCAAAGCGTTGGCCCGCAGACAGACGGTCGATCTGCGCGCGGTGGTGGCGAGCGGCCCCAAGGGGCGGGTGATTGAGCGCGACATCGTTAAACTGATCGACGACGGCCAGTTTGCCACCAGCGCGGCAGGCACGGCGTACCCGCCAGGAACCCACGGCACCGGCATCGGCGGACGCGTCTCGGTCGGCGACCTCGCCGCGCCGGTCGCGCCGGTCGCCACTCCCGGAGTCCTGGTGACAGCGGCACCGGCAAGCTTCGTCGAAGAGAAGCACAGCAACATCCGCAAGCTGATCGCCAAGTCGATGACCTCCTCGTTATCGACCATGGCGCAACTGACCTACAACATGAGCTTCGATGCCAGCGAGGTCCTCGAATTCCGCGCCAAGCTCAAGAAGGCCAAGGAGGCGGGCGTCGCCGTGCAGCTCGGCCTGGCCAACGTCACCATCAACGACATCATCCTTTACGTCGTGTCGCGCGTGGTCAAGAACCACCGCATGTGCAACGCTCACTATCTTGACGACAAGATGGTCTATTTCGACAACGTCAACCTGGGCATAGCCGTCGATACTCCGCGCGGCCTGATGGTGCCGACGATCTTCAACGCCGAACGGCTGTCGATCCTGGAGATCTCGGCGCAGGCTCAGGCGCTCGGCGCCGCCTGCCAGAAAGGCACTGTTTCACCCGACCAGCTCAAGGACGCGACGATCACCGTGAGCAACCTGGGATCGCTCGGCATTGAGTCCTTCACCCCGGTGGTCAACCCGCCGCAGACCTGCATCCTCGGCGTCAACACCCTGACCACCGGCTTCCGGCTGGTCGATGGGCAGGCCGTTCCCTACCCGTCGATGAGCCTGTCGCTGACCGCCGACCACCGCGCCATTGACGGCGCGCCGGCCGCCCGCCTGCTCAAGGATCTCAAGAACGCGCTCGAGAACTTTTCGATTCTGCTGATGAAATAAGTCACTAGAGAAAGGAACCAGAAACTCCATGTACGACATCATCATCATCGGCGGCGGCCCTGCGGGCTATCTCGCCGCCGAACGCGCCGGCCACGGCGGCTTGAAGACGCTGCTCATCGAGAAGCGTTTCATCGGCGGCGTCTGCCTCAACGAGGGTTGCGTGCCCTCGAAGACCCTGCTCAACAGCGCCAAGATTCTCGACCACGCCAAGCACGGCGAGCCCTACGGCGTGACCACCAGCGGCGCGAGCATCGACCAGAAGGCGGTCATCGCGCGCAAGAACAAGGTCGTGCGCAACCTCGTCGCCGGCATCAAGAGCCAGCTCAAGGCCAGCCACGTCACCGTCAAGGAAGGCCTGGGCGAGATCGTCGGCCGCCAGGACGGTATCGTCAAGGTCAAGGTTGGCGACGACGTGTTTGAAGCGCCGCGGCTGCTCGTCGCCAGTGGATCGGAAGCGCTGGTGCCGCCGATCCCGGGGGCCAAGGAAGGCCTGGCGGCGGGCTATGTGCTGACCAACCGCGAAATCCTCAACCTCGAGGTGATCCCCAAGACGATGGTCATCGTCGGCGGCGGCGTCATCGGCCTCGAAATGGCGAGCTACTTCAACTCGGTCGGTGCCAAGGTCACGGTCGTCGAAATGCTCGACAAGATCGCTGGTCCGACCGATCGGGAGATTTCGGCGATCCTGCAGAAGAACTACGAGAAGAAGGGCGTCACCTTCAAGCTCGCCTGCAAGGTGACCGGGCTGCCCAAGGGACAGGTCGAGTACGAGGAGAAGGGCGTCAAGCAAAGCGTCGAAGCCGACTACGTGCTGCTCTCGGTCGGCCGGCGCGCGGTGACCAGCGGTTTCGGTCTCGAGAACCTCTGCGTGCTCGTCGAACGCGGCCACATCGTCGTCGACGACATGGGCCAGACCAACGTCCCGGGCGTCTATGCCACCGGCGACGTCAACGGCGTCTGGATGCTGGCGCACGTCGCCTACCGTGAGTCCGAGGTGGTCATCAACAACCTCCTGGGCAAGCGCGACGTGATGCGCTACGACGCCGTGCCTTCGGTCATCTACACCAGCCCGGAAGTCGGCTGCGTCGGCGAAACCGAGGAATCGTGCAAGGCCAAGGGCATCGAATACCGGGTCGCCAGCGTCTCGATGAATTACAGCGGCCGCTACATGGCCGAGAACGCTGCCGGCGACGGCATCTGCAAGGTGATCGTCGACCCCGTGCGCCAGCGCCTGATCGGCTGCCACATCATCGGCAGCTACGCCTCCGAAATCATCATCGCCGCTTCGATACTGATCGAGACCGAGATGAAGGTCGAAGACATCAAGGAATTCATCTTCCCGCACCCGACCGTCTGCGAAATCATCCGCGAAGCGATCTTCCAGTTGTAAGAAAAGACCTATCAACCACAACGAACACAACGGGCGCAACGAAATGCAGAGCATTCTTTCCCTCGCCTGCCGACGCATGACGGGTAATCGACAAGAACAGCACGATCTCTTGTTTTTCCGTTGTCCCCCAAGGGGATTTGCTTCGCGGCATGTTCGTCGTGCCCGTTGTGGTTAGTCGCTTTTTCCAGCAATCGAACCTCTCAATTTACTGACCCAGGCACCCAAAATGACCAAGCAATTTTTCATCGACCCGCAGGAAATGCGCAAGCCGGGCTTCATCGAATTTGACAAGATCCCGGTCAATCAATACAAGCGCACCATCGAGCAGGAAAAGAAGAACTTCAGCAAGGAAGCGTTCCTGCGCATCTACCGCGACATGCGTTTCATCCGCGAGTTCGAGACGATGCTCTACTCGATCAAGACGACCAACGCCTACAACGGCATCGACTACAACAACCCCGGTCCGGCGCACCTGTCCATGGGTCAGGAAGCCTCGTCGGTCGGCCAGGCCTATTTGCTGACCACCGACGACTTCATCTTCGGCTCGCACCGCAGCCACGGTGAAATCCTAGCCAAGGGCCTGTCGGCGATCCACCAGTTGTCGGAAACCGATCTCGTCGCGGTGATGGAAAGCTTCCTGGGCGGCGACGCCTACCGCGCGGTCACCAAGTTCCACGCAGGCAAGAACAAGACGGCCAAGGATATCGCCATCGACTTCCTGAGCTATGGCGCTCTGGCCGAGATCTTCGCCAAGGAAACCGGCTTCCACAAGGGCCTGGGCGGATCGATGCACGCCTTCTTTCTGCCCTTTGGGATCTACCCGAACAACGCCATCGTCGGCGGCTCGGCCGACATTTCGGTCGGTGCGGCGCTCTACAAGAAGGTCAATCGCAAGAACGGCGTCGTCGTGTGCAACATCGGCGACGGCTCGATGGCCTGCGGCCCGGTCTGGGAAGGCCTGATGATGGCGGCCATGGACCAGTACACCACGCTGTGGGAAGGCGACATGAAGGGCGGCTTGCCGCTCTTGCTCAACGTCATGAACAACCAGTACGCGATGGGCGGCCAGACGCGCGGCGAGACGATGGGCTACGACTTCCTGGCGCGCATCGGCGCCGGCGTCAACAAGGAACAGATGCACGCCGAACGCATCGATGGTTACAACCCGCTGGCGGTCATCGAAGCCATGAGACGCAAACTCGACATCCTCAAGTCCAAGCGCGGTCCTGTGCTGCTCGACACGCTGACCTACCGCTACTCGGGCCACTCGCCTTCGGACGCCGATTCGTACCGCACGCTTGAGGAAAAGAACGCCTGGATGGGCGAAGACTCGATCACGGCCTATCGCGCCAAGCTGATCGCCGCCGGTGTGGCGATCGACGACGAGTTCGCGGCGATCGACGCGACCATCATCGAAACCGTCACCAACGCGCTGCAAATGGCCGCCGACCCGGTGATCTCGCCGCGCATGGACCTCTTCAAGACCCCCGCCGCAATCGAAGACATCATGTTCTCGAGCGGCAAGGTCGCCAAGATGGAGGACCGCAAGCCCGACGTACTGATGGAAAAGAAGGACAATCTGCGCGTCCAGGCCATCGCCAAGAAGGAACGCTTCGCCTTTGACGCCGCCGGCAAGCCGGTCTCCAAGAACAAGGTCTACCAGTACCGCGACGGCGTCTTTGAAGCGATTATCGACAAGTTCTACGAGGATCCGACGCTGATCGCCTACGGCGAAGAGAACCGCGACTGGGGCGGCGCCTTCGCCGTCTATCGTGGTCTGACCGAAGCGCTGCCCTACCATCGCCTGTTCAACTCGCCGATCGCCGAAGCGGCGATCGTCGGCTCGGCCGTCGGCTACGCCATGTGCGGCGGCCGCGTCATCGTCGAACTGATGTACTGCGACTTCCTCGGCCGCGCCGGCGATGAGGTCTTCAATCAATTGCCCAAGTGGCAGGCGATGTCGGCCGGTATTCTCAAGATGCCGGTGGTCATCCGCGTCTCGGTCGGCTCCAAATACGGCGCCCAGCACTCGCAGGACTGGACCTCGCTGGTCGCCCAGATCCCCGGCCTCAAGGTGGTCTTCCCGGTCACCCCGTACGATGCCAAGGGGCTGATGACCTCGGCCTTGAACGGTACCGACCCGGTGATCTTCTTCGAAAGCCAGCGCCTCTACGACATCGCCGAACAGTTCCACGAGGGCGGCGTTCCGGCCGAAAGCTACGAGATCGCCATCGGCGAACCCGACGTCAAACGCGCCGGTAGCGACGTCACCATCCTGACCATCGGCGCGACGCTCTACCGCGCGCTCGAAGCGGCCAAGGAGCTGCAGGACAAGAACGGCATCAGCGCCGAAGTGATCGACGCGCGTTCGATGGTGCCGTTCAACTACGAGAAGGTCATCGAGTCGGTCAAGAAGACCGGCAAGATCCTGCTCTCGTCCGACGCCTGCGACCGCGGTTCCTACCTCAACGACCTGGCGCGCAACATCAACGACCTGTGCTTCGACTACCTCGACGCGCCGGCCGTCGTGCTCGGTTCGCGCAACTGGATCACCCCGGCCTACGAACTGGAAGAGCACTTCTTCCCGCAGAAGGACTGGTTCATCGACATCATCCACGAACGCATCATGCCGATCTCCGGCTACTCGCCGACGCGCAGTTTCAACGACGTCGAAATGATCCGCCGCGCAAAGCTCGGCGTATAAGTGTCGCCCAGCATTTTGTGTTACCGGAAAAACGCATTAAGCCTTAAGGCGGGAGTTAAAAACCACGGAGAGCACGGCTCGAAGCAAATCCCTGCGGGACGGAGGATACAGAGAAAGGTCTATTGTTGGGTTTCCCTGAGGTCGCCCAACAGTTGCCCAAGCGAATCATGTAATTCATTGTTTTTACTCTGCGCTCTCCGAGAACTCTGCGGCTAACTGTTTTCCAAGTCAGGACGTTTTGGCCAGGTCGGGATGGTTCTTTCCAGACCTGGATTTTTCTTTGTTGCTCGCGTCTTTTCCCTGCTGTTGCCATACTGACGGTTTTCTGACTTTGTTGACTTGGGCGGTGCGGTGATCACGACGCAAAAAATACGCGAAAGACTCGACCTCTACGAGCGCTTGATGCGGCTCGACAAACCGATCGGAATCCTGTTGCTGCTGTGGCCGACTTTCTGGGCGCTGTGGCTCTCCGCGTTCGGCAAACCGAACTGGGCGGTGTTCTGGATCTTTACGCTGGGCACCGTGCTGATGCGTTCGGCTGGCTGCGTGATCAACGATCTGGCCGACCGTAACTTCGATCCGCACGTGGCGCGTACCAAGGATAGACCGCTGGCTTGCGGCCAGGTGTCGACGCGCGAAGCGTTGATGCTGTTCGCCGTGCTGGTGCTCTGCTCGTTCTGCCTGATTCTGCCGCTACGCAGCTGGGCTATCGTCGGTCTGTCGGTGGTCGCGCTGTTCCTCGCCGCCAGCTATCCCTATACCAAGCGTTTCCTGGCGATTCCGCAGGCCTATCTGGGCGTCGCCTTCGGCTTCGGCATTCCGATGGCCTACGTCGCGCAAACCGGAACCGTTCCTCCGGTGGCGTGGTTCCTGCTGTTGGCCAACGTCTTCTGGGCGATCGCTTACGACACCGAGTACGCGATGGTCGATCGCGCTGACGACCTCAAGATCGGCATCAAGACCTCGGCGATTACCTTCGGTGTTTTCGACGTCGCCGCGGTGATGTTCTGCTACGCGGCGACCTTGGCGTTGATCGCCTGGGTCGGTTTCCAGATGCAGCGCGGATTGAGCTTTTACGCCGGCTTGGGAGTCGCCGCGGCGATCGCCGTCTACCATTTCACGCTGATCAGGCAGCGCGATCCGGCGCGCTGCTTCAAGGCTTTTCTGCATAACAACTGGATCGGTGCCAGCATCTTCGCCGGAATCGTCGTCGATTTTCTGCTCGCTCAATAGCGGTCAGCTGGCTTGTCGTCGCTGTGCGGAAAGCAGCGAAATAAGGCGGGTTCTCGGCAATAGCGCACGGCGATTCAGGGTAAACTCGTCTTTTTTCTTCCGGCCATCCCATGCGCCTTTTGCGTCTCGCCAAAATCCTCCGTGTTGCCAGCCGTTTCGGCATCGACGAGATGATCTTCGAACACGAGCCGAGCGGCCGGCTGGCGGCCTTGTCGCGCATTCTCCAGTTCTGGCGGCGCTTAGACGCGCCGCGCGCCGTGCGCTTGCGCCTGGCGCTCGAAGCGCTTGGGCCGATTTTCGTCAAGTTCGGCCAGGTGATGTCGACGCGCCGCGACCTGTTGCCGCTCGATATCGCCGACGAGCTCGCGAAACTGCAGGATCAGGTTCCGCCGTTTTCCGCTGAACTCGCGCTGGTGCAGGTCGAGGCGGCCTACGGTCGGCCGGCGAGCGCGGTCTTCGCGCAGTTCGACGCGACGCCGGTGGCCAGCGCGTCGGTCGCGCAGGTCCATTTCGCCAGGCTGCGGCCGGAAGACGGTGGCCACGAGGTGGCGGTCAAGATCCTGCGTCCGAACATGCGCGAGGTGATTGCTCACGACCTCGCGTTGCTCGAGACGCTGGCCGGGCTGCTCGAACGCATCTGGTCAGATGGCAAGCGCTTGAAGCCGCGCGAAGTCGTCGCCGAGTTCGCCAAGTACCTCTACGATGAACTCGACCTGATGCGCGAGGCCGCCAACTGTTCGCAGTTGCGCCGCAACTTCGCCGATTCGAAGCTGCTGCTCGTTCCCGGCCTTTATTGGGACTTGTGCACCGAGACGGTGATGGTGATGGAGCGTATGCACGGCGTTCCGATCAGTCAGCGCGACGCGCTGCTGGCGGCGGGAATCGATATGTCGGCGCTGTCACGCGCCGGCGTCGAAATATTTTTCACGCAGGTCTTCCGCGACGGCTTCTTCCACGCCGACATGCACCCGGGCAACATTTTCGTCGCCACCGACGAAGTGCATCACGGCAAGTACATCGCGCTCGATTTCGGCATCGTCGGAACGCTCACCGACGTCGACAAGAATTATCTCGCGCAGAACTTCCTGGCCTTCTTTCAGCGCGACTACAAGCGCGTCGCGATGGCGCACATCGAGGCCGGCTGGGCGCCCGCCGACACCCGTGTCGACGAGTTCGAAGCGTCGATCCGCGCCGTCTGCGAGCCGATCTTCGACCGGCCGCTGCACGAGATCTCGTTCGGTCGCGCGCTGCTGCGCCTGTTCCAAACTTCGCGCCGCTTCAACGTCGAAATCCAGCCGCAGCTGGTGATGCTGCAAAAGACGCTGCTCAATATCGAAGGGCTCGGCCGTCAGCTCGATCCCAACCTCGACCTCTGGACGACCGCCAAACCTTTCCTCGAACGCTGGATGAGCGAACAGCTCGGCCGTCGTGGCCTGGTTCGCGGAATCAAGCAGGAAGCGCCGAACTGGGCGCGCATGCTTCCGCAACTGCCGCGGCTGGTGCATCAGGCCTTGGCTCGCGAGCCGGCGGCCGATCTCGCGCCGCTGCTGACGCAACTGGCCGGTGCGCAGCGTTGGCAAAACCGGCTGCTGACGCTGATCGTCGTGTTGCTTGCCGGCGTACTGCTGATCAATGTGCTGTGAGCACCGCGTTTCGCTCGGCGCGTTTCATCGCGCTTGAGCACGATCAAGACACCTAAAAAACCGGTGTCGACGTCGGTTTACAGTCGATAGCGCGCCATGTCTTTTTGCAGCGTCCCGGCCAGAACGTCGAGGGTGTTCGCCGTTCCAGTGACTTGAACCATCGCTTGATCGTTTTCCTCGATCATTTGCACGACGCTTTCGACGCTCGCCGCGATATCCTGGCTGGCTGCAGCCTGCTGTACCAGCGCCGAGCTGACATCTTCGATCACCTCAAGCACCCGGCTGGCGCTTTCTCCGATCTGATTAATCGCCGCGGCGGCGCTCTGCGCCAAGGTAACGCCCTTATCGACACTCTCCACCGATATTTTCATTTGCGAGAACATCGAGCGCGATCCCGTCTGCATCGAGATCACCATGGTGCTGATTTCCTCGGCGGAGCGGCTCGTCTTTTCCGCCAGCTTGCGCACTTCGTCGGCAACCACGGCGAAACCGCGTCCATGTTCACCGGCGCGTGCGGCCTCGATTGCCGCGTTGAGCGCAAGCAGATTGGTCTGTTCGGCGACTTCCTTGATGACTGCGGTAATTCCGGAAATTCGTTCCGATTCCTTGCCGAGTTCTTCGGACGTTGTGGCGGCGGCGTTGATGTACTTGGCGATGGTCGAAATGTCGTCGCTCATCGCGTGGATCGTTCCGGCTCCCGCTTGCGCTTGAGAACCGGCAAGGCTGGCGAGTTCCTTCGCATCGCGGCTGATCGATGCGGCATGGCTGATGCTGGTCGATAGCTCCTGCAAGGCGGCAGCCATCGAGGTGGCCGCGGAGGACTGCTTTTCAGAGCCCTGTTTGACGCAATTCGTTGCGCCGGACAAGGCGACCGAGGCCTCGGTCAGTCTACCCGTCTGACGGCGGAAGTCGCTCAGCATGGAGATCAGTCCGCCGACCATGGTGGCGGTCGCTTGCTGCAGTCGGGCGATTTCGTGTGAGCGCTGGCCGTCGACCTTGATCTCGATCGAAAGATCGCCGCTGGCGACCGTCTCCATGATCTCGACAGTTTTGTTGAGCGGCTGGCTGATGCTGCGCGCGATCAGCCAGGCCAGCACCAACCCGAGCGCCAGGGCCAGCAGCGACAGCGCGACCACTTGCGTCAATCCGGCCTGGTCGCGAGCGCTGATTTCCGCTGTTGTTTGATTGATGTGCTGCCGCTGCAGGTCGAGCATCGCCTGCGTCTTGTCGAGATAGGCTTGCGCTGCGGGCATGAATTCGTTTTTCATCAACAGGTCGGCTTCGGCGATGCTCCCTTCCTTCTTGAGCTTAGTGACCTGGTCGCGAGCCGAAACGTACTGCTTTCTGATCTTGCCGATCTCGTCGAACAGCTTCTTTTCTTCGTCGCCGGTCACCAACTCGGCAATCGCCTTTTGATATTCGGCGGATTGCTTCGATGCCGAAGCCGCGTCGTCGGCAAAGAATTCGGCCAGCAAGGGATCCTGGCTCTTGGCGATGGCAATGGTTCGGCGCACTCCTGCCGCAAGGTTCTTTCCCAGGTCGGCAAGTAAGCGTTCTTTTCTCAGCTCGTTCCTGACCATCGTTTCGGTGGCGCTCGATACCGCGTGCAAGTGCCAAAGCGAAATGGCCGAAACGCCAATAAGCAGAATCAGGATGGCGGCGAAGCCGATCGCCAGTCGTGATGAGATCCGTACGTTAGAAATGAAGTCCATTGCAGTCCAAAAGTTGTTGAGTTAAACGAGTCAGCCCGAAAATCTACCGAGAAATAGTGGCCAACGGCGATGGGGGAATCGTCGCGCAGCTGCTTCTCTCAGGGCTTCCGTTCGGCAGAAGGTCTCTCCTTGTATTTGTCGAAAAGGGAGTCGAAGAGGCCCTGGCCGCGCCAGGGCCTGCGATCTTACGCCAGTTCAATGGCCAGTGCCGTCGCCTCGCCACCGCCGATGCACAGACTGGCGATGCCGCGTTTGAGTCCACGCGTCTTGAGTGCCGCCAGCAAAGTGACGATCAGGCGAGCGCCCGAGGCGCCGATCGGGTGGCCGAGCGCACAGGCGCCGCCGTTGACGTTGACCTTGTCGTGCGCGATGCCATGCTCACGCATCGCGGCCATGGTGACGACGGCGAAAGCTTCGTTGATCTCGAAGAGGTCAACGTTTTCGGTCGTCCAACCGGTCTTGGCCAACAGCTTGGCAATGGCGCCGACCGGCGCGGTGGTGAACCACTGTGGCTCCTGCGAATGGCTGGCCTGTCCGGCGATCGCCGCGAGCACCGTGCAACCGAGCTGATCGGCCGTCGAGCGACGCATTAGCATCAGTGCGGCGGCGCCGTCGGAGACCGAAGACGAGGTGGCGGCGGTAATCGTTCCGTCCTTTTTGAACGCCGGTTTGAGCGTCGGGATCTTTTCCGGGCGCGCCTTGGCCGGGCTCTCGTCGCGCGCCATGGTGACCTCGCCGCCCTTGCCGGGAATCACCACCGGGGCAATTTCCCAGGCGAAATCGCCGCGCTCGGCCGCTGCTCTGGCGCGGCGCGTCGATTCAACGGCAAAGGCGTCCTGTTCTTCGCGCGAAAAACCGTACTTGGCTGCGCAGTCTTCGGCCAGCACGCCCATCGAGCGGCCGCCGCCGTTGGGCAGCTTGTCGTAGGCGTCTTCCAGACCGTCGAGCGCCATATGGTCAAACACCGTGGCGTGGCCAAAACGATAGCCGCTGCGCGCCTTTTGCATCAGATAAGGGGCGTTGGACATGCTTTCCATCCCGCCGGCGATAACCACTTCGGCGCTTCCGGCGCGCAGCATGTCGTGCGCCAGCATCACCGCTTTCATTCCGGAGCCACAGACCTTGTTGACCGTGGTCGCGCTGACCGACAGCGGCAGGCCGGCGTTCACCGCCGTCTGGCGTGCTGGCGCCTGGCCTTGACCGGCCGGCAGCACGCAACCCATGATCACTTCATCGATATGCTTGGCGGGAAGTCCTGAGCGCTCCAATACTGCGCGGATGGCCACCGTTCCCAACTGATTTCCTGCCAAACCAGACAACTCGCCCATCATCGCGCCCATCGGGGTGCGTGCGGCGGCAACGATTACCACGGGATCATTCATGTGCTTCATTCCTTAAAAAAGTGCCCGCAGGAAGGAGAGCATCCTGCGGGCATGGGGTTTTCACTGGGGGCCGATCCGCCTGAACGATTGCTCAGGCGCCGATCCGTTCGAGATTCATTTCATGCAGCGTTGGCGAAACGCGATAGCTGGCCGCGGTGCATCGGCGTACCTCATCAACGCTGACGCCAGGAGCGACTTCCTCCAGGATCAGACCGTTCTCGTCGCGGCGGAAGACGGCCATTTCGGTGACGATCAGGTCGACGCAATGGCACGCCGTCAGCGGCAGCGTGCAGTGTTCGAGGATCTTGGCGCCGCCGCTACGGGTGCAGTGCTCCATGGCGACGATGACCCGGCGGGCGCCGGTCACCAGGTCCATGGCGCCGCCCATTCCGGGAACCATCTTGCCGGGAACCATCCAGTTGGCGAGGTTGCCTTGCTGATCGACTTCGAGTCCGCCGAGGACGGTCAAGTCGACATGGCCGCCGCGAATCAGCGCAAACGACAGCGCGCTGTCGAAGATGGCCGCGCCGGGCTGCAGGCCGCAGGGCTGTCCGCCGGCGTTGACGATGTTGGGGTTGGTCTCGCCGTTAAGCGGTCCCATGCCGAGAAAGCCGTTTTCCGATTGCAGCGTGACGTGGATTTCGGGCGACACGTAGTTGGGGACCAGCGTCGGCGTGCCGATGCCGAGGTTGACCACGAAGCCGTCCTGCATTTCCTGCGCGACGCGGCAGGCGATTACTGCTTTTGCATCCATCTTCAGTTGCTCCTTGCCAGGACGACGTAATCGACCAGCACGCCCGGCGTCATCACCAGATCCGGATCGATCTCGCCCGTGTCGACGATTTCATCGGCTTCGACCAATACCACATCGGCCGCCATCGCGACCAGCGGGTTGAAATTGCGCGCGGCGCGGTCATAGACCAGATTGCCGAGCCGGTCGGCGCGCTTGGCCTTGATGATCGCGATGTCGGCGCGTAGCGGCAGTTCGAGCAGATAATCGCGCCCGCCGACGGTCTGCCGGCTTTTGCCTTCCTCGACCACCGTACCGACTCCCGTCGGCGTCAGGAAGCCGCCGAGACCGGCGCCGCCACAGCGAATCCGCTCGATCAGCGTGCCTTGCGGCGACAACTCGACGTCCAGCTCGCCGGCCATCATCTGCTTGCCGGTTTCCGGGTTGGTACCGATGTGCGAGGCGATCAGACGGCTGACCCGGCGCTCTGCGATCAGCGGCGAGACACCGGGGACCGGCAGCCCGCTGTCGTTTCCGATCAGCGTGAGCTGGTGCAGATCGGCGTCGCACATGGCTTGCACGATTCCGGCCGGCGTTCCGGTCCCCAGGAAGCCGCCGAACATCACGCTCATTCCGTCGCGGAACAAGGGGCCGACGTCGGCCCAGCCAATCAGTTTCATTACTCGCCTTCCGGAAGATCGAACTCGAGGATGAATGAGCTCAGGCACTTGCCGTGCGGATCGAGCGCCAGCGAACGCGTCACGCCGCCGCCCAGGGTCCTAGTCATGACGAAGTTGAGGGCGCCCAGTTGCGGCAGTTCGTAACGCACGACGTCGCCTTTGACGACCCAGTCGAAGTGCTTCTTGATGGCCTCAGGCGTGAGGTGCCGGCGCAGCTTGTCGTAGTTCTTCTGGTCGAAGGCGATGACCGAGATATTCGAGGTGTTGCCCTTGTCTCCGGTGCGGGAGTGGGCGAGTTGGCGGACTTTC
>Ga0316604_10002733_pt1 | contig 13127 bp, 11 predicted proteins | sample OWC_soil_day20_C_FD_207650 | JGI IMG/M metagenome (GOLD analysis project Ga0316604, IMG submission 207650) | Wetland soil microbial communities from Old Woman Creek delta, Ohio, United States - OWC_soil_day20_CT | ecosystem: Environmental > Terrestrial > Soil > Wetlands | place: USA: Ohio... | reverse complement strand
CTCGCCACAGATGTCTCCAACTCCTGCGTCACCGGATCCAGCTTACAACTACCAAACACATACACAGACTCAACTTGCTGCCGCCCCCCGAATCTACTCAACAATGACTCCATCCTGATCAATAACTCCCCCATATTAAACGGCTTCCGCAAATAATCATTCCCCCCACTCTTAAACCCCTTAATCACATCCTCCGGCAATGACTTCGCACTCAAAAATATAATCGGCACCCCCGCATCCAACTTCCTGATATCCTCCGCCAATGTATACCCATCCTTTACCGGCATCATCACATCCAACACACAAATATCCGGCGGGGCACTCCTAAATAATTCCAACGCCTGACTCCCATCCGTCGCTAACACCACCTCATACCCACTCTGCCCCAAACCATCACTAATGATTTGCGCCAAGGTCAGCTCATCTTCTGCATACAATACTTTATACTTCATTATAAACAGGTAATTCTATGATAAATTCACTCCCCTTCCCCAACTCACTCACTACACGGATCTTCCCGCCATGCCTCTCCACTATCTGCTTTACATAATTCAACCCCAACCCGGACCCCTTCACATTATGCACATCCACATTATCCTGCACCCTAAAAAACCGCTCAAATATCTTCGCATGATAGATCTTAGATATCCCCGGCCCATTATCCTTCACACTGATTACAATATGCTTTTCTGTACACGCACAACTTACATCCACCCGCACATCCTTCCCCCCATACTTCAGCGCATTATCTATCAAATTATAAAACACATTCGTCAAATGCACCGGATCCCCATCTAAAAAACAAGGCTCCTCCGAAGGATGATAATGTATGCCTGCTGACTTATTCTGCAACTGCATCGATGTCACCACCTGCTCCAATCCCTGCTGCACATCATACAACTCCGACCGTAACCGCGTCTCCCCACTATCCACCTCATCTAAATTCAATACCTTCTCTATCATCATATTGAGCCGGTGCAACTCCGTCTTACTGATATTGATATACTGCAACAACTTCTCCGGATCCGCCGTCAGCTGATACCTCGTAATTGCATCTAATGCTGCCTCCATCACCGCCACCGGCGTTTTCAACTCATGCGTCATATTGCTCGTAAATGCAATCCTCGCCTGCGCATATATATGCTGATGCTTCAACAATCTAAACACAAAGTAAAACGCAGCCCCCGTCAATAACAACATCAAAAACGAAGACAATAAATAATACCGCATCTGATAAAACACAATCCCCCTCAATGAAGGCACCACCAACTGAAAATTATTATACAACCGGATATTGTAACTATATGGCTCACTATGATAATCCGCCTTCCGAACCTCTGCAGCCGTATGATGATTTAAAATTACCCCACTCTCCCAATCATACTTCACCACGAAGTACTTTACCCTAAGATGATTCTTCAACAACTCCTGATCTACCAAACTATCCAACCGGTTATACTCTACTGAATCTAAAACCAATTGCCCTTCCTCCGTTTCTCCATGTTCAAAAATACGCTGTATCTTATGCTTCTTCCGCTCATATTTCTTATTCGGTATCCTGATACTGATATCTACTATTGAACTATCCCCCGTCAAATCCGAATCAAACCGGCTCATCACCTTATGCCCTCTCATCCTGCTATACGCCTCTTTAAATTGCAACCACTCCGGCGACTGAAAAAAGCTCAAAAAGTTTTCATTCCCCTCATTCCCCGGCAATAAGCTCAGGAAATTACTACTCCTCACCACATTATTCACCACCTGGTCCAGGTCACGCTTTACCTGTACCTTCTGCGAACTGTACAACTGGCTCAACCACGCCACCTGCAATATGACACTGACGATCATCGCCACTATCACCAAAGGATATGCATACTTTTTAGAAAACCATTTCATGCTACAAAGATGGGGACTTTACACTCCCGAAAATACGATTTAACCTTATTTAACCTAGTTTAACCGGCCTTAATATCACATCGGAGTACGTTTGTTTCATGAAAACGATCTCCATACTACTCCTGACCTTTATGCCGATTTTTGCAATCGCCCAGTCCAATATCAATGGCACTGTCACCGACACCGAAGGTCACCCGCTCGATGGGGTTACCATTACCCTCAGCCAGCAAAACAAATATATCGCCACCGCCATCACCGATCTGGGCCATTTCGCACTAAAAGACGTAAAAGGCATCAAAGGTCCAAATGGTATATCCAATGCGCCCTACACCCTTACCGCTACATCCATGGGTTATCAATCTTATACTAAAGAGTTACAACTCCCTGCCGATTCTATCCATATCATCCTACAGCCTGATCAAAAACAACTACAAGGCATCACCGTCTCCGCAGCCAAACCACTCATCGAGCGGCAGACAGATCGCGTGGTCTTCAATGTAGAAAACAGTATCATCGCCAGCGGCGGCACCTCCTGGGAAGCCCTGACCAAAGCCCCCGGGGTTACTGTCAACTCTGACAATTCCATCTCCGCTTACCGCAAAGACGTGCAGGTATACATGGATGGTAAACCGCTTCACCTCTCCGGCGATGACCTGGTGAATTACCTGCAGGGCCTCCCTTCTTCTACGATTACCAAAATCGAAGTCCTTTCCAATCCCCCCGCCAGCTTCGAAGCCCAGGGTGGATCTATCATCAATATCGTCACTAAAAAAGTAAAGAAACAAGGCATCAACCTCGCCCTCAATGGCAACTATATACAGGGTATATACGGCTCGTACAATGGCAGCGCTACTTTCAACTACCGCAAGGATAAATTGAATGTCTATGGCAACTATGGTTACGGCCATAAACATACCTACATGGATAACAGAACCTATATCAATTTTGGCGATTCTTACTGGGCCACCAACGACCACACGGTACTGGAATCCAATAGCCACAACTACCGTCTCGGTGTAGACTACCAACTTACTGACAACCAGATACTGGGCGTGCTCGTGACCGGCAATAACCGCGCTGGTCATAGTAATGGCAACATCCCTACCCATATTTACAGTGCTGACAAATCTACCCTTGACTCTACCCTGCAAACCAACTCTACCGATAAAAAATATGGCAGTGGCTATACCTACAATATCAACTATAGCCTGAAAATGGATAGTGGTAAACGTAGTTTAAATGTAGACCTGGATTACGCCCCATACGCCACCAGCAGTTATGCACATGTAAACACCGATAATGATTATCGCATTTACACACCAACTACACAACATATCAACATTCTTTCCGGTAAAGCAGATTACGTCTACACACTCAATAAATGGAACCTTACCACAGGTTTCAAATATAGCAGCATTGAAAGCGACAACAAATTCACCTTCATAGAAAGTGATGTACTCATGCCAGACAAAAGCAATCATTTCAGGTACACAGAAAATACCTCCGCATTATACACCAGTATCTCCGGCACTTTCAACAAATTAACTGTACAAGGTGGCTTAAGAGCTGAATACACGAACACCCGTGGCTACTCCATCACACTGGATTCTTTAAACAAACGTAGCTACTTCAAACTGTTTCCCACCCTATACTTACAATATAGCCAATTCCAGCTCACCTACAGCTACCGTATAGACAGACCTGAATACGCCCGCATGAACCCAGCCAGACATTATTCATCTCCTTACAATTACTATGTAGGCAATCCTGCCCTACAACCTGCCTTTACGCACAATGTTGAATTGGCCTACACCTACAAAGAAAACTACACACTTACTGCGAACTACACTTCTACCAGCAATATATTTACCAACGTAACGGTACAGGACAACGCGACCAAGACCTACTACATCACCCACCAGAACCTGGGGGCAAGTATCAATAGCGGTCTGCGTATCTCCGCCTCCTTTCATCCGGCCAGCTGGTGGGATGTAAATGCAGAAGCAGGTGGCTACTTCACACAGGAAAAATCGGCTTACCTGCAAGGTCACTACAACATCAAAATGTTCTCTTACGATGGCCGGTTGAATCAAACTTTCACCATCGATAAAAAGAATGGTATCGCTGCTGAAGTAACAGCTCAATACATTGGCCCCGGCATCCAGAATATCTATCGCAGTAAGGGATTGAGCGAAGTAGACCTGGGTGTAAAAGCAAATGTGCTGAAAGGTAAAGGTACCATCCGCCTCACCGCCAATGATATTTTCAATGCATTCACTTACCGGGTTAGCATCAATTATCTTGATCAGCAAAGTACCTTCTATCATAAGAATGAATCGAGACTGGCTACATTGAGTTTCTCCTTCCGCCTTGGCAAAGACATCAAAGCCGCCAGAAACAGAAACACCGCAAGTGAAGAAGAAAAAAGACGTGCGCAATAAGCACGTCTTTTTCAATCATATCTTAATGCCACGCCTGCTATCTCCCACATTCATTGCAGGTATAAATGGTTCTCATTGTTTGCTTATTATTGCTGTATAGCTTGCTGCTACAAAAAATCTGGAAAATATTTTAACTTTCAGTATCAATATTCACAACTACATACCGTCCCCTTCTCTACAACCCTACATCGATGGCTACCGCATCATCGATAGCGAGGTACTCATTGTCAACAGGGTACTACCGGGCACCGTACCTGTATTGGCACTGCGATTAAAAGGTCATATCTCTTCCCAAAATGAACCACTGCCTGGTTATTTGCTCTCTGGACTGAGAAAAACACCCCGCCTCATTCAATATCATGCAGGTACTTCCAACCTGCTGATATTATTCAAAGAAGGAGGGATCAATGCTTTTTTCGACATCCCTGCACATGAATTCTTCAATGAAAGTATCTCACTGGATAACCTGTTAGACATCGCCTTCCTGGAGGATCAACTGGGCGAAGGCACAGACTACATCGCCATCGTAGAAAATTTCCTGCTGCAACAACTCAAACACCGCACACCCGATCAGTTAATATTAGCAGCTACTAATGCGATCAAACAGCAACAGGGCAATTTAAATATCACCCAACTCGCCTCCTCCCTTTATATTAGTCAGGATGCATTTGAAAAACGTTTCAGAAAAGTGATCGGGACTACTCCAAAACAATTTGCAAGCCTTGTACGTATGCAATCCATCGTTAAAAACTATTCTTCTAAAGACTTCACCCACCTCGCCCTCGAAGCCGGCTATTTTGACCAGGCACACTTTAACAAAGCCTTCAAGCAATTCACCGGTCTCACGCCATCCAGCTTTTTCAACACACCTCCTCAATGGTAAAATCAATGATTTTGTACTATTCCTCTGAGAGGATAACAGCGAATCATTTATCTCAATGGTAAAATCAATGTTTTTTCACTATTCCCAGAGATGATACCAGCGAATCATTTACCTCAATGGTAAAATCAATGATTTTGTACTATTCCCAGAGATAATAACAACGAATCATTTACCCCAATGTTAAAATCAATGATTTTTTACTATTTCCCGGTTTGATACCAGCGCATCTTTGCTACATGAAACATTTACTCATCGCATTGCTGCTCTTCGCCGGCACCGCACAAAACACACAACACATGAAAGCTTTTGTCGTACTCGTCAAAGTACCGCTTACTTACACTACAGAACAAGCCAAAGCCGTCAATCCCCAATGGGAAAAAGCCATTGCTGACTGGAAAGCATCCGGTCATTACATCACCAGCTTTGCCTATCCGGGAGAAAGCAAAGTGATCGCTCAACAGGAAACATCAAAAGAAAATCTAAGGCAGGTAAGTAGCATCCTGCTACGTGCAGAAAATATAGATGAGGCAATGGTACTGGCCCAATCCTGTCCAATATTAAAATATGGGGGTAGCGTGGAAATCAGGGAAATCCCTAAGGGTGAACCGGCAATCTTTCCTCCTTTACAATAGGTAATGTATCTTCCCCTACAAGAGGTAATATTTCTTCCTATTCAATAGGCAATATTTCCTCCTTTACAATAAAAGAATTCCCCCACGCAGTCATTGCTTCCAATACAGGAATCAATGTCTCACCCAATTCAGTAAGAAAATATTCCACCTTTGGAGGCAACTGCGCATACACCACTTTCCGGATGATGCCATGCGCCTCCAATTCTTTCAATTGCTGATTCAATACTTGCCTGGATGCCTTTGGATTTTGCTGCTGCAATTGCCCGGGCCGGTTAATACCCTTGTAAATACCATACAGCAAACAAGGCTTCCACTTATTGCCAATGATCTCCATCGTCATGGCCATCCCGCAATCGAGGTCCTTTGGTATTTTACGCTCGTACATATCACAAAGATACACCACCTGTCAATAACCCGACATACGCATAAAATTATGCGTATGTCATAATCAACTGCGTACTTGACTCCAACGACATATACCGTGAATTTTGCCCTCAAAACAATCAAGATGAAACAAATTCTTTTTATTTTATTCCTGGCAATTTCGCAACATGCAAATTCACAACAAACAAATTCTCAACATGCCATTGCACAAAAAGTCATTCCGCAATACCCCATTCCGCAACAAGCCATTGCACAATTAAACCAACCTGGTTATTACCGCATTCAACTCGGCGACTACGAAGTGACTGCATTATCAGATGGCACTGTGCCTATCCACCTGCACGATATCCTCACCAATGTCTCGCATCAGGAAATCGATAGTTTAACGACACTCAGTTATCAAACACCTACCGAAGAAGCCTCTGTCAATGCCTACCTTTTAAAAATCAACAGCAAAAACATCCTCATCGATGCAGGCGCTGCTGAATTGTATGGCCCTACACTAGGCCACCTGCCGGAGAGCCTGCGCAAAATAGGTATCGCACCTGAACAAATAGACGCGATATTAGTCACACACATTCACACCGATCACACCGGTGGACTCATGCTAGATGGCAAAATGGTCTTTCCAAATGCCACCATTTACATCAGTAAACCAGAAGTAGATTTCTGGATGAATGAGAAAAACAAGACGCCCCGCTTAGCCAGATGGTTCAAAGAAGCTGAAGACAAAGTAGGCCCTTACTTAAAAGCCGGTAAAGTAAAAACCTTTGAATATGGCATCCCACTCTTCCCGTGTATTACCCCCATCGATGCTCATGGACATACACCCGGCCACACCTTCTATGCATTAGAAAGCAAAGGCGAAAAGATGTTATTCATCGGCGATATGATACATGCCGCAAGCGTACAATTTCCAGACCCTGCCGTTACGATCAACTTTGATGTAGATGAAAAAAATGCTGCTATACAAAGGATCAAAACATTTAAAGATGCGGCTGCTAAAGGCTACTGGTTGGCCGCTGATCACATCTCCTTCCCGGGCATCGGTCATGTGAGGTCACAAGCCAATGGCTATCTATGGATTCCTATCAATTACAGCACATTAGGAGCTGGCCAATAAAAGGTTTGATTTTCTTAACTTTGCCCAATGGCAACAAGAATCAGTACCTGTATTGGCGCAGACTTAAAATCTAAAGGTTTTAAAGTACATGAAGTATCCGGCATTGTACCCGCCGCCGAAGTGCATGCCAGAAGGGATTATTATAAAATAGTGATGGTAACGGGGGATTTCATCCTGAAATTCGGAGATAAAACAATGGAGATAGATGGTACCTACCTTTTCTTTGCCAATCCGAATGTCCATCATACGATCATCCCCCGTTCCCTTGAAAGATCAGGCTATGCCTGCGTATTCACAGAAGATTTCATCGCTGGCAGGGAACTGACAGACCTGGTGCAAAATTCACCGCTATTCAGATCATCCGAGTCTCCGGTGCTGCCTCTAAACACAGAACAGGTCGCATTTTTGTCCAGCATTTACAGGAAAATGCTCACCGTATATAATAGTGATTATGAGCACAGAGATGAATTGTTCCGCAACTGTATTGAACTCATCATTCACGAAGCCCTACAGATCCAACCTGCCAACCAGGACCTGCGGGAACACAATGCCGCTGCCCGCGTCACCCGGTCTTTTTTAGAATTGCTGGAAAGGCAGTTTCCCATCGACAATCCTGCAGAACCGCTCAGACTACGCACTGCACAGGATTTCGCTAACTCCCTCTCTGTACATACCAACTACCTGAACCGTACAGTGAAGGCCGTCACCGGCAAACCAACTTCCGTACTCATTGCCGAGAGAATTACCGCCGAAGCCAGGGCTTTGCTTCAACATACCAACTGGAGTGTGGCAGATATCGCCTATGGTCTGGGGTTTGAATATCCCACCTATTTTAATAACTATTTTAAAAGGATCACCGGCACCACCCCAAATGCCATCAGAACTACCAGGGTTTGAAAATCATACTTGGTTTGATTCTCTTTATTAAAAAAATCCCTGACCTTTATAAAGAAAATTACGGAACCTCGAAGTATCCACCATTGGTTCTATAAAAGAAACGCCAGGCATGTAAACAAAGCCTAAACGATTGAATAACAGCCCCATTATAAAAACTGCATTCACCCCGGACATAAAAATGCACCTTTGTGCACATGCCACATGCGCCACCACCTACGTCCTGAAGAACCACCTGCAATCTGCCCACTAGCTCACTTTCAAACAATCAGCGCTAACGGATAACCAATAGTCAACTATTAAAACACTAATAGAGCGCGATCTTTCTAATGTGCAGTGGCCCCGCATTCCCCGTAATCATCAATCGCCACTGCTCCGCATTCACCGGACTAAATGTCTGAATCCGCTTATGTCCAACAGATTCTCCCGTCGCCACTTCTTTCCATTTATCCCCAATCATTGCCTGCAGACTATATTCTAAAATATTCTCCCCATATTCAAGGTCTTCCATGATCATTATCTGACTGGCTACTTTCCCAGTCTTATTTCTGAACTCAATAACAGATTGAGTCATATTATTCCGCACAGCCAAAGGTGCTGAAAAAACCTGCTTTAAACGATGTCCAAGGCTATCAAAAACCAGGGAGTCCGCCTTTGGAATGAGGCCACTGGTATCCACCACCATACCGACCAGCATATTCGTATTCCTGCCTACACTCTTATAATACTTGTCCATCAGCTCCTTTACAGAAAACAGGTCCTTCTCTTCACCGGCCTTCCACAACCACCCACCATTCCATGCGTAATTTCTACGAATAGGAAAATCAGATTCACCGGGGCACCAGTATTTCCCCTCCGGATTACCATGCAGACCATCTATTTTAACAACGCCATCTGAAGCCGTCGTTTCATTTGCCCTGCTCCATTGTGGATAAGCTGCAAAGCCATCTTCATTACCAATCCAGCGAATAGTATTGCCGGCGTTCAATGGCCCCTGGAACAGGATGGCTTGTGGTTGCTTGTCATGAATCATTTTCACCACAGCTGCCTCCAACCCATTTTGCAAACCTCCATCAAACCAGATTTCAAACATAGGTCCATAGTTACTCCAAAGCTCATTCAATTGGGCCAGCACAGCTTTGGTATAAGCTTCATAATGGGTACCATAATAAGTGTTCGTATTTGTATTATAATACAGCCCTGGGCGTAAACCATATTTTTTACAGGAGGCGATAAAATCCTGCAGGATATCTTTTTTATAAGGGGTATGTCCTACATTATAATCATTCACGGCAGAAGGCCAGAGGCAAAAACCGGTACCATGCTTTACGGTGAGCACCGCATACTTTGCACCTGCCGCTTTTGCAGTCTTCACCCATTGATCTGTATTTAGTTTGGATGGATAGAAGATGGATAAATCAGGTAAGGTCTCTTTCTTTTTGTAATCAAATGATTCAGGTGCAAAGATGTTAATATCCAGGTGAATAATAACGCCTATCTCCGCATCTGCCCATGCAATCTGATCTTTCGATGGGAGCACCTGTTGAGAAAAGGATGGGATATACGCCAGCGTAATAAACAACGAAATTAGAGACAACCTGACCATAACGTTTCCATATTTCTATAAACTTACCTAATTTTGCATCTTTATCCTATACTTTATGCATGTTTATTCCCCCAACGACATTGTTTTGACCTTACTTTTTAAAGACGTGTCTCCGCTACTGTGGCAGAAGTATAGGGCTTCGTTATAATTAGGGGAAAAATCCCCTGACTATTCCATGTTACATACCCCATACCTTTGCAATAAAGACAAAACACCCAACATGAAGCACTTCAACAAACTGGTATTCTTATCTTTAGCATGCTATCTATCTTCCTGCGACGCCCCGCCATCTAATCAGACACACGACACTACTGCCGAAGTAGCAGCCGCTCCCACAACCGATAAAGAAATCGATGCAGTAGCTGACGAAGCAAGAGCCGCCGTCGATTCTATAGCAAACGAGGCTGGCACCCCGGCAGCAAAAAAACACAAACACTACGCATCTGTGATTGAAATGATAGAGGAATCGGGTGACTTTACCCAGGAAAACGGCTCTATGAAAGTCATTTCCAAATCCCCCCTTCATATCCAGATCTCATCCGCTGCCGGCAACATTGACGACGTAGAACAAATGAAAAGGAATGCCCTGCAGGAGTTGATTTACATCGCCTATGCATCATTCACCATGACAGACATTCCACAAATCACCATCACAACCGTACCTTATGATGCAGCGCAATTTATCGACCATCAAAAAATGGTCTTTCAAAAAGCCGCGTCTACGACTATTACCATTTCAAAAGAAAAAGCAAGACGGGTAATGCAGGCACGCCTCGGCACGAGTAACTTCGATGATATGTTTGGGGTACAGGTCGGCCAGCAATATTTCGCTGAATCTCCCAGTCCATTACTGGAAAAATTAAGAGCCACATTCCCTATCGAAAAGGTTATTGACGAACTAAAATCATAATTTCATTGCTGCGATAATTGGCGGAGATAATCAATAATCCGCCAATTATCTTACTTCCCCTCAACACCTCCAAATACCCGATAAAAACAGTGGCCGATTAGGAAATCATAACCATCAAAATCAACACTCAACGGCCAATTGACTACATCCTTCCGCCTTTTGGCTACATTTCCACGCTGTAGGCACCTGACCTTTGCGATATGAAAGTAACACTCATCACAGGCGCCTCAGGCGGCATCGGCGAAGCATTTGCCAGACAACTGGCCAAAGAAGGCCATCATTTACTATTGGTAGCGAGATCTGCTAATAAGTTGAAAGCACTCAGCGAACAACTCAATCAGCAATACAAAATCACCGCACACTACCTGGCTATTGACCTCGCAAAATCAGGCAGTGACCAAATCATAGCAGACGAAGTCGCTAAAAGAGATTTACAGGTAGATTGGCTCATCAATAATGCAGGCATCGGTACAGGCGGAGATCTGTTAGAATATACCCTGGATGAATACCTGAACATGATGCACCTGAATATGGATGCCATGGTGGCCTTAACTTATCATTTTCTTCCCGCTATGCGTGCGCGAAAAAGTGGAACTATCATCAATGTTGGTTCTATGGCGGGGTTCAATGGCATTCCTTATATGAATGTATATGCAGCGACCAAAGGGTTTGTGATGTACTTTACACAGGCACTGTGGGAAGAAAACAGGTTGTACAATATTCAAACAATGCTATTATGCCCGGGTGCGACTGAAACAGGTTTCTTTGATGCAGCAAAGATAGGCGGGGAAAGAAAAAGTACGTTCTCTACCAAAAAAATGGAAACACCTGAGCAGGTAGTAACTGCTGCTATGAAGGGTTTGCGAAAAAAATCTATATTGACCATCAGTGGGTTTCAGAATAAATTAATGAAAAGCATAGCGCAAATAATCCCTGTAAAAACAGGTATGAAAATCTATGGGAATATGATGCGAAAAAGTCTGAACTTAGTTATAAAGTAGGGTATGATACACATCAAAAACATTTCACAATATTACGCAGCATGCAATCTGGGTAAGCCGAAGCATCCACTGATCGGGGTGTACCAGTTTCATGAAATGCCGAAAATGGAGATTGATGAAAATTTAAAATTTACCCTGAGTTATTATGTAGTAACGATCAAATATAATTGTGAATGTAAGTCACAATATGGGCAGACGAATTACGACTTTGATGAAGGGGTAATGGGGTTTACAGCACCGAACCAGGTGATGGGTGTGAATAAGGATTTTGAATTACCTAAAGCAGGGTGGTGCCTGATGATTCATCCCGATCTGCTGCAGGGTACGGAGTTGGCAAAGAAGATCCGGCAGTATGATTTCTTTCATTATGAAGTGAATGAAGCGCTGATTTTGTCAGCAGATGAAGAGCGGGATATAGAAGAACTTTTTAGGAAAATACAGCAGGAGATCAACAGGCCAATTGATAAATTCAGTCAGGATGTGCTGATTGCACAGCTGGATTTATTATTCACTTATAGTAATCGTTTTTATGACAGACAGTTTATTACGCGGAGGCCATTAAACAATAACCTGCTGTCTTCATTTGAAATACTGTTAGATGACTTTTTTTCTCAAAAAAGCACCAATACCGGCTTACCAACCATTGGGTATTTCGCAGATAAATTACACCTGTCTGCAAAGTACTTCAGCGATATGCTGAAACAGCTCACGGGGTTAACTGCACAGCAACATATACATGAAAAACTGATTGAGAAGGCGAAGGAAAAGCTCTCTACATCTGAGTTATCTGTCAGTGAGATTGCTTATGAGCTGGGGTTTGAGCATTCACAGTCGTTTAGTAAGTTTTTTAAAGCCAAGACGCAGCAAAGCCCTATGGAGTTCAGACAATCTATGAATTAATTTGTAGTTTTAATGCATGGATTTTATATTCAGACAGCCCCTAAAATAAAAACAGCATCTCCGGTCAAAAGTCCGGTACGATAGGAGTAGCATATGTTGAAAAAATTCAAAAGGCAGGAATAACATCACTTGAATTTTTCCATTTTAAATTGTAGCTTAACCCTCCTCAGCCAAAAAGATTGTCATGCAAAAACTACCAGTAGCACTCCTGCTATGCCTCCTTACGTGTAAACTCTCTATCGCCCAAACGGGCAGTGCCAAAGAACCGGTAAGATACATAGGCGGTGTAACCGTAGACCCTTCTGTTCACGACGGCCGCCTCCGCTGGGCCATCGGCGTGGAAAACAGGCAGGTGCTCAGGGCCAACCGCTCTCACCCTGAACTATCTGACAATTTCGGTTGGACCTACAACCACGCCCCCTTCATCGCCTACTGGAATCACCAATTTTACCTCCAA
>Ga0316604_10002731_pt1 | contig 13132 bp, 12 predicted proteins | sample OWC_soil_day20_C_FD_207650 | JGI IMG/M metagenome (GOLD analysis project Ga0316604, IMG submission 207650) | Wetland soil microbial communities from Old Woman Creek delta, Ohio, United States - OWC_soil_day20_CT | ecosystem: Environmental > Terrestrial > Soil > Wetlands | place: USA: Ohio... | reverse complement strand
CAGGATGGGCCCATGGACCATATTGCAGAGGCTCTGGACAGGAAACACAGAATTTCCATCATCACAGATAAGGCGGCACGGCAACTGGCTCTGGTGGATGAGCGATCGCGCAAAGCGGGGTTGCTCGGAGCAGATGAAGCTGGACTTTTCACCCCCTCCCCTCAGTCTTCACCCTTGCGCTCGAATGGCAAGGCGCCAATTTTTCGGTGAACTCACGATCTGATGCGAACACCGACGAAGACCGGAGACAAAATCGGTCAGGCTATAGCATTCTCGAAAAACGAGATTAATATGTTCATTCAAGCAGTGACCATGAAGCAAAGAAGGCTATTGATGAGGACCGCAATCACGGGAGTTCAGTTTCAGTGAGGTTTTTTCTCTTCATCACCACATTCACTTCACTGTATACCGGCATGCACGTCTATGCTTTCCTTAAGCTGCGCAGAGCTGTCTCCTTGGGCTGGGTTGCCATCGCGCTGATTGTAGTCCTCATGATCGTCATGATCCTGACCCCGATCCTTGTCAGGGTTGTGGAATCTGCCGACTTCGAAAAAGAGGCAAGGGCTTTTGCCACCATCGGGTACACGTGGATGGGATTCGTGTTCCTGTTCTTCATTGCTTCTTTCAGTCTCGATGTGTGGCGCTTCCTGGTTTATGTGGCGGAAGGTTTGTTGAAGATGAGTTTGGGCGCCGTCAAGTTCTCATACCGTCAGGCGTTCTTCGTTCCTCTCTTTGCGGCCATGCTGGCGACTGGGTACGGAATCTTCGAGGCCATGAACATCCGGACCGAGATGCTCGTGCTCAAGTCTCCAAAAATCACAAGGCCGATCCGGATCGTCCAGATCTCGGATGTTCACCTCGGCCTTTTGATCCGGGAGCACAAGCTGGGCAGGATTCTGGAGAAAGTGAAGGCAGCGTCGCCGGATGTTTTTGTTTCGACCGGAGACCTGGTCGACGGGCAGACGAACAGCCTCAACGGAGTGGGTAACCTGCTGAGAGACGTTAACGCACCCCTGGGGAAATATGCCGTCACGGGCAATCACGAATTCTATGCAGGCCTGGATCGGTCTCTGGCTTTCATGAAGCAGGCAGGATTCCATGTGCTCCGGGGGGAGGCGAAGAGCGTGGCGGGGTTGATCACGATTGCAGGCGTCGATGACCCAGTGGTGAAAGGTTACGGACGATCCAGGGAGGTGCCGGAAAAAGAACTCCTCTCCGGACTTCCGAGAGACAAGTTCACTCTCCTCCTGAAACACAGGCAGGAGGTGGAAAAAAGCGCATTAGGCCTTTTCGATTTGCAGCTTTCAGGCCATGCCCACAAGGGACAGATTTTTCCTTTCAGGCTTATCCACCATTTCCTTTTCCCATACATTGCCGGACTCTATGACCTGTCCTCGGGATCGTTTCTGTACGTGAGCAGAGGTTCAGGAACATGGGGCCCACCCATTCGGTTTCTGGCGCCGCCTGAGGTGACGGTCATCGACCTTGTGCCGGGGAGCTTCGCACAGGCCACGCAACCCAAGGATTCAGGCAATACCCCTCTCTCCCGTTAAAAGGCTTTTTCTGCCGGTCATGGCCGATTCTCCGGCTGCCCTTTTCCCATTGACACTCCAGTCCAAATCGTCCATATTTTGTCTCACTGGAAGTGAGTCCATCTCAATGACAAACGCGATCCTAGGGCGCTTTGATTTAAGCGGGAAAACGGCTACCGTCACCGGCGGGGGTGGCGATCTTTGCGGCCACATGGTCGAGGTCCTCGGCGCCATGGGCGTGAAAGTGGCCGTGCTAGACATCAGCCTGGAGAAGGCTGAAGCGCGTGCCCAGTGCGTGTCCAGGGCCGGAGGGGAGGCTGAGGCGTACGGATGCGATGTCCTGAATGTGGACCAACTCCGCGGTTGTTATGGTGCGGTCTGTCGCCGCTGGGGGCCGCCGGATTTTCTGATCAACGGCGCCGGAGGCAACGACCCGCGGGGCAGCACTTCAGAGGAATTTCACGAGCCGGAAAAACCGCTGGACCCGGGTGGGAAATCCTTTTTCGATCTGGACCCAGCCGGGTTCCGCCAGGTGTTCGACCTCAACTTCCTGGGCACCTTTCTCGTGACCCAGGTTTTTTCAAGGGGCATGGTGACAAAAGGCAAGGGAGCCATTGTCAACATCTCCTCCATGAGCGCCTTCACGCCGCTTACCAAGGTGGCGGCCTACTCGGCTGCCAAGGCTTCCGTATGCAACTTCACCCGCTGGCTGGCGGTTCATTTTTCCCGCACCGGGGTGCGGGTCAACGCCCTTGCCCCTGGGTTTTTCATGACCGAACAGCTCAAGTTCCTGCACATCGATCGGAACACGGGCGAGCTGCTGCCGCGAGCGCGCAGGGTGATCGCCCACACCCCCATGGGCCGCTACGGGGATCCGGACGATCTGATCGGCACTCTCGTGTGGCTGCTGTCGGATGCCTCGAGTTTTGTGACCGGAGTGGTGGTGCCCATAGACGGAGGGTTTTCCTCTTATTCGATTTAAGGGCTGGACGCTGTGATACAGCGCCCGGCCCAGTGACGAGTGACAAGTAACAAGTTGCGAGTTCAAAACATGGACTTGTCACTTTTCGGTGTGAATAGGCCATGGATGCAGATGGGCTTTTTTCAGCAGCGCGTTAATCTCCGGCGAGGAATGTGAAGTGGCCAGCGTAACCCTGAAAAACGTGATGAAGCAGTTCAAGTCCGTCGTTGCGGTCGACAATCTCAGCATCGAGATCCAGGACAGGGAGTTTGCGGTTCTGGTGGGGCCTTCCGGGTGCGGCAAAACCACGGCGCTCAGGATGATCGCCGGGCTCGAATCCGTGTCGTCCGGGGAAATCCACATCGGAGACCGGCTTGTCAACGATGTGGAGCCCAAGGACCGCGACATCGCCATGGTGTTTCAGAACTACGCCCTTTACCCTCACATGAACGTCCGTGAGAACCTCGGTTTCGGGCTGAAGATGCGCAAATTCCCGAAAGAAGAGATCGACCAGCGCGTGCAAGAGGCGGCCGACATCCTCGGCATCCACGATCTGCTGGACCGAAGGCCCAAGCAGCTCTCGGGAGGCCAGCGGCAGCGCGTAGCGGTCGGCCGGGCCATCGTGCGCAAGCCCAAGGTGTTCCTCTTTGACGAGCCGCTGTCCAACCTGGACGCCAAGCTGCGGGTGGCCATGCGGGCCGAGATCAGCAAGCTCCACCGCCGCCTGGGGGCCACCATCATCTACGTCACCCACGACCAGGTGGAGGCCATGACCATGGCCAGCCGTATCTTCATTATGAACAAGGGTAGCCTGCAGCAGTCCGGAGAGCCGCTGGAGGTCTACAAGCATCCGGCCAACCAGTTCGTCGCCGGGTTCATCGGGTCCCCGGCCATGAATTTCATCGAAGCGAACCTTGTTCGTGAACAGGACCGGTATTTCATTGACGCCGGCTCCTTCAAGGTGAAATTGCCCGAGGCGTTTCATCTCCACCTGGAGAAGGTTGCCGGCAGGCCGGTGATTTTTGGCGTGCGGCCCGAAGACATGGCGGCGCAATCGCAGACAGCAGAGGGCGGCAATGGCAACACGCTGACGGCCCGTGCGGACGTTGTTGAAACCCTGGGGGCGGAGACGTTTGTCTATTTGACTTGCGGGCCCCATTCCATCGTCGCCCGCATGGAGTCCCCGGAACGGCCCTTGGCCGTGGGACAGACGGTTGAAGTCGAGCTGAAAATGGCAAAAACACACCTGTTTGACAGGGAGACATCACAGACCATCGTCTGATGATGATTCCACTGAAGACGCGACCAAAAACCGAAACCTATTTAGGAGGGAGTACCATGAGAAAGATTGTAGTCTTTACGCTGATGGCTTTGCTGTGCGCCGTGGCGGTGCGCGGAACCGCCCTGGCTCAGGTGGACTGGAAGCAGTTCCAGGGAACCGAGATCCGGTTCCTCATGAACAAACACCCGTTCACGACGTTCCTTGAACCCAAAATCCCCGAGTTCGAGAAAATGACCGGCATCAAGGTCGTCTTTGAAGTCTTCCCCGAGGATCAGTACCGCAACAAACGCACCATCGAGCTCAATGCCGGCGGCAAGTTGGACGGCTACATGATCATGCCCGGCCAGGACGATCTGTATTACTCGAAAGCCGGCTGGCTGCAGTCCCTGGATGACTACATCAAGGACCCCAAGCTGACAGATGCCGGCTGGGACCCCAAAGACTTCTTCACGAGCTTCACTCAAGCCTCGACGGTGGGTGGCAAGCAGATCGGCGTCGTGATCAATGCTGAAACGTCCCTGCTGTCTTACCGGAAGGACCTGTTCGAACAGTTTAAGATCAAAGTTCCCACGACCATGAAGGAGTTGGAGGAGACCGCCAAGTTCTTCCACGGCAAGGAAGTTGACGGCAAGAAGATGGTCGGCATCACCCTGCGCGGCAAGGGGGCTGCGGCAACCTCCCAGTGGGTGGACTTTCTCTATAGCTTCGGCGGCTCCTGGACCAATGCCCAGGGCAAGTCGAACTTCGCCTCGGCCCAGAACATCGCGGCCTTCAAGTTCTACGGCGATCTACTGAGAAATTACGGCCCTGAGGGCGGCACCATGCTGCACTGGGCCGAGAGCACCTCTGTCTTCATGGAGGGCAAGGCCGCCATGATTTATGACGCCAACGTGTTCAAGTCCCTGTACGAGAATCCGAAGGAATCGAAGGTTGCCGGCAAGGTCGGGTATGCCGTGATTCCGGCCGGTCCGGCAGGCAGCGTGCCCCATGTCTCCAACTGGAGCCTGTCCATCAACAAGAACAGCGCTCCGGCGCGCCAGAAGGCCGCCTGGCTGTTCATCCAGTGGGCAACGAATAAACAAAACGCTCTGGGCGCTTTGCTGGCCGGTGTGCCGGCGGGCCGGGCATCGTCCTGGGACTCCGCCCAGTACAAAGCCGGGGACAAGCAGCCGGACTGGACCCTCGGCACCAAGAAGTCCTTTGAGCTCGGCCAGCCCCAATGGAACCCGCCTGTCATCAACGTGCCCGAGATCCGCGACATCACCGGTCAGGTGATCGTGGACGCGATCCAGGGCAAGGACGTGACCGAGTCGGCCAAGAAAGCCGCGGAGCTCATGGACAAGAAGATGGAAATTTAGACTCATGCGGACGCATTAGACGAATTCTCATTTTACCAAGTCATCTAAAATCCCCCCGTCCCCCTTTTAATAAAGGGGGGCGAGGGGAGCCGTCTTCGGCAATTTCAGAATCACGACTATGAGCAACGCCCTCACCGCCGTCAGCCGGTTCGTGGATCGACGCCAGTCGCTGGTTTACCCGGCGCCGGCGGTGACCGTGCTGTTTCTGATCGTGGTGCTCCCCATTGCCTTCAACCTGTACCTCGCCTTCACCAAGTGGACTGTAGGACTCGGCCAGCCGCGCTTCATCGGCCTGGACAACTTCATCGACCTGGTCTCGGACGAGCGCGTCCTGAACGGGATCAAGGTGATGGTTTATTTCAGCGGGTTGAGCCTTTTCCTGGAACTGTCGCTGGGGCTTCTCATTGCGTTGTATTTCAATCGCGAATTCAGGGGGAGCGAGTCTGTCCAAGCCATCTACATCTTCCCCTTTGCAGCGACCCCGGTGGCCGTCGCGCTGATCTGGCGGGTCATGCTGAATCCTGAAATCGGGGTGTTGAACTACCTGCTGCGGAGCATCGGTCTGCCGGGCAGCCTGTGGGTAAGCGGCGAGCACACGGCGGTGCTCTCATTGGTGATGGTGGATGTGTGGAAGTGGACCCCCATGATCACCCTCATTGTGCTGGCAGGGCTCAAATCCCTGCCGCCGGACCCTTACGAGGCGGCCCGCATCGACGGGGCGACCGCCCTGCAGATCTTCTGGTACATCACTCTCCCCCTGATCCGTCCGGTGCTGATCGCGGCGCTGATGCTCCGTTCCCTGGACAACCTCAAAGAGTTCGACATGATCTACACCATCACCCAAGGCGGGCCTGGCATCGCCTCCGAAACTCTGTACCTGTATTCCTATCAGGTGGGGTTCGGCTTTTTCAAAGCGGGCTACGGGTCGGCGCTCATGGTGGTGGTCTTTATGATCGTGCTGGTTTTCAACGTGATCATGAACCGGATGCGACTCAGCGCTTTGGACCGTTGACGGGAATGGTGTGCGAGAGACGATGACGAAACGAGTTGCCATCAAGACCTTCCGATCCGCTCTCTTCTATGGGGGCGCTGCGGGCCTGTGCGTGCCGCCGCTTTTCGTCTTTGCCTGGATGATCATGACCGGACTCAAGACCGGCGTGCAGAACATCGCCTACCCGCCGGAGTTTCTTTTCACGCCTACGCTGGAAAACTTCAAGGCGGTATTTGAGCAGCACAATTTTTTCAGGTATCTGATGAACAGCCTCATCATCGCCACCCTGTCCACAGGGCTTTCGCTGGTGCTGGGGCTGCCCGCGGCCTATTCCATCGCCAAGTACCGGCAGAGCAAGATCGGCATCATCATCCTGCTGGCGCGCATGACTCCATTTGTGAGCTACCTGCTGCCCTGGTACATCATTTTCCGATACCTGAAGCTTATCGACACCTACACGGCGCTGACCCTCACCCACCTGATCATCACACTGCCCATGGTGGCCTGGCTTATGGTGGCCTTTTTTGAAAGCGTGCCGGCCGAGCTGGAAGATGCGGCCATGATCGACGGGTGCTCGCGACTGAAAACCTTTCTCATCATCGTTCTGCCCCTGGTGCGAAACGGTATCGCCACCTCGGCCATCATGTCGTTCATCTTCTCGTGGAACCAGTTTCTTTTCTCGTTGATTCTCTCCGGCCCTCAGACCAAGACCGTGCCGGTGGCCGTCTACAACTTCATCTCCTACGGCAAGATCGACTGGGCCGGCATCGGCGCGGCCGCCACCCTGATCGTCCTTCCGGTCTCGGTGTTTGCCTTCTTCGTGCGCAAGACCATTGTGCAGGGGCTGACGATGGGGGCTCTGAAGGATTAGCTCGCGTTTATTGCCTTAAGAGCGAATTTTGTTGCAGAATCGACACCGAGTTTCGTGCTTCGGAGTTCGAATTTGGTTTTAGCTTCATGATCGACCTCTCAGTCAATTCAAAGGTCATCCATGACGTGGGCCTCGTGATCTTCGACAAGGATGGGACCCTGATCGAGCTCTACCCCTACTGGTCGCAGATGGTGGCGCTGCGCGCTCGGATCATCTGCGAAGCGTTGGGATTGGGCACGGAACATCAGGCCGGCCTCCAGTGGGCTTTGGGTGTGGATGAGAAAGCGGGACGACTCAGGCTCGAGGGGCCGGTGGGCCTCAGGAAGCGTGAGATCGTACTCCAGGCGGCCACGGATTATCTTGACGGGATCGGCCTTAGAGACACCTTGGCGAGCTGCGAGCAGGCCTTCGATCGTGCCGACGAGATCTCAATGGGTAGTCTGCCCCAATTTATTCGGCCAATCCGGGGGGCGGTGTCCCTGATGGCCGCGCTACATGATCGCGGCTGTCGTGTTGCGCTGGCAACGGTGGACGTGGGCCGGAGAGCCCGCCTGGCCATGGATTTTGCGGGCGTCAGCGACGCGCTCGACCTGATCGTGGGCGGAGAAGAGGTGGTCCGCTCGAAACCCGACCCCGAGATGATTGACATCATCCTCGACCGCCTGGGGATCGGCCGATCGCATACGGTCATGGTCGGGGACGCCCTCAATGATGTTCAGATGGGCATCAACGCTGGCCTCAAGGCATCTGTCGGCGTCCTAACAGGGTTCGCTACTGCCGAGCAGTTCAAGACTCTTACCCCATTTATTGCCCGGGATGTGTCGGAGATCAGCGTGCGTCCCTCCATTGCTCTTGCCTTCTCCTCCGATTCGGGGGAGAGGGCTGGGTGAGGGGGTTGAATGGTAAAGAGTTCAATGCGATGGTATGAGGAGGTCTTGAAGTGAACCAAATGAGGAGGAAACGTTTTGAAATATAAGAGCCCGCTTCACCAAACCGTATCCACCACACCAACCGAATTCTGGAACGACTCCTGTTCGGTACCGGAACTGACGTATGCCATCGAGCACGGAGCCACCGGCGCCACATCGAATCCCTTCATCGTCTACACGGTGCTGAAGCAGGCTTTGGGCGAGTGGAAGGATCGGATCCGGCAGATCATTGTCGAGCATCCCACGTGGGACGAGGAGCAGATCGCCCAGCAGGTGTATGAAGAAGTCGGAGTGCGTGGCTCCAAAGTTCTCCTGCCTGTGTTTGAAACGCGGAAGGGCCTGCGGGGCCGGCTGTCGATCCAGACCAACCCGCAGTGGTACCGGGACGCCGGCCGTCTGGTGAGGCAGGCGATCCATTTCCACGGTTTGGCTCCCAATATCCAAGTGAAGCTTCCTGCCACCAAGACTGGTGTCGCAGCCGTCGAGGAAGCGACCTACCAAGGCGTGAACATCAACGCCACGGTGAGCTTCACCGTACCCCAGGCTATCGCTGTCGCGGAAGCGGTGGAGCGCGGCCTGAACCGCCGCGCCAAAGAAGGCAAACCCATTGCGGATATGACCCCGGTCTGCACGATCATGGTCGGACGGCTGGATGACTGGCTGCAAGTCGTCGCCCAGCGTGACACCGTCGTGGTGGATCCCGGCTCACTCCACTGGGCAGGAATCGCCGTGATCAAGAAAGCCTACGAACTCTACCGCCAGAAAGGCTACCGGACGCGGTTGCTCGCCGCGGCCTACCGGCACCACATGCACTGGTCGGAGCTCATCGGCGGTAATCTCAGCATGACCATCCCCTACGAGTGGCAGATCCAATTCAACGGGTCGGGCATACCGGTGATCGAGCGAATGCAGAACCCGATACCCAAGGAGTACTTCGAGCTCCTCTACGAGAAGTTCACGGACTTCCGCCGTGCTTACGACCCCGACGGCATGACCGTGCAAGAGTTCGATACCTTCGGGCCGACCGTGCGCACGCTTCGGACCTTCACCGCCTCGTGGCATGATCTCGTAAACCTCATCCGCGACTTCATGCTCCCCAATCCGGACGTGAAGTAACGGATCGCCACGCGCCTTTCGTAATCACTTGGCAGTCGATACCAATCACTACCCATCCGCCGCGCCGGTGTTGCATCAGCACTTGCCAGGGTATCCCGAAAGAATCCTCTTGACAATGAAGAACGTTTCACTAAGTATTACTCACAATCTATTCTTCTTGGCCATGTTCACCTACGCATTTCCCGGGGAAGTTATGAACTGGGCCGGCCTCAAGTATCCGAATCTTTGCCTTCCTAAGGCTTCTGCCTAAGGGAGGCGCGAATCCCGCATAGTGCGCGTCCAAAAAAGTAAGTTTTCATCACTTTTTCGATTTCACTCAACCTTAAAACCAGGAGGTGTCACGATGAAAAGATGCGTTCTGATTCTTTGCGCGGTTGTTTTCTGCTCCACCGTGGCGCTGGCAGGTCCCGTACAATACCAGGTGACAGGGCCGGTACTGGAGGTAACGGATACCGCCATCGTGGTGCAAAAAGGAAACGAGAAGTGGGAGATCGCCCGCGACAAGGCTACCGCCATTTCAGGGGACCTCAAGGTGGGGTCCAAGGTGACGGTGTTTTACACCATGCATGCGGTGAAGGTCGAGGTCAAGGAGGCGCCCAAGACTCCTGCAGCGCCCAAGAAGAAATAGTGAAGCAGCGTCAGTGGACACCAAAAGGAGGACACCATGGGGCTATTTGATTTTGTGAAGGAGATCGGGCAAAAGCTGTTCAACCGCGATGAAGAGGCGGCTGAAAAGATCAAGAAACACATCGAAGCGATGAACCCCGGTATCACCGGGCTAGGGGTGAACTTCAACAAAGGGGTGGTCTCTCTATCGGGGCAGGCAATGAGCGCGGAGGCCATGGAGAAAGCCGTGCTCATGGCAGGCAATGTGCAGGGGGTTACGGACGTTAAAATAGACGGACTGCAGGCCCCTCCGGTCAAGGAGAAGGTGGAATACTACATCATCAAGAAGGGAGACACCTTGTCCGCCATAGCCAAGCAATTCTATGGGAAGGCGAACGACTATCCCAAGATTTTCGAAGCCAACCGGGAGGTGATCAAAGACGCGAATCTGATCTATCCCGGCCAGAAAATCCGCATTCCCCTGGGCTGAGGATAGGGTGATTGAAAGTCAGAAGTGCAGGAGGGTGAGGAAATGAACAGCAGCGATCTGTTGGGAGCCTTGATGCAATCGGGCATGGCGCCTTCATCCAATCAGCGGTTGCAGAACGCTTTTGGCGGCGGTAGCGGAGGTCTGCTAGAAAGCCTGGGCGGCTTGCTTGGCGGGCAGCAGGGCGGCGGCGGGTTGGGGGACATTCTTTCCAGTGCACTGGGCGGAGGTGGTGGTGGCGGCGGTTTAGGGGGTATGCTCGGGGAGGTATTGAACCAGGCCGGGCAGGCGGCGGGTGGTAAACAAAACCTGGCGCTTGGGGGCTTGGGGGGGCTACTTGGTTCGCTTCTGGGGGGTGGCGGCAAATCCTTGGGTGGGGCCCTTGGGGGAGGGCTGATGGCGCTTCTGGGGGCCATGGCTTTTAAGGCATTGCAAGGAACCGGTCAGAGCACAGGGAGGGTGCCTCTGGGTCTGGTGGAGCCTCAGAGCGAAGCGGAGCGTGAGGAATTGGAAAACCGTTCAGAGCTGGTGCTGAAGGCGATGATCAACGCGTCCAAGGCGGACGGTAAAATCGACGAAGGCGAGGCTCACCGCGTCGTGGGCAAGCTGCAGGAAGCGGGGGCGGATGCTGAGGGCCAACGCTATGTCCTTGAGCTGATGAGACGGCCCATGGAAACCCAGGCGCTGATTAGCGCGGCGAAGGGACACCCGAACCTGGCGGCTGAGCTTTACGCGGCCTCTCTCATGGCAATCGAGGTGGATACTCCGGCTGAGCAGTCTTATTTGGGGAAACTGGCTTCTGGTTTGGGGCTCACCCCGGAGGTGACCCGGCGCATCCAGGAGATGGTCGGGCTGCAGCCTGTTTGATTGAAGCTCTTAAAGGCGATGGACGGCCGGCCTTTCAGTGGCCTGCTGTCCATCGTTTTTTTTAGGCCCGGCAAGAGAAGTTCCCAAAGAGAAAGCTCATCACGGCCTAGAGATGACAGAGCTCTGACCCATGATGAAGCGGTGGGTCGAAAGGAAAGCGATTGCTATCGAGAGGTGGCGGGGGCGGCCGCTTTCTGCTTTCTCGTGGCGGTTTGGTTTTGGCCGAAGACAACAACGGCATTTCTTCCTGCTTTCTTCGCTTGATACAAGGCACGGTCTGCCGCTTCAACCAAATGGGAAGCCTCTTGAATTCCAGGTGCCGGTGCCATGGCCAGGCCGATGCTGACAGTGACACTCAACTGTTTTCTCTGCCACTGAAAAGTGTGATTTCCGATCATATCCTTTAGCTTTGTCGCCACCTGATGAGCGCTTTTTGTGTTGGTCTCAATGAGCATCAGGGCCAATTCGTCACCGCCGTAACGAGCAACGATGTCCGTGGCTCTGACATTGCTTTTGAGAAGCTTGCCCACTGTCTTGATCACATAGTCCCCGCACAGGTGTCCATGGGTGTCGTTGAGCTTCTTGAAATAATCGATGTCCATCAGCAATAGGGCAAGGGTGCGTTCATACCGGATCGATCGCCTGAGCTCGGACTCGAGCGAATGGATGAGATAGCGGTAATTGTACAACCCGCTCAGACCGTCCGTTGTGGACAGTTTTTTCAGGTTGTCTTTTGCCCTCTTCAGCTGGGAGGTGCGGTTCATCACCTCTTTTTCCAGATCATCACTGGCTTGTCGAAGTTTTTCCTCCGCCAGCTTGCTCCTGGCATAAAGCAGAGAGTTGTCTATCGCAAGGGCGATCGGGGTACTCAGGCTGGTCAGAAACAAAAGATCATTTTTGCGGAATGCAAGAGCCACATCCACGGATTGCAGATAGATGGCTCCTCTGGTCGCCATTTTGCCCACCAAAGGGACACAGATCACTGATTTGACCCCTATCTTTTCCATGCTGGCTGAAAGATCCGCTTTGTTTTCCGTGGCTGTATCGAGCATCATGACAGCCTTGCCTTCCTTCACCACCCGTTTGACGAGGCTTCTACTGTATTCCAGCCCATCGGGTTTGATTCCTTCCTTGAACCGGGTTGCCACCTTCCTAATCTTTCCGCTGTCAGGATCAATCAGGAAAAAAATGCCGCAGTCTATTCTTTTCAGAAGACCGGTGATCGAGTCCAGTACTCTCCCACAAAGCTCATTGACATCCAGGGACCCCAGCAGCTCGACAGAGATGTCGTAGATCAACTCCAGTTCTCTTTGTTTCGTCCTCTTGTTCGTGAACGTGGATGGTTTGGGGCCTTCGCCTTGTGGGGGCTGGACGCTGATCGAATACTGATTAGGCAGCTGATCCGGGACGCATTCCCTTCCAAGGCTCACAAGGACATTGCCGATAGCAATGGGAACCCCTTCTTGCACCTGGACCCTAACTCCGCTTTCTATGGCGTTCCCGTTGATCCATGTCCCGTTCCTACTGTTGAGGTCTTCAATGAAATATTGACCATGTACCCTATAAATCACCGCGTGCTCTCGGGACACTGAAGGCTCGTTCAGGCAAACCTGATTAGACGATCCTCTTCCGATTTGTGCGGTTTCACCATCCAGCACAAACGAGCGACCCTGCTCCGGTCCCTTTGCGATAAAAATCTCGATCATTAGACCCTTTGCTCCCGAAATCATTCAGAATCTGATTGAGGAGCTGTTCTCGTTTTCTTCTCGCAAAGTGAGGCTCCTTTGCGAAAGCAGGCCATTCAGATTCGTTAAAGGTAATAGTATCAAATAATTATGAACATTTTCAAGGAAAAACGGAGGACCAAAACCTGTGGGGTCAAAGCTGCTGCCCTGCCATTCAGGGTCAGCACTCCTGGCGCAGCGTCCCGCGATTTTGCTCAGGCAGAGGGTCCTTGGGGTAAGGGGACGGAAGGAGACTTCTTGTTCCTGAGCAAAAGATGTTCAAGGACGAGAACGAGGAAGATCCCGGTGATCAGGCTGTTGGCCACAAAAATCTGGAGGGATCCGGGTAGGGCATCGAAAAGGGTCTGAGGAAGAAAAGCCACCAGCGTTCCCAGGAGAAGGGGCACG
>Ga0316604_10002730_pt1 | contig 13132 bp, 24 predicted proteins | sample OWC_soil_day20_C_FD_207650 | JGI IMG/M metagenome (GOLD analysis project Ga0316604, IMG submission 207650) | Wetland soil microbial communities from Old Woman Creek delta, Ohio, United States - OWC_soil_day20_CT | ecosystem: Environmental > Terrestrial > Soil > Wetlands | place: USA: Ohio... | reverse complement strand
GTGATTCTTCACGACGCAGATCCCCTTCGACCTTGTAGCCCTTGTCGATCGCTTCACGGAGTTTGGCAATTTCTTCCTCCGTAAGATCACGCACCCGGGTGTCCGGGCTAACACCGGTTGTCTTGAGAATTTCCTGGGACAGTGTGAGTCCTATCCCATAAATGTATGTCAAAGCAATTTCAACTCGTTTGTCACGCGGTAAATCTACACTAGCAATACGTGCCATGGTTAATCATACACCCCCTTATCCTTGCTTCTGTTTATGCTTGGGATTTTCACAAATGACCATTACGATCCCTTTGCGTTTAATCACCTTACATTTTTCGCAGATAGGCTTAACTGACGGCCTCACCTTCATGATGATCCAATCCTCCTTTATGCTTTGGCTGCCGAATATGCACCCTCTATTTGAAACGGTAGGTTATGCGTCCGCGCTTCAGATCGTACGGCGTCAATTCGACCGTAACCCGATCACCCGGCAGGATTCGGATAAAATGCATACGAATCTTACCGGACACATGAGCCAACACAACGTGCCCATTTTCTAATTTTACCTGAAACATAGCATTTGGTAAAGCCTCAATAACTTTACCTTCGACTTCGATGACATCTTGTTTGGACACGCGATCCCTCCTCGTCCGCTAACGACAACTTGTATGGGCACCGGCTATGGAAGAGTCAAAATTAACGGTTCTCCGTCCGTGACAGCCACTGTGTGCTCAAAATGAGCCGAGACTTTTCCGTCGGTCGTTACAACCGTCCAATCATCTGCTAAAACTTCAACATCAGGAGTTCCTAAATTAATCATCGGTTCTATAGCCAATGTCATTCCGTTTTTTAACAAAGGACCCCGACCCGGTGGCCCATAATTGGGGATCTGTGGATCTTCATGCATTCTTTGTCCGATGCCGTGGCCCACGTAATCACGGACCACGCCATACCCGTGCGACTCGGCATGAAGTTGAACAGCATGTGAAATATCGGATAGCCGATTTCCCTTGATAGCCTGTTCAATCCCTTTGTTCAAGGCCTGCTCTGTGACTGACAGTAGCTTCAGAATGTCAGCGTCCACGTCCCCCACTGGTACACTAATGGCCGCGTCACCATAATAGCGATTCAGCTTCGTCCCGACATCCAAACTGATGACATCACCATTTTTCAGTTGCCGGGAACAGGGGATACCATGTACGACCTGCTCATTGATAGAAGTACAGATGTTAGCCGGAAATCCGCCATATCCTTTAAACGCTGGAATGGCTCCGGCGTGGCGGATATATTGATCGGCAAGGCGGTCAAGTTCTAGGGTTGTAACGCCCGGGGCTATCGCTTTCTTTAGTTCGCGCAACGTCTGCCCAACAATTTTCCCAGCGTCCCGCATATATTCGATTTCACGGTCCGTTTTTAAAACAATCATGGTTCTTCGCCTGTCAAGCTTACGATAATATCGCGGAATACTGCGTCCGTCGACTGCCCACCCTTGATTTCAGTGTATAAATCCCGATCCATATAATATTGTATCAATGGTTGCGTTTGACGTCGGTAGACTTCCAAACGCTCTCGCACGGTCTCTTCGCGATCATCATCCCTTTGATATAGCTCGCCGCCACATCGATCACAAATACCCGGTTTTGCGGGAGGCCTGAATTCCATATGGTAGGTAGATCCACAGGATTGACAAATCCGGCGGCCTGTAAGCCGGGGGATGAGTTCCTGATCAGCCACGACTATATTGATGACCCGATTCAAGCGAATTCCCATTTTCGCCAACATTTGATCCAATGCATGAGCCTGTTGAAGAGTACGGGGAAATCCATCCAGAATAAAGCCGCCAATACAGTCGGATTTGGCCAATCGTTCACGAGTAATACCAACAGTAACCTGGTCTGGGACCAAAGCACCAACGTCCATATAACGTTTTGCTTCCAAACCTAATGGTGTTCTTTCCTGAAGGGCTCCACGAAATATATCCCCCGTAGAAACGTGAGGAATGTCATATCGTTCAACTAGTTTAGCCGCCTGAGTTCCTTTGCCGGCACCGGGCGGCCCCATCAATAAGAGATACACAAGCCGTCATCCCCTTACTTCATGAAGCCCTGGTAATGCCGCATCAAAATCAGCGACTCGATTTGTTTCATTGTATCCAGAGCAACACCTACAACAATCAACAATGCTGTTCCGCCAAAGTACACCCCTTCAATCCGTGTCACCACTGCGACGAAGTTTGGCAATATGGCAATCAGCGCCAGGAAGAGAGATCCTGCGAGCGTAATACGAGTCACAATCCGATCCAGGTAATCTGCAGTCGGTTTCCCTGGGCGCAGTCCTGGAATAAATCCGCCGTACTTTTTCATATTGTCCGCCATGTCAGGAATATTCATCGTAATTGCAGTATAGAAATAAGTGAAAAAGACAATCATAACTGCATATAGAATTGTCTGAAACGGAGTTCCCCAGTCAAACCAGTGTGCCACCGTCTTAACCCAGCCAACATCGACAAACTGCCCAATCGTCACCGGGAACATCAGAACGGATGATGCGAAGATGATGGGAATAACCCCGGCTTGATTTACGCGCAGTGGAATGTGAGTGGAGTGTCCTCCGTACATTTTGCGACCAACCAAACGCTTGGCATATTGCACCGGAACCTTCCGATGACCCTGAGATATCGCAATAACAAAAACAATCATCGCAATGGCGATAATTACAAATAATATCACGTTAAAGATACTGATGGTACCCGCTTTTAAATATTCGAAAATCACGAAAAGACCATCAGGGAGTCTGGATACAATACCTGCAAAGATGATCAACGAAATCCCATTACCGATGCCCTTCTCGGTGATTTGCTCGCCAAGCCACATGAGGAACACGGTGCCAGCCGTCAAGGTAAGGGCTATTAGCAGAATCGAAGCAATACTGGGATTATAGATCGCATGCTTCAAGCCAAAAGCCATTCCAAGCGCCTGGACGAAACCCAATACCACCGTACCATAACGAGTTATCTGAGATATCTTTTTCCGGCCTTCTTCGCCTTCTTTCGACCATTGTTCAAATTGAGGAACCACAACCGTCAATAATTGCATGATAATCGATGCATTAATGTAGGGCGTGATACTCATAGCAAAGATCGAAAATTTACTGAGAGCTCCACCTGAAAACAAATCCAACAAACCTAGTAAATTTCCCTGATTGAACATCTGCTCAATCACTGCGGCATTTACTCCGGGAACCGGAATATGAATGCCTGCGCGGAAGACGACAAACATAGCAAGCGTAAATACGACTTTGTTACGCAGTTCAGGAATTCTGAGCACATTGGCCAAAGCCGCCAGCACTTAGACCACCTCGACTTTTCCACCGGCTGCTTCTATCTTGGCAACTGCAGCCTTGGTAAAACCATTTGCCCGTACTGTCAACGCCTTGTCCAGCTCGCCATTACCAAGAACCCGTAGTCCATCGTTCACTTTTTTGATGATCCCTGCTTCAATTAGTGTTACCAAATCAACAACTTCGCCGGCTTCAAAGCCATTCAACGAAGAAATGTTGACTTCCGTAAAGGTCAGGGCAAATTTATTATAGAATCCCCTTTTGGGAAGTCTAAGATACAACGGTTTCTGTCCGCCTTCAAAACCAGGCCGCTTTTTGCCACCAGCGCGGGATCCTTGTCCTTTATGTCCGCGACCCGATGTTTTTCCCAAACCGGAACCCAGTCCACGACCGACTCGAGTTCTGGTTGTTTTGCTTCCTGGTGCGGGAGACAATTCATGCAACTTCATCGCTTGCGCCTCCTCGTCCTACTATTCTTTCTGTTCTTCAACGCTGACGAGATGTTCCACTTTGCGGATCATACCCCGGATAGCCGGCGTATCTTCCTGTAGAACACTGTGGTGTATCTTCGTCAGCCCAAGAACGCGGGCTGTAGCTCTTTGATCTTCCGGCCTGCCGATAAGGCTGCGCGTCAGAACGATTTTTAATTTTGCGGCCATGCCAATCCCTCCTAACCCAATAGCTCCTGAACGGTCTTGCCACGCATTTGCGCAACAACTTCGACGCGTTTCAGTTCTTGCAGCCCCGTCAGTGTAGCCCGAACCATGTTATTAGCATTGGACGAACCCAGAGACTTGGTCAGAATGTCACGAATCCCAGCCAATTCCAGTACTGCACGGGCAGGTCCACCAGCAATAACGCCCGTTCCTTCGGATGCTGGTTTCAACAGAACCCGACCGGAACCGAAAACGCCGGTGATTTGATGTGGAATTGTTGTTCCGACCAAGGGAACCTGAATCAGATTCTTTTTAGCATCTTCAACGCCTTTGCGAATCGCTTCAGGCACTTCGGAAGCTTTACCCAAGCCTGCGCCGACAAAGCCATTGGAGTCGCCGACAACGACCAGCGCGCTGAACGAGAAACGACGACCACCTTTGACAACTTTAGCCACGCGGTTTATAAAAACAACTTTTTCTTTCAGATCCAGTTTTGATGGGTCAATTCTTGCCACTTTTTTCCCTCCCTCGCCTTAGAATTCGAGTCCCGCTTCGCGGGCTGCAGCGGCTAGCGCCGCCACACGACCGTGGTAAAGGTAGCCACCGCGGTCGAATACGACTTTGCTTATACCCTTGGCCACTGCTCTTTCGGCGACCAACTTTCCAACAACTTGGGCTGCATTGATGTTCCCACCGTAGCTCAGCGTTGCACTGACTTCTTTATCCATCGTGCTGGCCGAAACCAAGGTAGTGCCTGTTTCATCATTGATGATTTGCGCATAAATATGGTTCAAGCTACGGAAAACATTGAGACGCGGCCGCTGTTGCGTGCCCGAAACGTTTTTCCGAACCCTGAAATGACGTTTTTGACGGGACTTATTTTTGTCCTGCTTCTGAAGCAAGTCTGTTCACTCCCCTCTGCTAAGCACTTGTTATTTCTTACCTTTGGCGCCGGCTTTACCGACTTTACGCCGCACAACTTCGCCTTCATACTTGATCCCTTTGCCTTTATAAGGCTCAGGTTCACGATATGAACGGATTTTTGCTGCAAAGGAACCAACGGCTTCTTTACTGATGCTCGATACAACAATACGGTTGGGCTGCGGAACTTCGAAAGTTACACCCGTCGGAGGTTCCAGTTCCAGGGGATGTGAGAAGCCAAGCGTAAGAGCAAGTTTGCCGCCCGCTTTGGCTGCACGATAGCCGACACCATTGATTTCAAGCGTACGGCTAAAACCCTGGGTAACGCCTACAACCATGTTTGAAATCAGCGTACGTGTCAACCCATGCAAAGACCTGTGTTCTTTGTTGTCTGTCGGACGGTCTACAGTAATCGTAGCATCCTCCAGCTTAATGATCATATCTTTATTGAGCAGTCGGCTTGTTTCGCCCTTGGGGCCTTTGACCGAAACGTTGGTGCCTTCGATCTTTATTTCTACCCCAGCAGGGACGGCAATCGGCTGCCTGCCAATCCTTGACATTGCTGCACCTCCTCAGTTCACGTCGTCTTCAGTCTTACCAGACAAAGGCGATGACTTCGCCACCCAGACCAGTTTTGCGGGCCTGTTTGTCCGACATGATTCCCTGAGACGTCGATATAATTGCAATTCCCAGCCCTCCGAGAACCTTCGGCAGCTGTTCTTTTTTCGCATAAACCCTTAGGCCGGGTTTAGAAATACGCTTAATGCCGGTGATTACACGGTCGCGTTCCGGCCCGTATTTCAAACTGACCCGCAGAATTCCCTGTTTTCCGTCAGAGAGCACATCGAAATCCTTGACGAAGCCTTCTTCCTTGAGGATTTGAACAACAGCCCGTTTGATTTTAGAAGCAGGAATTTCAACCTTATCATGATGCACAGCATTCGCATTCCGGATGCGTGTAAGTAAGTCCGCGATCGGATCCGTCATTACCATTGAATAGTACCTCCTTCCTGATGGACATTACCAGCTTGCCTTCGTAATCCCCGGCACAAAACCTTTGTAGCTGAGTTCACGGAAGCAGATCCTGCAAATTTCAAATTTACGCATATATCCATGCGGGCGTCCACAGATCTTGCAGCGATTGTGGTGACGCACCTTGAATTTGGGGCCTTTTTTCCATTGTTCAATTAGGGCTTTCTTGGCCACGTGTCTTACCTCCCCTAGCTAGCGCTGAACGGCATGCCCATAAGCTTGAGCAGTTCCCGCGCTTCTTCGTCGGTGTTGGCGTTCGTCACGATGGTAATATCCATACCACGTATTTTGTCGATTTTATCGTATTCCATTTCAGGAAAAATCAACTGTTCCTTTACTCCGAGCGTATAATTGCCACGACCGTCAAAGGCTTTCGGACTGATTCCACGGAAGTCACGTACCCGAGGCAGTGCCACGTTCACGAGTTTATCCATGAAATGATACATCCGTTCACCGCGAAGAGTGACTTTCGTGCCGATTGACATCCCCTCGCGAACTTTGAAAGCCGAAATTGATTTTTTCGCTTTGGTTACAATCGGTTTTTGACCAGAGATCTGCGTCAGATCAGCTACCGCCGCATCCAAAACCTTCGGGTTTCCTACGGCTTCACTAACTCCCATATTGACAACGATCTTCTCAACTTTGGGAATCTCCATAACATTTTTATAGCCAAACTTTTTCATCATTGCCGGAGCAACTTCCTGGCTATAAAATTCTTTTAGCCTCGCCATGCATCATACCTCCCTTCTGCGCGGATTATTTTTCCTTATCGATGATCTCGCCGCATTTTTTGCAGGTTCGGGCCATCGATCCACTTGCCAGAGCCGTCTTTTTGATGCGGGTAGGTTTATTGCAAGATGGACAAACCAACATCACTTTCGCCGAACTCAGTGCGGCTTCTTTGACCAGAATACCACCTTGCGGCATTTTCTGGCTCGCCTTTGTATGTCGCTTAACTTTATTGACGCCCTCGACGACGACCTTACCCTTCTTGGGCAAAGCTTCGAGAACTTTTCCGTGCTTTCCTTTGTCTTTTCCGGAAAGGACGACTACTGAATCGCCCTTTTTGATATGCAGCTTAATGATTTCAGCCAACTTAGGCACCCCTCTCGCTTAAAGTACTTCCGGGGCCAACGAGATGATTTTCATAAAATCCTTCTCGCGAAGTTCTCTGGCGACCGGTCCAAAAATGCGGGTTCCTTTGGGGCTTTTATCATCCTTGATGATAACTGCGGCATTTTCGTCGAAACGGATGTAAGATCCATCTTCACGACGAAGGCCCTTCTTGGAACGAACGATTACAGCTTTTACCACGTCACCTTTCTTCACCACGCCACCGGGTGAAGCAGCTTTGACTGCGGCTACGATTATATCACCGATATTACCGGTTCTCCTGAAGGACCCTCCCATCACGCGGATGCAGAGGATTTCTTTAGCTCCTGTATTATCAGCAACGCTAAGTCTTGTTTCCTGTTGAATCATGACATACCCTCCTTCGGTCCCAGGCGGCTATTTTGCTTTTTCGACGATCTCAATCACGCGCCAACGTTTATCTTTGGAGATTGGGCGTGTTTCCATGATTTTAACTTTGTCGCCAATATTGCTTTCGTTGTTTTCATCATGCGCTTTGAATTTCACAGTCTGGCGCACCGATTTGGAATAAAGTGAGTGCTGTACAAGGCGTTCTACCGCTACAACCACTGTCTTTTCCATTTTGTTGCTAACAACTGTACCTAATCTTGTTTTTCTTTCGTTTCTATCCGTCACGTTTCCGTAGCCTCCTTCCCTTGAGAAGACTCTAAGCCCGTTGGGCTTTGATCTCAGTTTCTCGTTGTACTGTTTTAATCCGGGCAATGGCCTTCTTGACTTCTCGAATCCGCATGGGATTCTCTAACTGACCGGTAGCAATCTGGAACCGAAGATTGAATAATTCTTCCTTCAATCCAGCTATTTTCTGCTCCATTTCCGAAGCATTCAAGTCTCTAATCTCTTTAGCCTTCATCAATCTCGCCACCTGCTTCCACTTCAAGCTGGCCAGCTTTGGAGCCTACTACAAATTTTGTTTTAATAGGCAATTTATGCGCTGCAAGCCGAAATGCTTCTCGCGCGACCTCTTCCGTTACGCCGGCCATCTCGAACATAATTCTACCTGGTTTAACTACGGCCACCCAATACTCAGGAGAGCCTTTGCCACTACCCATACGGGTTTCAGCAGGTTTTGACGTTACAGGCTTATCAGGAAATATTTGAATCCAAACCTGCCCGCCTCTTTTGATGTAACGTGTCATTGCAATACGAGCCGCTTCGATTTGCCGGTTGGTAATCCAGGAAGGCTCCAGAGCCGCGAGGCCGAATTCGCCGAACGACACTGTATTCCCTTTGTTTGCATTACCTTTCATCCGGCCACGGAACTGTTTACGGTGTTTTACTCTTTTCGGCAATAACATTAGTTTCCAGCCCCCTCACTCTGAGGAATCTGCGGTTGCGGCCTAACAGGCTTGGCTGTCGGAAGCACTTCGCCCCGATAGATCCAAACTTTTACGCCGATCCGACCGAAGGTAGTAGCCGCCTCTGCGGTGCCGTAGTCAATATCCGCCCGTAAGGTATGCAGAGGAATGCTTCCTTCGCGGTAAGATTCTGTCCGGGCAATTTCAGCGCCGCCAAGACGTCCGGCCACCATGACCTTGATCCCTTTGGCTCCAATCCGCATTGTCCGTCCAACAGTCTGCTTCATCACCCTGCGGAAAGCCATTCGTTTCACCAGCTGAGCGGCAACATTCTCCGCCACCAGTGTCGAATCCATTTCCGCCTGTTTGATTTCAGCAATGTTGACATCAATCGTCTTTTCAGTAAGTTTCTTCAAGGCTTTCTTCAGCTCTTCTATGCTCGCCCCGCCGCGCCCGATAACCATTCCTGGTTTTGCAGTATGCAGCGTAACCTTGATCCTGTTGGCGGCTCTTTCAATCTCGACTTTGGAAAGACTGGCCGATGCCAATTTTGTTTTCAGAAACTTACGGATCTTCATATCTTCGTGAAGATTGGCTGCATAATCTTTATCTGCGTACCAACGTGCATCCCACGTTTTGATGATACCAAGTCTAAGACCATGCGGATTCACTTTCTGTCCCAATGCGATTCCCTCCTCCGCCTCGTTATCTTTCCTTAACGACAACGGTCACATGACTGCTGCGCTTAAGGATTTTAAATGCCTGTCCCCGAGAACGGGGATGAACTCTCTTCAATGTCGGCCCCTGATCTACAAAAACTGCCGAAACGTAAAGGGCATCAGAGTTCATGTCATAGTTGTGTTCAGCATTGGCAATCGCCGATTTCAAGACTTTATAAATGACTCCGGACGCAACTTTGGGCGTATTTTTCAAAACGGCCAACGCTTCCGTTACATCCTTGCCCCGAATCAGATCGATTACTATACGAACCTTGCGCGGCGCAATCCGCACATATTTGGCAATCGACTTTGCTTCCACGAATTAACCCCCTTTTTGAAAGCTGCCTATTTCGCAGTACTCTTGACGCCTGTTGCTCTTTCGGCTTTTGAACCATGACCCCTAAAGGTGCGGGTCGAAGCAAATTCACCGAGTTTATGGCCAACCATATCTTCCGTTATATATACAGGCACATGCTTCCTTCCATCATGGACAGCAATCGTATGTCCAACGAAAGAAGGCAGGATGGTGGAACTCCGCGACCACGTCTTGAACACTTTCTTTTCATTCTTGACGTTCATGGCGTCGATCTTTTTCAGCACGCTGGCATGAACATAAGGTCCTTTCTTGACTGATCTTGACATTATACGGCGACCTCCTTTCTCCTCCCGTTATTTCGTGCGATGGCTGACAATGAGTTTTTCAGACGCCTTCTTCTTGGAACGGGTCTTGGTCCCCATTGCGCATTTGCCCCACTTGGTAACTGGGTTTTTACGCCCGACCGGTGAACGTCCTTCACCGCCGCCATGCGGGTGATCACACGGGTTCATCGCAACGCCGCGGTTTGCCGACCGGATACCCAGCCAACGCGAACGCCCGGCTTTGCCGATGGTGATGTTTTCATGTTCATGGTTGCCGACCAAACCAATGGTGGCACGACAATTTACATGAACTTTACGAACCTCGCCCGAGGGGAGACGCAGTAGCGCCTGTTCATTTTCCTTAGCCATCAACTGCGCTGAAGTACCAGCAGAACGTACCATCTGAGCACCTTTGCCGATTTTCAGTTCGATATTGTGGATCAGGGTACCAACCGGGATATTACGGAGCGGCAATGCGTTACCGACCTTGATATCTGCTTCAGGGCCACTCATCAGCTTGTCGCCGACTTTCATGCCTTCCGGAGCCAAAATGTAACGTTTTTCACCGTCTGCATAGAAAAGCAGCGCAATGCGGGAAGATCGGTTGGGATCATATTCGATCGTTGCAACCGTAGCAGGAACGCCATCCTTTATCCGTTTGAAATCAATGATTCGATAGAGTCGCTTGTGACCGCCGCCTTGGTGGCGGACCGTCAGACGTCCCTGGTTGTTTCTTCCGCCGGACCGCCTGACGATTTCAGTCAACGCTTTTTCCGGCTTGCTGACGGTGATTTCATCAAAACTCGATACCGTCATTTGCCGTCTTCCGGGCGTATATGGTTTAAAACTCTTTACTGCCATGAGTGATCCTCCTCATCAACCGCCCGAAGGCTTAGACTCCCTCAAAGAATTCAATGCGCTGTCCCGGGAATACTTTAACGATGGCTTTTTTGACATCCGGACGCTTGCCGGAGTGGTTCCCCATGCGTTTTACTTTTCCCATTACTCGGACAGTATTGACATTCAGTACTTTAACTTTAAAAATCGATTCAACAGCTTGACGAATCTCAACCTTATTGGCATTCAGAGGTACAATGAAGGTGTACTTGTTTTCCTGCATGCCAGCATTGGTTTTCTCCGTAATCAACGGGCGAATCAAAACGTCGCGTAAATTAGTCATTATGCCAACACCTCCTCAATTTTGGCGATGGCATCCTTGGTCACAAAAACGCGGTTGTGATTTAGGATATCAAAGACGTTGATTCCCAGCGAAGTGATCGTCGTCACGCCCGGAATGTTACCTGCTGATTTCGCAACAGTTTCATTTTTTTCGGCCATGACCACCAGGGACTTGCCAGCAGCCTTGAATCCTTCAAGGAACTGGACCATGTTTTTGGTTTTAATTTCAGGAAAATTCAGGTCTTCGAGTACGAGCAATTCGCCGGCATTCACTTTGGAAGTAAGCGCAGAACGCAATGCTAGACGACGAACCTTCCGAGGCAACGCAATGGTGTATTTGCGTGGATGCGGTCCAAAAACGACGCCACCGCCAACCCACAGAGGAGAGCGAATGGTACCGGCACGGGCCCGCCCAGTTCCTTTTTGTTTCCACGGCTTTCTGCCGCCTCCGCGAACAAATGCACGGGTTTTTGTCGCAGCATTGCCTTGACGCTGGTTATTCAACTGCATAGTCACTGCTTGGTGCAAGACCGCAGCGTTGACTTCGCAGCCAAAAACCCAATCATTCAAATCAATTTCACCGGTTTGCTGTCCCGACATGTTATACAGGGCTACTTTTGGCATGAATTATATCCTCCTTTCCAAACAAGGGTGATTGACTCTACTTACCAGTCTTCACCGTGACAGGCTTCGGCGGTTTCACAGTGTTTCTGATGAGAACCGAGCTGTTTTTTGGGCCGGGAATCGCACCCTTGATCAGGATCAGATTCCGTTCAACATCCACCCGGGCCACAGTCAGGCACTGAACCGTAACGCGTTCCCCACCCATACGGCCAGGGAGCTTCTTGCCTTTGAATACTTTGCCGCCGCCACCACTGATACGGGGCCCCATGGAACCCGGTTCGCGATGGGACTTGGAACCGTGCGCCATGGGTCCGCGAGAAAAATTATGACGCTTGATTGTACCCGCAAACCCTTTGCCTTTGGAAGTGCCGACAACGTCAACAATTTCTCCTTCGGCAAAAATGTCTACCGAAATGGTATCACCCAGTTTTTGTTCCGGCGCACTAGGCAAGCGTACTTCCCTGATAAACCGAACTGGTTTGACATTTGCTTTTTCAAAATGTCCCTTTTGCGCTTTGGTCAATTTTTTATCTTTAACAACGCCAACCCCGATTTGCAGCGCGTTGTATCCGTCGCTCTCCACGCTCTTTATCTGGGTAATCAGATTGGGGCTGGCTTCAACTACGGTGACCGGAACTACTTTGCCATTACTGGCGAAAATCTGAGTCATTCCTATTTTTTTCCCTAAAAGGCCTTTAGCCACAATTGCCACCCCCTTACAGCTTGATTTCGATATCCACGCCTGCAGGCAGATCAAGGCGCATTAGCGCATCGACCGTCTTGGGCGTTGGCTCGAGAATATCAATTAAACGCTTGTGCGTACGCATTTCAAACTGCTCACGTGAATCTTTATTGACATGCGGCGAGCGCAAAATCGTAAAGATGTTCTTTTCTGTCGGTAACGGAATTGGCCCAGAAACCAGCGCACCGGTCCGTTTCGCCGTTTCAACAATCTTAACCGCACTTTGGTCTAACGCCTTATGGTCATAAGCTTTTAAGCGAATTCGGATTTTTTGTTGTCTTGCCACTTATAATTCCTCCTCGTCGTCCAGTTTCTACGAACGGACTTGCTCTGCGGGAATTCCCCGAATATTTCGTCGGCAACCTCCCGTATCATTGCAATTGTTCAACAATATCAAGACAGGTAGGGGTGTGTGATCACACCCCTACTTAACAGGTGCTTATGCGTTGATCGCAGTAACAACTCCGGCGCCGACCGTACGGCCGCCTTCCCGGATCGCGAACCGAAGGCCTTCTTCAATAGCGATCGTCGTGATCAACTCAATGTTCATCTGGACGTTGTCGCCCGGCATTACCATTTCCATTCCCTCTGGCAGATGCGCCACTCCAGTGACGTCCGTCGTCCGGAAATAAAACTGGGGCCGATATCCATTGAAGAAAGGTGTATGGCGTCCGCCCTCTTCCTTCGTCAGGATGTACACTTCGCCTTTGAACAGCGTATGCGGTTTGATTGATGCCGGCTTCGCCAACACCTGTCCCCGCTCTACGTCTTTACGCTCTACACCACGCAGCAACGCGCCAATGTTGTCACCAGCCATCGCCTGGTCAAGCAGTTTGCGGAACATTT
>Ga0316604_10002729_pt1 | contig 13135 bp, 11 predicted proteins | sample OWC_soil_day20_C_FD_207650 | JGI IMG/M metagenome (GOLD analysis project Ga0316604, IMG submission 207650) | Wetland soil microbial communities from Old Woman Creek delta, Ohio, United States - OWC_soil_day20_CT | ecosystem: Environmental > Terrestrial > Soil > Wetlands | place: USA: Ohio... | reverse complement strand
TTTGTCCGAATATGTGAAAAGAGCCCTGTTTTAATATGCCTTGATCCGAAAGCACGGAGTGATATAATCTTCACAAATCGTGGGTTGGGACTCATATTAATTTTAATAGAACGATAATCATGATGACTATAATGCAAGGAAGCTAATGTTTTAGCCGAGATTCTTATCATAAAATCCAATAACAGCTGATTGGCTATCGGTTTTGCAAAACGGCACCACACGTGATAGCCACGTCCACTCTTAACATTGACTGCCTCGATGCCATGTTCGCCAAGATGCTGCTGTAAGTAGTCTATGGCAAGCTCTATTTCCGGTATAATCTCGTTATTATCCCGTTTATAGTTATTGTCGATATTAAAACAAAGCGTGTTGTTTGCCGTTTCATCAAAGTAAAGGCAGACATTATAAGCTTGGTTTACATGTCCTTGCAGCAACCTTTGTTTATGATTCTCCGAGACATGTAACAACCTGTATTTATGGATAAGATTGTTTTCCATTTGAACATAATCCAGCGTCGCATTATCTGCTGTCAGTTTTTTGATAAACTCAAAACCGTAATTTTTATTTTCTATTTTTACTTTATCTTTACACATGGTTTGATAGAATTCATTTAGAAGTTCTACTCTTGTATCCATTGTTTAATCTCCTCAAAGCGGGTAAACCCTTTGGCTGTTTGAGAAACAACTGAACTATGCTTGGCCATAAGGGGATAATATATCTGGATGCCATAGCGCTCACCGTAGGTAATATTTAATAAATCATCATCAATTAAATACGGAACATCCCATAATTTGCAAAAAACAATTTTATTTAAGGCTGTAATTAAGTAATCATAGGGAATATGATTATCCTGGAGCCATTTTTTAGTACATTCCCCAGTCAAACGCAAATTTCGCTTGGTACAAATAACGATTTTCCAACCATTAGCTTTTAACCAATTCAAAAACTGAACGCCATCTGGGTTAGCTTGCGCCAAAGGATAACATTGCTCATGGATACGATGACGAAAATCAGAAAACTTAGTCGTCAAAAATTCACTTTCAGCAAAAACATCGTGTTTTACCAGATCAAGATAGTTATCAAATTCTTCGAGAGATAAGCCATAGGAATCTTTAAATGTAAATGAAGATTTTGCTAAGGTATCCGAAAAATTGTTTAACACATTGTCAATATCAACAGCTATTACTTTCATATAACACACCTATCTCTATTCACCTGTTGTCCCTGTTTTACAAGTGTTGTAATAGTAATTTTACACACATTTCTACCGGCATTTTATCTGTCTCAACAACGATCTCTGCTTTTGTGGGCGGCTCATACATATCACTAATACCGGTAAACTTTTGCAGTTGATGATTGCGAGCTTTTTTATATAATCCTTTACTATCACGTGCTTCGCAAATTTCTAGAGGACATTTAACATAGACTTCAGTAAATTCCCCATCTTCAAATCGACTCCGCGCCAAATCGCGGTCTGCTGCATAAGGAGAAATTAAAGCTACCAGCACTATAATCCCGGCATCCACAAAAAGCTTTGCAACTTCGGCAATGCGCCTGATATTTTCCTTACGGTCGGACGAAGAAAACCCAAGGTCTCCATTTAATCCTGAACGGACATTGTCGCCATCTAATACATATACCTGATATTTCTTATGAAAAAGTTGTTCTTCTACTTTTCTGGCAAGGGTGGTTTTCCCTGAACCAGAAAAGCCTGTCAGCCAAAATACCTGTGACGTATGCCCATTGCATCGCCGACGCTCTGTTTTAGTAACAAAACCTGCTGTCGGAAACAGGTTGTCCGTTCCTCTATCATGGCGAAATTCTCCGGTTTGTTTATTGGTTAGTGCCGCAGTAATAATACCGCCACCAACAATTTGGTATTCCTCAATGAGTACAAACCGCCCAAGCTCAGCATTATCATGAAAAGTATCAAATACCAGTGGCTGATCACTTGTCAGTATTGCCTCACTGACAAAGCCTGCCGGGAGAGTATCTGTTGCCACTTCACAAAGCTTACCAATATCCAGTACCTTAGTTAACTGCTCAATCCATACTCCGGTCTCCTGAAAACCTATTTTCAATTTGTAACGTTGTTGGGGCACAAGCGGTTGTCTGCCCAGCCAAAAAATCCGGGCGGTAAAAGAACGACTGACAAGTGGTGGGTGCTCCGATTTGGCTATAATCATGCCCCGCTCAGCAAATAACGGATCGGATAGCTCAAGGGCTACATTCTCACCTTGAATGGCCTGGTGAACGTTAGCTTCAGGCCAGCGTTCGATGGCCTTTACCGTGGTAACCTCGTGCGTTGGCCAAAGAATAATCTCATCACCAAGGGCGATCAAACCGCCTTCAAGGCGTCCAGCCAACAGCCGCCGCTGGCCAAAACGATAGACATCCTGCACCGGGATTCGCAAGGGAATCCCGGTATTTTCTTTTATTCTAAAAGCCTCCAACTGTTCTAGTACTGTTTTGCCGGGATACCAAAGCAGCTGCCTGGATTTTACAGCAACGTTATCGCCAGTAAATGCAGCTGCCGGAATATAGGCTTGTGCAGAAAAACCAATAGAAGCTAAAAATTCTTCATAGTCGGCCTTGATTTTCTGAAATACGTTTTGTTCCCAACCGACGAGATCCATCTTGTTGACCACAACCGCCAGCTGTTTTATCCCTAGTAACGTAAGCAGGTACCCATGACGCCGCGATTGCTCCTGTACACCCTCTGTGGCATCAATCAGCAAGATTGCAGCATCTGCCCGGCTGGCGCCGCACATCATATTTTTTAAAAACTCTCGATGGCCTGGCGCATCTGCTAAAATAAACTGACGCTTAGCGGTAGCAAAACGGGTTTGTGTAAAATCAATAGTTATTCCCTGCTCCTGTTCTTCTTCTAAGCCATCCAGTAAATAAGCAAATTCCAAAAGCCGTCCCTGCTCTTGCGAACGGGCAGTAGCAAACTCTATCTTATCACTGGTTACTTGTTTGGTATCATAAAGCAAACGTCCTATTAACGTGGATTTCCCATGATCAACATGTCCTAAAAAAACAACTGTCAGTTCACCGGTAATTTCATTTTGGTTTATTTCCATAGCCAGATCTCCCTTGTGAGCAGCATTAACATTTACATATAGCCTTGTGCTCGTAGTTTTTGCATTGCATATGTGTCTGCCTTATCCTGCGCGCGGCCTGCTCGCTCTGATTTCCCGATATTCTTCAGTTCTTCTACAATATCTTTCACCGTCATTGCCTGTGATTCGATTGGGGTTGTGCAAGGCCAGCAGCCTAGGCTGCGATACCGTTTTCCGTCACGGGCAAAATACAAGGTTGTGACAGGTATTTTTTCTTGCTCAATATATTCCCAAACATCAATTTCCGTCCATGATAGTAGCGGATGTACACGTACATGAGAGCCTGGCGGAAAATCCGTATTATACTGCGTCCAAATTTCCGGTGCTTGCTCTTTATATTGCCACTCAAAATTGGCATTGCGCACACTAAAAAACCGTTCTTTTGATCGAGATTTTTCTTCATCCCGCCTAATTCCCAGCAAAACGGCATCAAAGCCATGTCGCTCCACCGTTTGGCGAAAAGCTTCGGTCTTTAAAGCTGTGCAGCATGCTAACCGGCCTTGTTCCGGATTCATGCCTGTAGCTAAGGCAGTTTCGTTTTTGCCAATAACCAGCTGCAAGCCCCACTCCTGAATCAACCGATCCCGGTGGACAATCATTTCGGGTATTTTAAAAGTTGTATCAATATGCACTAAAGGTATCGGACAATTGCCGAGGAAAGCCTTTCTAGCCAGCCATAATAAAACGGTTGAGTCTTTGCCAATTGACCATAACATGCTTGGCTTTTTAAATTTGGCATATGCCTCACGAATAATATATATGCTTTCTGCTTCTAAATTCCTTAGTCTTTCCGTCATATAGTCACTCCTCATAGGTTTACTTTAGAGGTGGTAAAATAAGGCAAATTTCTTAAAAAAGGATCTCGTCTTGTTCCCCGAGGTAGCCGAAGCGCCGCATCACGGTCGCATGATTTCTCACAATCAGTGAGATTTGGGCTGGGGTTAGTACGTTACGATAACTCCCCACTTTGCCTTCCCGGAAAAAAGCAGCCATATTGGCAGGCTTTTCACGAAAGCCCGCGCATTCTTCCTGCTGTTTTAAAGTCTTAAAATCAGCTCCAGCTATTGCCTGCTGGATTTCTTTCGAACCTGCGGGGAATCCAGCAAAAGCTGCTGCCATTGTGAAGGTCTCTAAAGGCTTGGCATGCATATCTTCATAACGAATCACTTTCACCGGGAATTCCGGTCCATTTGTCCAACTTTCCACATGACCGCTCCAGGTCATCAGCGACTGTTTTAATTTGATATGCAAGTGGCGGGTACTACCAGAAAAACAATAGTTTGGATTGTTCATATGCTCAATCGCGGTGTCAACATCACATCCAAGATGAAAGGCCAGGGACACCGCTGTATCCAGGGGGTTTCGAATAATATATATGGCACCATGGCAGCCGCTTGTAGGGATAAGGGGCTTTCCATCCGCCAGAAAAGTGTAGGCATCATGTATTTTTATATATAAAGGCTTGGGGGCTTGAGCAGCCATATAGGCATAGACTTTAGGACGCAATACATCGATTTCTTCCGCAGTCAAATCGGAAGCCTCTATCCCTAGTATATAGTCAAAAATGCTTCGCAAACTGGCAGTTCCGTCTGTTTTCAGGCTATTAATATCTATCGAATCTTTATTTGCGCATAGTAAATGGCTAAGGAAGGTGCGGAACCAGGTATTGCCTGATTTAGGATAAGAGGCCAGCCAAAAGATACCTGTCATAAGCCTACCTCCTCCTCAAGCCGAGTTACTAGATCATCTAGCCAAAAACCATCCATAGGGTAACAGATGCGGAAGGTGTCAACAGCGTTCGCAAGTTGGCTGCATTGCTTTAGATGGGCTGGACGCCCACCTTTCCCCGATAAAAACCAGTAACGATAGGTATTAGTGTCGATTGTCGCGAGTTTCTCTGAATCTGTTACTTTGAGAAGTTGAACTTCTTTCGTATTATCGCGGGTCAGTTGACAGAACCACCTTAGTGGCACCGTTTTCGCGGAAAACATCCTATCAAGCGGAAGCTGATACTTTTCCAAATTTTTACGTACCCGTGGCAACAAAGCAATATCCTCTCCCAGTTCTTCCACCGCATCTGCCCAGAGCTTGAGCCGGGGATGGCCTGGGACAATTTCCGGCCGCCCCGTGCTGGACAATGAAATCACACATAACTCATCAGTCAAAAATTGATAATTTTTTTTGCAGAGCATACCTGCCAGGGTCGATTTGCCAACCCCGGAATCGCCACTGAGAAGAATCCCCTGACCGTTAATTGCTACTGCAGCACCATGCAGTACGAACTGCCCCCGCAACTGCAGCAAGGCGCCTAATACGGGTCCCAGTAGAAATACTTGCACGTCAGCATCAGCAGCAGTTACAAATGGTTCTACAATAATTTCGTGTCTATTGATTATATAGTAGCGGGCCACTCCGTCCAGGTTGAGTAAAAATTCCCCGGGAGCAACCTGAAAAAGTATCGCATTAATAATTGCATTTTCCAGAGAGTCCGGGACAGCTCCATACCGTATTACTACATCTGGTGAGCCTTTCCCCTCTACAAGGCCTGGCAAATAAAAATCCGAAGCGATAGTTAACCCATAGGCCTTATAGAGAAATTGCTTCCGTCTCATTGTTTTCACCCAACCTCCATTGATATTTCGTTGGAAAACTACGACGATTATGATAAAAAACAGATCTTACCGTGATGTAGTCTGGCACTATAAGTAATGGGAAATAATTAAACACAAAGTATACCGATATAATATATTATAAATAACATTTATTTGAATTTACTTCATAAATTATTTCTGTAATAAAATCATTTGTTTTAATAGGTAAACAAATATTAAATATTGTATGCGTATAATTCATGATAGAACATTGAATTGGGGCAGCGTTAATTACTTTGGGGGAAATGAACAGGATTTAAGCTGAGGGAGCGTAATAAATTATGCAATCTGTTATCCATTATATTAATACGGAAGTATTAAATTTAAAGAAGTTATTGAACAATCTCATGGAGTGTTCCGATATTGTTCGCTGGAACTATTCAAGGATAGTAGTGTCAGGGGCAGGGGACTACCAATGGGAAGCATTGAACGATAATGGACGAAAAATTCAGGACCAGTTATGTAATGAGTATGCTCGCTTTATAAGTTTGATCCGATTTTTGTTAACTGATTTGACGGGAACGCAACAACGTGTTTTGAGTACATCAGCTCAAAAGGTACAAAACCTCATTGAACAGAGTGGACTTCTTTTTAAAATGGACAAAGAAGAACAACTTAATGATGCAGTGAAAGCGCTTGATCTACTATTTCAATTGATAGCAGCAGCGTATGAAGTGACAGAAGAATACTGCATAATTATTCCTGATAGTAGTGCTTTGATAGCTAATCCGGAATTTGAAAAGTGGAATTTCGATGAAATACACAGATTTAAAATCTTATTATTGCCGATAATAGCAAATGATCTTGATAAGGATACTGCGAATAATGAGATTAAAAATAAAATTTTAGAATATGCAAAACGTGGAAGTCTTTTAGAAGGAATAAAAATTAATGAACAAAATATAATTCAGCTCGCTGGTGATTTGCAAATAGAAAAAACATTGCCATGGCTGGATATAAATGATAATTATGATAAAATAATTGCCACTTATTTTGAAATTGTAAAGGTAAATCCGCACTCCCAGGTAGTTCTTATAACAAACAATTCAAGTTTGCAGGAAAAGGCACTTTTATCAAACGTAATCCATAGTAAGCCACCCGTTCGAAAAATAGAGGGTACTCCAGCAAAGCGTGCGCCGGTAAAGAGTATGCCAATAGATGATATAAAACCAGATGTTGAACCAGTGAAGCCAGCGCCATCAAATAGTAAAAATCAAAAGGCTATGCCACAAGGTGCGGATAGTAAGTCTGAGAATAAACCAATAAAGGTTACAATTCCACCTATTATACAAAATAAACCGCCAATAGGTATCAAAACAAAAGCACCTAAACCACCTAGACCCCCTAAGATAAAATTTCCGCCTAATTTTAATACTGCAAAAGCGGATAGTAAGAAGTCATCAGCTGTTAAACCAAAACGGTAATCAGACCTGCTTACGCAAGAAATTATTGCTGTAATTTAAAATCAATTGTAAAAAACAACGCTGGATGCAACGAACGAAGGGAACCCAGATGAAGGGATAGGCTCTTGCCTGCATAAAAAGACTACCAAGCCCAATAGGGTTGGTAGTCTTTTACTAACTTAATTAGCAATCAAGGCTGTCTCTTTTTCTTTATGGAGATAATAGCCTACGCCCCAGACTGTTTTTAGATTAGTGAGTTTGAGTTTTTTTCGTAGGTAATGAATGTAGAGATTGACGGTGGTGAATTCAGCTTCGGAAAAATAGCCCCAGACCTTTTGGATGATTTGTTCTTTGGTTACTACATGACCGTAGTTAAGGATTAACAGCTCCAAAAGCTGGGATTCCTTGAGTGTTAGTTGAATGACGTCATTGCCTTTTACTACTTGGCAGCGCAGCGGGTTTAAGATAAGGTCGTCGGCAGTTAGCACGTTTTCCGATATTGCTCCGCCGCGGCGGCGGGTTAAGGCTTTGAGCCGTGCTAATAATTCCACCGAATAAAAGGGCTTAATCAAGTAATCGTCTGCGCCTGCATCCAGGCCCTCGGCCCGGTCTTCAGGAGAATCCTTGGCAGTTAAAAAAATAACAGGGGTATCATGTCCCAGACTGCGAAATTCCTTGAGTAAAGAAATTCCATCTTGTTGAGGCAGCATGCGGTCTAACACAATAATGTCATAGATGTCAGTGCAGGCCATTTCCAGGCCTGTTTGCCCGTCGAGAGCGGCATCTACTACGAAGCCATTTTTCCTTAGTAAGTGCGATAATGAGTCGACTAACTTGCTTTCGTCTTCTACGAGCAGTAGTTTCATGTAACTACAACCTTTGTAACCACAGCCTTGTGAAAAATTTTCCATCCTTGGTATCTATATCTATTTTGCCATATAAATGTTGGAACTTTATTTAATACAAATATTTATTTTGAAAAAATTAAATATTTGGTGTTGCAGGCAACAAAATAGTGAAGATTGTTCCTACGTTAGGTGTACTGCTTACAGAAATTGAGCCGCCATGACTTTCAATAATCCATTTGGCAATGGCCAGCCCTAGTCCGGAACCGCCATTATTGCGGGATTCATCTACCTGGTAGAAACGGTCAAAAATTCTCTCTAGATGTTGAGGTTTCATCCCTTCGCCTGAGTCGGTAATGGTTAGTAGTAGTTTATTGCCTGTTTGGGACAAGGCAACTATAATTTTCCCGCCAGGAGCAGTGTGACGGCTGGCATTATCCAGCAGGATGGCAATGACTTGTTTTAGCTGATGCTTATCGCCAAAGACTTCTGTATTTCGATTAGCGTGTACTTCCAGCGATAAATTCTTTTGTTGGGCAATTGCTTCAAAGGGAGCAGCGGCCTCGCTAAGAAGTATATCGAAAGGAAAGAGTTGTTTATTGGGCGATTGCTGCTTTGAATCTGCTCTGGCTAGAAACAGGAGGGAATTAACGAGGTTTTTCATACAGGTGCTTTCCTCTTGGATATTATCTAACCATTTGCTCTGACTTGCTACGGTTTCGTCCAGGCTGTCTTTGATAATATCCAAGTTGGTTTGAATAATAGTGAGCGGTGTGCGTAATTCATGGGATGCATCAGAAAGAAAATCATGTTGTTGCTGCCAGGCTTTTTTTATTGGGAGCATGGCGCGATTAGCCATGTAGAAGCTAGCGCCAAAGGAGAGGAGGGCGCAGACAAGACCGACAGCAAGGAGAGTTGTCAGCACAAGTTGCAGCATGCTAGTTTCCGGGGTTAAATCATGAAAAACGATCACTGTACCAGGCGAGTTATGGAGTGGGGCTTTAAGATACGAGTAGGTTGTTTCTTTCAATATAATGGTGTCTTGAGTGGCCGTCGCTTGCAAGGTGCGTTCGGTAAGAGCTGTTAGACTGTCTGTATCCAGCGGCTGATTGGAGGATTGAAAGGTTATAGTGCCCGCAGGTGAAGTTTTTACAAAGAAAAAACTAGGTCCAGGAGGCGGGCCAGGGGGGATAAGCGGAGGAGGAGGAGGTCCAGCCGGAAGTTTTTCAGGACCTCTGGCAAGGTCTCTAGGCCGCATCGGCAAATCGCTGATTAGATCTGCCTGAATATCGGCTACGATTCGTTGTGATAAGAACTTGGTGTGTTTGGTGATATTGAATTTAGAAACCAAGTAGGTGCTGCAAATAAGCAAAAAGAAAAGGGTTAACATGATTACTACATTAATTGCAGTGAGTTTAAAGCGCAGCTTATGAAACATAACATAGTATGACTCCTTTTTTCACAGCCGTGTGAAGAGTACCCATCCATGGAAATCTATATTTATTTTTTTCAAATAAATAGTAAGGTTTTGTTGTTTTGGTAACTTTACAAATAATTTGTCGAAAAATCTCCCTAGTTTATATTGTAAAGCAAAGGGGGGGATTTGCCAAGAGTTCCCACAAATTTAATTCCAAAACACACGGTTATTTGAATTGACATTCCATATGGTGAAATATTATGACTATTCCTTAAACTATCAAAGGAGTTTTTTAGCGGAGAGCGTATTACTATAACTATAAAATAGCATTACGTTTTACGATGTGGCACAATTAAGTAATACTACAAATACTAGGAGGAGCTTATATGGAAGTCAGACATTCTGTTCATCCGGAGGATGTTAAACGATTAACTACTGAGGAATTAAGAGAGCGATTTTTGATTCAGGGATTATTTCAGCCTGATGAAATTAAGCTGGTATACAGCCATGTTGACCGCATGATTGCCGGCAGCGCCTGTCCCAGCAAGCCATTGGCGCTTAGTGGGGGCAAGGAATTAGGTGTAAGTTATTTTTTGGAGAGAAGAGAATTGGGGGTAATCAATATTGGCGGCGCTGGTGTGGTCACGGTGGATGGTGCTGAGTACAAGCTTGATAGCACTGATGCCCTCTATGTAGGCATGGGTGCCAAAGAGATTATTTTTACAAGTGAGGATGCAAAGAAACCAGCTAAATTTTATCTTAACAGTGCGCCGGCCCATATGACCTATCCGACTGTTAAAATTGAACGTAAGGGTATTACTCCGGTTCACCTTGGCTCAATCCAAAGCTCCAATGAAAGAAATATCTACAAATATATTGAACCCAATACTGTTAAGAGTTGTCAATTGGTAATGGGAATGACTGTCTTAGAGCCAGGCAACATGTGGAATAGTATGCCTTGCCATACTCATGACCGGCGGATGGAAGTATATCTGTATTTCAACCTGCCGGAAGAGGCTTCGATGTTCCATCTCATGGGCGAGCCTGATCAGACACGGCATCTTGTCCTTAAAAATGAGGAGGCTGTCATTTCGCCTAGCTGGTCTATCCATGCTGGTGTAGCAACCAGCTGTTATACCTTTATTTGGGGTATGGCAGGCGAAAATCAGACCTTTGACGATATGGATCATGTTGCCATGAAGGATTTACGTTAGTAGTGAACTCGTTTCAGCAGAGCTGAAACATCGGGAGTTCAGGTGGAGAGTCTACTCCACCTGAACTGACGCCGCCTGTAGAGGCGGGAGGCTTGACTCAGCGATTAATATAAAAGGCAGTAGTGGCTAGCATTTAATACGTGTGAGTGACAGAATATTTTGTAAGCGGAGAGTAGGAGAGGATGCCGGTGCCGGGCTTAGAAGTACAGTCCTTGCAGCGAACATTTGATATATTAGAGGTCGTTGCCAATAGTGTTTCGCCGGTAAGCCTAAAATATATTACAGATGAGACAGGGTTGCCAAAATCCACTGTCTATCGGCTGCTTAATAATCTGGAAAAACGGGATTATGTGAAATGTAATAGTAATGGCAGTTATCGGCTGGGTATCCAATTGCTGATGATGAGTCAGCGGGCCGAACAGAATTTTGATATTAAGCATTTAGCCAGAAAGTATTTGGTGCAGTTGAACAAATTGACCAAAGAAACTGTTCATCTGGGAATTTTGACTAAGCATCGGGTTTTGTATGTTGATACGGTAGAGAGTCCGCATGCTTTGCGGCTGGTTGCTAAGTTAGGTACAACTAATTCTGTTCATTGTACAGCGTTAGGTAAGGCACTGCTTGTTGAACATGATGCGGCCATAATCAGGGAGTTTCTCGCCATAGATGGAATGGAGCGGCGGACAGAATATACCTTATGCACGGTTGATGCTTATTTAGCTGAGATAGCGAAGATTCGCAGGGTAGGGTATGCGTTGGACGATTGTGAGAGTGAACTTGATGGCCGGTGTATTGGGGCGCCTATTTATGATAATTCCGGTCAGGTTGTGGCGGCGATCAGTATTTCTGGTTTAGCCTCCCGCTTTTCCAAGGAATATATTGAAAACGAAGTTGCTGGCAAGCTTTTGGAAAGTACTGGGGAGATATCAAGGGCGCTTGGTTATGCAGGAATATAAATAGGGGTTAACTCCCGAAAAAAACAAGGGGGATGGATATGAATACAAAAAAAATTTTAGTTGCAGCGTTGTCTGTGGTAATAGCCGGTTCGATGCTATTAGCTGGCTGCGGACAAAAGGATTCTAAGCCTGCTGGAGACAAAAAAGATGGAGCTACCTACAAATTCCGGCTTGCTGAAAGTAATCCAGAGGAACATCCGGTAACGTTAGGTGACAAAAAGTTTGCAGAGTTGGTAGCGCAGCGTTCCAATGGCCGTATTACTATTGATGTTTTCGCAGGAGCGCAATTAGGGGAAGAGAAAGCGGTGATTGAACAAGTACAATTAGGTGCTATTGAGTTTACACGGGTAAGTGCATCACCATTAGGTGAATTTAACAAACAAATGAGTGTTTTTTCCTTGCCTTATGTTTTTGATAATGAAGACCATATGTGGAATTTTCTCAAAGGTGAAATGGGCGAAAAAATGTTGAATGATTTGCAACCATCCAGAATGAAAGGGTTGGCTTATTATACTGGCGGCGCCCGCAGTTTCTATTCACTTAAACCACTTACTGGTGTTGACAGCCTGAAAGGGCTGAAAATTCGGGTTATGCAAAATAAAATTAACATGGATATGGTTGCTGCTTTAGGTGGCAGTGCAACTCCCATGCCGGCTGGTGAAATATATAGTGCTTTGCAAACAGGGGTAATTGACGGCGCTGAAAATAACTATCCAACATTTGTTGCGCAAAACCACTATCAGTCAGCTAAGCATTACATTCTGGATGCTCACCAACGAATTCCTGAAGTGTTATTAATGAGTAAGGCTGCCTGGGAAAAGCTATCGCCTGAGGATCAAAAACTCATTAAACAAGCGGCTATGGATTCAGTAGATTATCAAAGAGAAGTTTGGACTAAAACAGAAAAAGAGGCCGAAGCCAAAATTCGTGCAGCAGGCGTAACCATTACCGAAGTAAAAGATCTCAAACCTTGGCAAGCTGCTGTTAAACCTGTAATTGATAAATACGGCGCAGACTTTAAAGAAGTACTTAGTGCTATTGATAAGGCTCGCAGCTAGTTGATAAAAAAATGCACTGCAGATCGCTGCGGTGCATTTTTTTAATCAATTAGTATTCCCAGAACATTTTTTGAATAGCTTGTGGGTTATCAGTTTTGGTTAGGGCTAGCATTAAAAGGATACGAGCCTTTTGAGGGTTTAGATTATCGCTAGCGACAAAGTTATATTTATCATCATTAGCTTCGCCGTTACGGGCAATAATACCGTTGCCAACGCGGGCACTTCTTACAATGACAACTCCTTTTTTCTGAGCAGCTTCAATGGCAGGGTATTCGGCTTTGCCGATGCTGCCGTTACCAGTGCCGGCGTGGACAATGCCTTTGGCACCTGCGCGGGTAAGCGCCTCAACCACAACGCCGGTATTGTTGGCATAGTGGTAAGCAATATCAACACGGGGTAGATCAGTTAATTGGCTAATGTCAAATACAGTAGCGGTGGTATGTTTGCGTAAAGGAGCTCGATAAAA
>Ga0316604_10002725_pt1 | contig 13149 bp, 14 predicted proteins | sample OWC_soil_day20_C_FD_207650 | JGI IMG/M metagenome (GOLD analysis project Ga0316604, IMG submission 207650) | Wetland soil microbial communities from Old Woman Creek delta, Ohio, United States - OWC_soil_day20_CT | ecosystem: Environmental > Terrestrial > Soil > Wetlands | place: USA: Ohio... | reverse complement strand
ATGATCGGCTGGTCAGGAACGCTGAGCGTGAAGTCCTTGTTGACAGTGATCTTCTGTCCGGTCGTTGGGACCTTGATGTGGGCGTACATGGTGTCTCCGAGCAGGGTCTTCTTGTGAACGGTGTCCGGCTCCGGCACACGCCGGATGGCCGACTGGCCTCGTACAAAGCAGGCTGGGCAGTTTACTCGGGCCGGTTGTCCTGAGCCTCCCTGAGTATTGGTCCATGTCAACCGAGGGCGAGAACCGGACGTTTCAAGTCACGGACAACAAACCCGCTGTGGCGACCGACAAACCGGCCGCGGCGACCGAAAGGCCGAAGCCGTAACTTCGGCCGCCCGCAACGAGGGCCAGCATACGTCCCTGTCCTTTTTGTTCAGCGCTTCCGTTTCGAACTTTCGGGGCCGCCGCGCTAAAGTGCGATCCGGCACCTTTCCCGCTGTCCAATGCTCACACCACTCACGACGTTTCGACGACTCACCCTCATACTGGCCGCGTTACTGCTGATCGGCAGCGCTCATGCCCAGACCGGTCCGCAACCCACTCTGCCGACAAGGCGCCTAACGGCCGGCATGCATGTCATCACTGCAGAGCTTGCGACCACGCCGCACAGCCGCACGGTCGGGATGATGTTCCGCGAAAAGACTGCGCCTAACCACGGGATGCTGTTCGTCTTCGAATACAAGGGACAGCAATGCTTCTGGATGCGCAACACCCCGCTGCCGCTGTCGATTGCCTTCATCGACGACGACGGCACGATCCGGCAGATCACCGACATGGCCCCGAAGACCGAAACGCTGCACTGTTCGCAGCATCCGGTGCGCTACGCGCTGGAAATGGAGCAGGGCTGGTTCGCGAAAAAGGGCGCGGCGATCGGTTCGAAGATCGGCGGCCTGCCCGCGCTGAATTGAAAACGGCCGCGCACGCGGCCGTCTTCGCGCTACCCGGCTGCCTCAGCCGAAGTTGCGCGCGGCGAAGTCCCAGTTGACCAGCGACGCGAGGAACGTCTCGACGAACTTCGGACGCGCGTTGCGGTAGTCGATGTAGTAGGCGTGCTCCCAGACATCGATCGTCAGCAGCGGTTTGTCCGCCGTTGTCAGCGGCGTTGCGGCATTGCTGGTGTTGACGATGTCGACACTGCCGTCGCCTTTTTTCACCAGCCACGTCCAGCCGGAACCGAAATTGCCGACCGCGCTCTTCGTGAAGGCCTCCTTGAAGGCTGCAAAGGTGCCCCATTTGGCCGTGATCGCCTGGGCCAGCGACCCGGCAGGTTCGCCGCCGCCGCCCGGCTTCATGCAGTTCCAGAAGAAAGTGTGGTTCCAGACCTGGGCGGCGTTGTTGAACATGCCGCCCGATGCCTTGCGGATGATGTCCTCGAGCGCGAGTGTCTCGAACTCCGTTCCCTTGATCAGGTTGTTGAGGTTGGTGACGTAGGCCTGATGGTGCTTGCCGTAGTGGTACTCGAAGGTCTCCTTCGACATGTGCGGGGCAAGCGCGTCGGGGGCGTAGGGAAGCGCGGGAAGCTTGTGTTCCATGCTGGACCTCGGAGTGGTTCAAGTAGAGAACAAGGATTCTATCGTCGCAGGTTCAGTGTGCGCTCTCACCCGAATCGGGGCCATTGTCGTCGACGGATTCGACGCGTACGCCGGCCCGGCCACGTGCCAGCACGACCTGCAACCGGTCACCCGCCGCGAGGGCGCTCGAATTCGTCACCGCACGCCCCGACGCGTCGAGTGCCATCGCATAGCCACGGCTCAATACTGCCTGGGGGTCCAGCGCAGTCAACCGACCCACCAGCGGCATCAGCCGCAGCGCGCGTTCGCTGATTGTCGACCGCCCGAAGGCCACGACCCGGTTGCGACAGGCAAGCGCACCCTCCACGTCAGGCTGCGGGCGCGCCTGCAGGCAGCGGGCCTGCAACGAAGAAAGGCGCGACGCCGAACGCCCCGCTAAACGCGCTGCGGCAGTCACTGCACGGGACTGCAGGCCACCGATGCGTGCCTCGAGCGATGCCAGGACCGCGCGCGGCGTCGCGAGGCGCCGCTGTGCGTAATCGACGCGCTGGGCGGCCGCCTGCAGTCGTGCCTGCAGTTGACGTGCCAGATGCCGCAGCTGCGACGCGATGTCTTCGCGCAGGCGCTGTGCCGCGGGGGCCACCAGTTCCGCCGCAGCCGTCGGTGTGGGCGCACGTACGTCGGCAACAAGATCGGCGATCGTGAAGTCGCTTTCGTGTCCGACGCCGACCACGACCGGCAGCGCGGAGGCGCGGATCGCGCGTGCAACGGCTTCCTCGTTGAACGACCACAGGTCCTCGATGGACCCGCCGCCGCGGACCAGCAGCACGACGTCGACCTCGGCGCGCGCGGAGACACGTGCCAGCATCGCTGCGATCTGCGCGCCCGCGCCTGTGCCCTGCACCGGTACCGGATAGACGATGACCTGCAGGTACGGTGCACGCCGCTGCAACGCGCTCAGCACGTCGCGCAACGCGGCCGCCTGCAACGAGGTCACGACACCGACGCGGCGCGGCATCGGCGGCAACGGTCGTCGCGGTTGATCAAACAGCCCCTCGGCCGTGAGGCGCTGCTTGAGCCGCAGGAACTCCTCGTACAGCCGGCCCAGCCCGGCGCGCCGCATCGACTCAATGTTGAGCTGAAATTCGCCGCGCGCTTCGTACAGCGAGACAATCGCGTTGACCTCGACGTCATCGCCGTCACGCGGCAGCCAGTCAAGTAGGCTGTTGCGTCCGCGGAACATGACGCAGCGGACTTGCGCGGAGTCATCCTTCAGCCCGAAGTACCAATGGCCACTCGCAGCGCGCGTCAGGTTGCAGATCTCTCCTTGCACACGCGCCAGCGGGAAGCTGCGTTCGAGCAGTCCCGCAACTGCGCGGTTCAACGCGGAAACCGTCAGCGCGGGCCGCGCCGTTGCTGGATCGGAGCCTTCAAACCCAAGCGCCATGCGGGTTTCCGGGCAAAAGCTGTCCACAAAGCGCCCCAGATCGCGGCTCGCGGCGTCTCACTCGAGCTGCGGACCCGGCGATAGCGATCAAGTGCTTGATTTCCATGAGGTTTTCGAAGTGCTCAATCGGTGGGCATGCCACGCAAAGGCCGTTGCGACAAGGGTTTAGAGCAAGTCTCACAAAGTTGTTCACATACTTGTCCACAGGAACTGTGGAAACTTGCGGCGACCCTCTCACCCCACTACGCTTCGCGCTCTTCTCGCGCCGCACAACCGGAGTCAACGCCGTTGCTTGCCATCATCATCGAGCTGGGCTGGCCTGTATGGCCGCTGATCCTCGCGTCCGTCCTGGCGCTGGCACTGATCATCGAGCGAACCATCGCCCTGCGTCGCCCGCGCATCTTACCGAGCGACCTGCTGAACGATGTGGCCGGTCTAGTGAAGAAACAGTCCGTGTCCTCTGACGTCCTGTCCAAGCTCGAGCAGAACTCGCCGCTCGGAAAAGTGCTTGCCGCGGGACTGCGCAACGACCGCGTGCTGCGCGAAGGCGCGATCCAGCAGATCGAGGCGGCGGGTGCCGTCGTCGCGAACCGGCTGACCAAGAACCTCACCTTGCTGGGATCGATCGGGTCGATTGCGCCACTGCTCGGACTGTTCGGCACCGTGGTCGGAATGATTCAGATCTTCGCCTCGCAGCAAGCCGGCTCGAGTCCCCAGGAGCTCGCGCACGGCATCTCTGTCGCCCTGTACTGCACCGCGTTCGGCATCATCGTCGCGGTGCCGGCCGTACTGGCACACCGGTACTTCCGTCGTCTTGTCGAGGACTATCTGGTCGACATGGAAGAACAGGCGGAGCGCCTGCTGGAGCTCGTCTACGGCGACCGGAGGACCTGATGCGCTTCCGGCGCCCGTACGAAGAAGAGCCGGAGGTCAACCTGATTCCGCTCATCGATGTCCTGCTGATCGTGCTGATCTTCCTGGCGGTCAGCACCACCTACTCACGGTTCGCGGAACTGAAGATCCAGCTGCCTTCAGCCGACGCCACAGCGCCGGCGACGCCGCCCAACATCATCAACGTGGCGGTCACGGCGGACGGTCGATACGCACTCGACAAGGCCATGCTGCCCGATTCCGCGAGCCTGGCGGAGGCACTCACGCGCGCCGCGCAGGGTCGCGAGGACGTGCTGCTGGTGATCAATGCAGACGCGCAGGCACCGCACCAGTCGGTCATCAGCGTGATGGAAGCTTCGCGCCTGGCGGGCATCGTCCGCATCAGCTTCGCAACCCAGCGAGCCTCCGGTCGCCGCTGATCCCGCGTTGACGGCCAGCGCCCGCCTCGCTTCGCTGCTGGCATCGGCCTGGCGCCGGCGCGGCCCGCTCGCCTGGCTGCTGTCGCCGCTCGCTCTGCTCTATGCGGCCGTTACCGGCCTGCGACGGCGCGCCTATGCGAGCGGCTTCTTCCAGTCCACGCGCGCCGCTGCTCCCGTGGTGGTGATCGGCAATCTTTACGTCGGCGGCACGGGCAAGACTCCGCTCACGATCGAACTCGTTCGCGCGCTGATCCAGCGCGGCTTCAAGCCGGGAGTCGTCTCGCGCGGCTATGGCGGCACGGGTAGCGGCGCGCGTCTGGTCACCTCGGCCGACTCCGCCGCAGACGTGGGGGACGAGCCGTTGTTGATCGCGGCTGCCACGGGCGTCCCGGTGGCGGTGGGAGCGCTACGCGCGCGGGCCGCAACTTTGCTTCTGGCGAACCATCCCTCGTGCGATGTGGTGATCGCCGACGACGGGTTGCAGCACCTCGCCCTGAGACGCGACGTCGAGATCGCACTGATCGATGAGCGGATGCTCGGCAATGGCTGGGTGCTCCCGGCGGGGCCTCTGCGCGAGCCGCCGGGCCGCCTTGATAAGGTCGACGCGATCGTGCTGCATGGCGCGGCGCACTCACCGGTTAGCGGTGTGCCCTGCTTCAGCATGCATACGGGCCTCGCGGATCATGCGTACCGCCTTGGCGACCGCTCGCAGAGCGTTGCGCTTGACGAACTCGTGCAGCGCCAACAAACCACGCGAATTTCGATCACGGCGGCCGCAGGTATCGGCGTCCCCCAACGGTTCTTCGACATGCTGAGCGCAGCCGGCCTGCGCATCGAGCCGCTGCCGCTGCCCGATCATTTCGACTACCGTGACAATCCCTTTGCTGGCCGGCACGCGGATCTCCTGCTGATCACCGAAAAGGACGCCGTAAAATGCCGTCGTGCCGATACGCTGCGCAACGACCAGCGCATCTGGGTGATGCCGCTGCAGGCACGTGTCGACACGAAACTCGTCGACCTGCTCGTTGCCCGCCTGAACCTTCTGCGAAAGAACCCGAATGGATCACCGGCTGCTTGACATCCTGGTCTGCCCGATCTGCAAGGGAACGCTCGAGTACGCCAAGAGCAGCCAGGAACTGGTCTGCAAGGCCGACGCGCTGGCCTATCCGATCCGCGACGGCATCCCGGTGATGCTGGAATCCGAAGCCCGCAAGGTCGACGCCGAAGAACTCGGTCGCTAGTCCGTCCCGGCGCGTCCCGTGAGTTTCATCGTCATCGTCCCGGCGCGGCTGGCGTCAACACGCCTGCCACGCAAGCCGCTCGCCGATATTGGCGGCGCGCCGATGGTCGTGCGTGTGGCGCAGCGCGCCCTGGCCAGCCGTGCAGAGCGGGTAGTCGTTGCCGCCGACGATGCCGAAGTCGTTGCGGCGTGCCGCGCACACGGGGTCGACGCCATCCTGACGTCGCCCACACATGAGACTGGCACCGATCGATTGGCAGAGGCTGTCGCGATGCTCGGACTGGCAGCCGAGCAGATCGTCGTCAACGTACAGGGTGACGAGCCGCTGCTGCCGCCGCAAATCATCGACGCGGTGGCCGCTGCACTGGATCAGCACGCGGACTGCGAGATCGCGACCGCGGCGCACCCGATCACCGATGCCGCCGAGTTCTTCAACCCGAACGTGGTCAAGGTGGTGACTGACCGCGAGGGCCGCGCGCTGTACTTCTCGCGTGCACCGATCCCCTGGGCACGCGACGCATTCGCTGCCTCCCGCGACACCTTGCCCGTGGAACTGCCCACACGGCGCCACGTTGGGATCTACGCCTACCGAGTGCGCTTCCTGCAGCGCTTTCCGCAACTGGAATCCGATGCGCTGGAGACCCAGGAGCGGCTCGAGCAGCTGCGCGCGCTGGCCCACGGATTTCGCATTGCCGTGGTCAACCTGACGGGCGCCCTACCACCGGGCGTCGACACTCCGGACGACCTCGAAGCGGTCCGTGCCTTGATTCGCGCCCAGCGATAGACTGCGCGCCTCGACGTAGCATCCAGGGATGCCGTTCCATGAAGCGAATCCTTACAGGCTTGCTGCTGGCAGCCGCGTTCGCCGTTGCAGGTCTGAACGCCAAGACGCTGCGCTGGGCATCGCAGGGTGATCCGCAGACCGCGGATCCCTATTCGCAGAACGAAGGATTGACCAACCAGTTCGCCGCGGCTGTTCACGACACGCTGGTGATGCGTGACGACACGCTGAAGCTCGTACCCGGGCTGGCAACCGGCTGGCAACAAGTCAATCCGGTGACCTGGCGCTTCACCTTGCGCCAGGGCGTCAAGTTCCACGACGGAACACCGTTCACTGCCGACGACATCGTGTTTTCCTACGAGCGTGCCAGCCACCCGAACTCGCAGTTGCGGCAGTACGCGATTCCCGTCGGCAAGCCACGCAAGATCGACGACTACACCGTCGAGTTCGTGCAAGAGCGGCCGAATCCGATCACGCTCGAGCATGCAACCACGATCTACATCATGAGCAAGGCGTGGGCGACGAAGAACAAGGTCGAGCGCCCGCTCGACTTCAAGGGCAAGGAGGAGACGTTCGCGTCACGCAACGCCAACGGCACCGGGGCATTCATCCTTGTGTCGCGCGAGCCCGGAATCCGCACCGTGCTGAAGCGCAACCCGAACTGGTGGGGCATCAAGGACGGACGCGCGCCGGGCAATGTGACCGAAGTCGTCTACACGCAGGTCAGCGCCGACGCGACCCGCACCGCCGCGCTGCTGTCGGGCCAGGTCGATTTCGTGCTCGACCCGCCGCCCCAGGACCTGAAGCGGATCGAGGAGAACCCGGGGACTAAGGTCGTGCGCGGACAGGAGAACCGCGTTGTCTTCTTCGGTTTCGATCAGTACCGCGACGAACTCTTGTATTCCGGCGTCAAGGGGAAGAATCCGTTCAAGGACGTGCGCGTCCGTCAAGCCGTCTATCAGGCCATCGATATCGAGGCCATTCGCTCGCGCATCATGCGCGGATCGGCGCAGCCGACCGGCAGCATCACGCCATCGATGCTGGCCTCGAATCCCGACGCCGAGAAACGCCTGACCTACGACCCGAACCGTGCGAAACAGCTGCTGTCGGATGCCGGCTATCCGAATGGCTTCGATGTCACCCTCGACTGCCCGAACAATCGTTACGTGAACGACGAGGAGATCTGCATCGCGGTCGCGGCAATGTTGGCGCGGATCGGCATCCAGACCAAGGTCACCGCGATGCCGCGTGCAACGTATTTCCCGAAGCTCGAGAAGTTCGACACCAGCTTCTACATGCTGGGCTGGGGCGGCGCGATCACTGACGCTCAGGTGATTTTGTCGCCGGTGTTGCGCTCGCCGGATCCGAAGACCGGCAACGGCTCGTTCAACTATGGCCGCTATGTCAATCCGAAACTCGATGCATTGATCGACTCCGCGGCGGTCGAATCGGACCAGGAATCGCGGCGAGTGATGATTCGCGAGGCGCTCGCCGAGCACAACGCCCAGGTTCACCACGTGCCGCTGCATCGCCAGATGATTCCGTGGGCGATGCGCAGCAATGTGAGCGTCGTGCACCGGCCCGACAATGCGCTGAACCTCTCGACCACGAAGATCGACTGACGCCGCCCCGGTCCACGGTCGAGCGAAGTTGAGCCACCAGCCCTCAAAGTCTTCCGAACGCCGGTCAGCCGAAGTGGCTGCCGCGCGTCGCCGGCGCGCCGCTCGATCCGGGTAGAATCCTGCGGTTTTGGCGCCGGGCAACGCTTCCGGACGCCCTATAACTGCGGCCGTCGGCACAAGGCACGGCGCCGAGCGAGCAGAGGACGGGGATGCGACTGATACTGCTGGGACCGCCTGGAGCGGGCAAAGGCACGCAGGCCGCCTTCATCAAGGAACGCTTCAGCATCCCGCAGATTTCCACGGGCGACATGCTTCGCGCCGCCGTCAAGGCGGGCACGCCACTCGGCCTGGCTGCCAAGAAAGTGATGGACGCCGGCGGCCTGGTCTCGGACGACATCATCATCCGTCTCGTCACGGACCGGCTCCGGCAGCCGGACACCGCCAACGGCTACCTGTTCGACGGTTTCCCGCGCACGATCCCGCAGGCCGACGCGATGAAGCACGCCGGGGTCGGGCTCGACTACGTGCTCGAAATCGACGTGCCAGACGGCGACATCATCGATCGCATGAGCGGGCGACGCGTGCATGTGGCCAGCGGCCGCACCTACCACGTGAGTTTCAATCCGCCGAAGGTGGCGGGCAAGGACGACGTCACCGGCGAGCCGCTGATCCTGCGCGACGACGACCGCGAGGACACGGTACGCAAGCGCCTCGAGGTCTATCACGCGCAGACCCGCGCACTGGTCGACTACTACACGCGCTGGGCCGCCACCGGCGAAGCCATCGCACCGAAGTACCGCAAGATCTCGGGCGTTGGACCGGTGGATCAGATCCGGAACCGCGCGTTCGACGCGCTGGCTTCCTAGTTTTCGCTTTTTCAGTTCCGCAGTTTCGATAAGGAGAACGTCATGTCTGGATTGGGACTCGCCCTGCTCTGCGGCCTTGCGGCCGTGGCGTTCGGCGGCTGGTCGATCACCTGGATCCTGAAGCAGCCGGCCGGCAACGCGAAGATGCAGGAGATTGCCGCCGCGGTGCAAACGGGCGCGCAGGCCTACCTGAACCGCCAGTACCGCACGATCGCGATCGTCGGCGTGGTGCTCGCAATCATCATCGCCGTCGTGCCGCAGCTTGGCCTGTGGACCGCGATCGGCTTCGTGCTCGGCGCGGTGCTCTCAGGCCTCGCGGGCTACGTCGGCATGAACGTGTCCGTGCGGTCGAACGTGCGCACGGCACAGGCGGCGACGCAGGGCCTGAACCCGGCGCTCAACATCGCCTTCCGCGGCGGCGCCATTACTGGCCTGCTGGTGGTCGGTCTCGGGCTGATCGGTGTGGCCGGCTTCTACTGGATCCTGACGAAGACGCACGCCAGCTCGACGACCCGCGACCTGCTGCACCCGATGATCGGGTTCGCCTTCGGTGCGTCGCTGATCTCGATCTTTGCGCGACTCGGCGGCGGCATTTTCACCAAGGGCGCCGACGTCGGCGCCGACCTGGTCGGCAAGGTGGAAGCCGGCATCCCGGAAGACGATCCACGCAACCCCGCGGTGATCGCCGACAACGTCGGTGACAACGTCGGCGACTGCGCCGGCATGGCCGCGGACCTGTTCGAGACCTTTGCCGTGACAGTGATCGCGACGATGCTGATCGGTGGCCTGGTGTTCAAGGGCTCGGACGCCGGCATCATCTATCCGCTGGTGATCTCGGGCGTGTCGATCCTGTCGTCGATCGTGGGCTGCTTCTTCGTCAAGGCACGGGAGGGCGGCAAGATCATGAATGCACTGTACCGCGGCCTCATTGTCGCTGCCGTGATCTCGCTGGTGCTGTTCTGGCCAGTGACAAGCTGGATCCTCGGCCCGGTGGTCGCCGGCGCCGGCGTCACCGTGATGAACCTCTACCTGGCCGCGGTCGTCGGCCTGCTGCTGACTGCGGCGCTGGTCTACATCACCGAGTACTACACGGGCACGCAGTTCGCGCCGGTCAAGTACGTGGCGCAGGCGTCGACGACCGGTCACGCGACCAACATAATCGCGGGCATCGCGGTGTCGATGAAGGCGTGCGCCTGGCCGGTGATTGCGATCTGCGCGGCGATCCTCGCCTCCTATTGGCTCGCCGGCCTTTACGGAATTGCGGTCGCGGCGACCTCAATGTTGTCGATGACCGGCATCATCGTCGCGCTCGACGCCTACGGCCCGATCACCGACAACGCCGGCGGCATTGCCGAAATGGCGGACATGCCGAAGGAAGTGCGGGCCATTACCGACCCGCTGGACGCCGTTGGCAACACGACCAAGGCGGTGACCAAGGGCTATGCGATCGGTTCGGCCGCCCTGGCCGCGCTGGTGCTGTTTGCCGACTACACCGGTGGCCTGGAGCAGGCCGGGATGAAGGTCACGTTCGACCTGTCGAACCACATGGTGATCATTGGTCTGTTCATTGGCGGCCTGATCCCGTTCCTCTTTGGCGCGATGGCCATGGAAGCCGTGGGCCGGGCCGCAGGCTCGGTGGTCGAGGAAGTGCGTCGCCAGTTCCGCGAGATCCCCGGGATCATGGAGTACAAGGCCAAGCCGGACTACAGCCGCGCGGTCGACATGCTGACGACGTCGGCGATCAAGGAAATGATGATCCCGTCGCTGCTGCCGGTGCTGGTGCCGATCGTGGTCGGCGTCATCCTTGGACCCGCGGCGCTCGGCGGCGTGCTGATGGGCACGATCGTCACGGGCCTGTTCGTTGCAATCTCGATGACGACCGGCGGCGGCGCGTGGGACAACGCCAAGAAGTACATCGAGGAAGGCCACCACGGCGGCAAGGGCTCGGACGCGCACAAGGCGGCCGTGACCGGCGACACCGTCGGCGACCCGTACAAGGACACCGCTGGTCCGGCGGTCAACCCGCTGATCAAGATCATCAACATCGTCGCGCTGCTGATCGTGCCGATCATTGCCGCGATCCATGGTGGCAAGCCGGCACCCGCGGCCGCGGCTCCGGCCGCGCCGGTCGTGGCGGAGATCGCCGCCGTCGCCGTGCCGGTCGTGGTCGTTGTCGGCGTGCCGAACCGCGTGCACTTCAACATCGGCTCCGACGACATCTCGGTGGCCGGCAAGCGCATCGTTGACGGTTATTCCAAGGCGCTGAAGGCGAACCCCGACGCGAAGGTGGAACTCTCCGGCTTCGCCGACCCCACCGGCGATGCCACGAAGAACCTTGAACTTGCCAAGGCTCGCGCGACGATGGTGCGTGATGCACTGGTCGCCGACGGCGTCGCGGCCGAGCGCATTGCGCTGGTCAAGCCCACTGACGTCATCGTCGGCCAGGGCAGCGACGCCGACGCGCGCCGCGTCGATATCATCCTGCGCTAAAGGAATCCGCATGTTCGACGAAGAAGATCGCGAAACCGGCTACGCGCTGTTCCTTGCCATCGCCCTGGCCATCGTCGTGTCGATCTTCACGATCGGCATCGCAGCCGGTACCGCGATCGGCCAGCTGGGCAAGAAGCCTACCGATGCAACCGCCGCCGCGTTGCCGGTTGCGGCTGCACCGGCGACCTCGAGCGCCGCAACGACGGACCGCTCGGTAGTCAAGCTGTACTTCGAACTCGGCAAGGCGGAACTCCCGGCGGACGCCCTGACCCAGCTGGCGCCGCTGCTAACAGCAGCCAGGGACAAGGGCGGCAAGTGGGTCGTCTCCGGCTACCACGATGCCAGCGGTGACGCGATGGCTAACGCCGAGCTCGCCAAGCAGCGCGCATTCGCCGTACGTGACCTGCTTGCAAACGCGGGCGTCGGCGCCGATGCGATCGAGTTGTCGAAGCCGGCCGTCACGACCGGAGGCGCCGATCCGCGCGAGGCGCGACGCGTCGAGGTCTCGCTGCGCTAGCGGGCGCGCTGCTTCATTGCCGGGCGGACAGCACTCGCTGCTCCGCCCTTTTTTCCTGGAGCCACCGATGCACCTGCGTGACGCCCGCGCCGAGGACATTCCGGCGATCCAGTCGATCTACGCCCACCATGTGATGCACGGGCTCGGGACCTTCGAGACCGAACCGCCGGATGCGCACGAGATGCAAGCGCGCCTGGCGCAGATCACCGGCGCCGGCTTTCCGTACCTGGTCGCGACCGACGGCAATGACGTGTTCGGCTATGCCTATGCGAATCACTTCCGTACCCGCGCGGCCTACCGCTACACCGTCGAGGACTCGATCTACGTGGCCCCGTATGCCATGGGCCATGGGGCCGGCAAGGCGCTGCTGAACGAACTGGTCGTCCGCAGCAGCAGGCTCGGCTTGCAGCAGATGCTGGCCATCATCGGCGACTCGGACAACGCCGCCTCGATCGGCGTTCATCGCGCCTGCGGCTTCGAACACGTCGGCACGATGACAGCAGTGGGCCGCAAGTTCGACCGCTGGATCGACGTCGTGATCATGCAGCGCGCGCTCGCCACCTAGATGTCGCGCACGTGCTGCAGCGCTTTGGCGGCTGATTCGTAGATATGCGGCGCAACGCCGCGCTTGCTCAGCGCCTTACCGAGCTTCGCGCGCAGGAATCCGGAAGTCGTGTACCGGCTGACCCCGAAGTAATAGTTGTCAACGAGCTGGTGCACCATATCGGCGTATTCCTGTGCCACTTCCGGCGCCAGGTCGAAATGATCGTAGTTGACGATGCCGTAGACCTTGTGACCGATCTCGTCCAGCCGGCGCTTGATCTCCGAATAAACGGCCACGACGTCGGCTGACGTACGTATCGCCAAGCGTTCGAAATTAAGGAACAGCACGTTGTGTTCCTCGTCGTACGACAGGCGCTGCTCCAGCGGGATCGCCAGCATCCGCTCGCGCAGGTTCATCGGCTCGCCCGCGAAGATCGCCAGATCCATCAGCACCGGGTCGCGTGGCACCACCGGCTTGAACTCCATGCGCGCCAGGATGTCGCGTTCGATATCGATGCCGGGCGCGACCTCGATGAGCTCGAGGCCGTGTTCCCCCAGCCGGAAAACGCAACGTTCGGTGATGTAGAGCGCCGGCTGGCCACGGCGGCGCGCCTCGCTGCCGGAAAACGTGCGGTGCTCCACCTGCCTGACGAATTTCCTGGGGCCGATGTCGTTCAGCAACCGCAGCTTGCCGTCCTCGAGATGGACCTGGAGGTCGCCGGCGCTGAAGGTTCCAACGAACACGACGCGCTTGGCCGACTGGGAAATATTGATGAAGCCCCCTGCACCCGCCAGGCGCGGCCCAAACTTGCTCACGTTGAG
>Ga0316604_10002723_pt1 | contig 13151 bp, 9 predicted proteins | sample OWC_soil_day20_C_FD_207650 | JGI IMG/M metagenome (GOLD analysis project Ga0316604, IMG submission 207650) | Wetland soil microbial communities from Old Woman Creek delta, Ohio, United States - OWC_soil_day20_CT | ecosystem: Environmental > Terrestrial > Soil > Wetlands | place: USA: Ohio... | reverse complement strand
CGACGGCACAGCCTTTATGGAGGATCGCTGGCAGCGACCCGAGGGTGGCGAAGGCATCACGCGGGTCATCGAAGGCGGGCGTTTCTTTGAACGCGGCGGAGTGAATTTCTCCCATGTGTTTGGCGACAAGCTGCCGCCTTCCGCTTCTGCCGGTCGCCCCGAACTGGCTGGACGCGGCTTCGAGGCGATGGGCGTGTCACTGGTACTGCATCCGCGCAATCCGTACTGTCCGACGGTGCACATGAATGTGCGCTGTTTCGTGGCCAACGCCCCCGCAGAGGCCAACGCAGGGGCAGCCTTCTCCGCACTCAACGATACGCAAGCGCAGGCACGGTCGGGCGATTTTCCGGGAGCGAGCCAAGGCGGCATCGAGGAGGCGACGAGACAGGCCTTGAGCGGCCGGCGAGGCGCCCCCGCAGAGGCCAACACAGGCGCAGCCCCGGAAAATCGCCCGACATGGTGGTTCGGCGGCGGCATGGATCTCACGCCCTACTACGGCTTTGAAGAAGACGTGCGCCACTTCCATGCCACATGCAAGCAGGCGGTGGAGCCCTTTGGCGCAGACCTGCATCCGCGTTTCAAAGCCTGGTGTGACCGGTATTTCTTCCTCAAGCATCGCAACGAGGCGCGCGGCGTGGGCGGGCTGTTTTTCGACGATTTCAACGAACTGGATTTCGCGCAGAGTTTTGCGCTGATCCGCAGCGTGGGCGACGCTTTCCTTCCGGCCTATCTGCCTGTCATAGAGCGGCGCCGGGATTGCGTATACGGCGAACGCGAGCGTGACTTCCAGGCCTATCGACGCGGCCGCTATGTGGAGTTCAATCTGGTCTTCGACCGCGGCACGCTCTTCGGCCTGCAGTCAGGCGGGCGCACCGAATCGATCCTGATGTCGATGCCACCCGAAGTGAAATGGCGCTACGCCTGGCAGCCGGAAGCCGGCAGTGCCGAGGCCCGGCTCTATGAAGATTTCCTGCCAGTGCGGGAATGGGTCTGAATGCCATTCGTTTGAGTCGGCTTCTTTCATCACCCGGGCATACTGGTAGCGTTAGAATGGCGCAGAACCTTTTCACGGGAAACGCATGATGAATGACAAAAACCGCTTTGCCGCAGGACTCTTCATTAGCTTGGGCGCGAGCCTGATCATTGCTGCCTGTGGTGGTGGCGGAGGCGGTGGAACGAGCAACCTGGGCTCTTCCAACAGTTCATCAAGCTCGTCGAGCAGTTCGTCCAGTTCCTCTTCGGGCGGCAGCCTGGCCTGGAATGTTTACGACGCCAGCGTGCTGCCGACCGCCAGTGGCGCCGTCAGCCTGGCCAACAGCACCAGCACCGTCTTCACGGTCGCGACGAATGCCAGCGACTTCACGGCCAATGGCAATGGCACGCTCACCCTCAACAGCATAAATATCGCGGCAGATACCCCGGTGGCCAAGCTCGCCAGCGTCTGGGATGCCAGCGGCAGCTATCCGAAGAGTGCAACGGCGTTGCTGCGGGTTGCCCCCGGAACGACCTATGCACTCAACCGGACCCTGGATCTGGAACTGGCGCTGGCCGATAGCGCGGTATCCGGCAGCCGGGTGAAGATGGTGATCTCGACTGCGGCCACGGGCGTTCAGCTTGAAAAATGGGATGGCACGACGACTCAGGCGGCGACCGTACCGACCGTCGATACCAGCGTCGCCCACACTTACCAGCTGACCATCACCCTGAGCAGCGCCACGACCGGCAGCATCAAGGTCTACGTCGACGGGGCCAGTACGCCCGTGCTGGACGTAAGCGGCACGCTACGCAGCACCACGAATGCCGGTGACAACTACATCAGCTTCGGCGATGGCGGCAGCAGCACGTATGAAAGCACGCTGGACTGGCTGATCTGGATCCCGGGCGCCTACACGCCGGCCCAGCTGTCCGGCAAGCTGCCATCCAACATCGGGACCACGACGGGTTATTGATCACACCCGAAGCGCCCTGCACAGCGGAGCTTCGGGCCTGTTTCACGCTACACCACAGCAGCGTGGTGAAATCATTGTGCGAGCAGTTTGACCGGTTCGATCACATTCACGCCACGCTGCTGCAACTCGGCCACGGCACGATCCGCATCGGTGAAGCGGATGATGACGATGGCGTGTTCGCCAACAGTGGTGCTGAACGCATACATGTACTCGATGTTGAGCCCGGCCGCATCCACATGCGCCAGGATGCGCGAGAGGCCGCCTGCGTCATCAGGCACTTCCACCGCCACCACATCCGTGAATTTGGCAATGTAGCCAGCGCCTTCAAGCGCGGCTTTCGCGGCAGCTGGGTCAGCCACGATCAGGCGCAGGATGCCGAATTCGCGGGTATCCGCGAGCGACAGGGTGTGGATGTTGACGCCCTTGGCGGCAAGCGCAGCACACGCTGCATGCAAGCGACCCGGGCGGTTCTCGATGAAGCTGGAAATCTGGGTGACTTTCATGATGGGTCTCCGTTCTGCTTCAGACTTTATATGCTTTTTGTATTTTCAAGAAATCATTGCAAGCGGCCCTGCGGCACGCGATAGCCTGTTCATGAATTCCGTTCATCCCACACACGCCTGGCCTTGCCTTCGCTGCGCGGAATGGTGTGCGGTTCAACCAGGCGCAAGCCCGCGCGGATGCCGGTGATACGTTCGATGGAGTGCGCCAGGCGGTGATGCAGTTCCTCCATCGCGCGAACCTGATCGCTGAACAGCTCGGCGCTGACCTCGACTTCCACACCCATCTGGTCGAGCCCTTTGCTGCGGGTGAGGATGATGCGGTAATGCGGCAAGGTACCTTCCACGGCAAGCAGGGCGGTTTCGATCTGCGAGGGGAAGACATTGACCCCACGGATGATGAACATGTCATCCGAACGGCGGCGGATGCGGTCGATGCGGCGAATCGTGCGCCCGCATGAACACGGCTCGGTGATAATGCGGGTGATGTCACGCGTGCGGTAGCGGATCATCGGCATGGCGCGCTTGGAGAGCGTCGTCAGCACCAGCTCGCCTTCTTCACCATCAGGCAGCACTTCAAGGGTTTCCGGGTTGATGATCTCGGGATAGAAATGATCCTCGAAGATATGCAGGCCATTCTGTGCCGAGCATTCGGCGCCCACGCCGGGACCAGTGATTTCGGAGAGGCCATAAATGTCATAAGCCTTGATGCCGGCGCCTTCCTCGATGCGTTCGCGCATGCCATCGGACCAGGGCTCGGCACCGAATACGCCGACACGCAGCGGCAACTCGCGCAGATCCACGCCGAGTTCCTGGGCCCGTTCGATCAGGTGCAGGAAATAGCTGGGCGTACAGGAAATGCCGGTGACGCCGAAATCGCGCATGAGCATGATCTGGCGGTCTGAATTGCCGCCCGAGGTCGGCACCACGGTGGCGCCGATGGCTTCCAGCCCGTAGTGCGCGCCCAGACCGCCGGTAAACAGCCCGTAGCCGTAAGCGTTCTGCACGATATCGCCGCGGTGGATGCCGGCCGAAGCAAAAGTACGCAGCATCGCCGAGGCCCATACCTGCAGGTCTTCCTGCGTGTAGGCCACCACGATGGGCTTGCCGGTGGTGCCACTGGATGCGTGCAGGCGAACCACTTCACTCATCGGGCTGGCGAACAGGCCGAAGGGATAGGTGTCGCGCAGATCGGTCTTGATCGTGAAGGGCAGCTTCGCCAGATCGGCCAGCGATTCGATGCTGGCCGGCGTGAGGCCGCGCTCATCCATGCGCTCGCGAAACAGGGGCACGTTCTCGTAGGCACGCGCCACGATGGCTTTCAGGCGACGCAGTTGCAGTTCGTGCAACTGCGCGGTGGGCAGATAGTCCGGCGCCGACACAGGATGGAACCCCTGGCCGACATCGTTCCAGTTCTCACGCAACATCATGTCTTGTCCCCTGTTCTTGTTGGCGCAGCCATGGCCACAACCGGTTGTCTGTGCGGAAATGACGTCCACTTCGCAAAGCGCTCAATCGCGACGTGGATGTCGCTCCCACAGGAAATTGCTAGCCTTGCATCACCGCCCGCCCCTGCGCGAAAGCTGCCAGATTGAGCTTGTGATGCTTCTCGGCGAGGTTGGCCTTGATCGCGTCTTCCCAGATGCCGACGGGCAGATCGAGATGCGTGCTGAGCACGCCGAGCAAAGCAATGTTGATCGACTTCGCCGGCAGCTTGCCGGGAATGTTCGCCAGCGCTTCGGGCGAAACAAGTACCCCGCCAGCCTTGAGCACATGACGATTGACTTCGACCTGATCCGGTGCGACGACGATCAGGCAATCGGCTTCGCCGCGCGTGATCATCGGGCTGTTCACCTTGGGGCCGAAACGCACGTCACTGGCCACCGAGCCACCGCGCTGGCTCATGCCGTGGATCTCGCTCTTCTTCACGTCCAGCCCGGCACGGAAAGCTGCATCGGCCAGGATGTCTGAAGCCTTCACCACGCCTTGTCCACCAAGGCCGGCGATCACTACGTTGATGACGTTTTGTTCGCTCATGGGTATTTCCTTACTCGGTCACAGCGGCGCTGCAAGCGGCATTGCGTGCCAGCAGTTTCTCGGCGGCAGCCTTGTCGTACTGGCGGATCTTCGGCGCGGCCAGGATGCACGGCCGGCGCGCCACGATCACCGCCAGTTCGCCACTCGCCAGCGCAGCGCTGACCGTGGTAGCCAGAGCGCCGTCTCCCGCCAGCGGATCAACCGTGACCACCTGCTTGAGGCCCATGGCGCGGCAGACTTCTTCGAAGTTGATCTTGTGGGTCGGCTCGTGGCGCAGATCGCGACCGGTGCCCGGGTGTTCCTGCTGGCCGGTCATGGCCGTGGTGCCGTTATCCAGAATCATCACGACATGGCCGGTTGCGGGCGGGTTGTAGACCATCTCGGCAAGCCCGGTGAGCCCGCTGTGCATGAAGGTGGAATCGCCAATCACGCTGACCACGCGGCGCGCTTCGGCTTCGGGCAAAACATGACGCAGGCCGAGGCCGACAGTGATCGAAGCGCCCATGCACACACAGGTGTCCATCGCCGAGAAAGGCGGCAGCACGCCCAGCGTGTAGCAGCCGATGTCGCCAGCAACGATGCAGTTCAGGTCGCGCAGGGTTTCGAACACCGGGCGATGCGAGCAACCCTCGCACAGCATCGGCGGCTTGCCGCGCGGCGCGGGAGCCTCTTCGGATTCATCGCGCGCGATGATGCGGCGCACGCGATCCACATTCAATTCGCCGAAGCGGAAGCGCTCGCTCTTGCCCTCGACCTTGAGCCCGGCAGCGAGCAGTTCGGTGACGAGGATCGGGTCGCCTTCTTCGATCACCAGGCAACGTTCGACCGAGGCCACGAATTCACGAATCGCGTTGAGCGGCAGCGGATAGGACACGCCCAGTTGCAGCACCGACGCTTCCGGCGCGGCATCGCGAACGTGCATCGCGGTGATGCCAGACGTGATGATGCCCAGCGCCTTGCCGCGCGGCTCGACAAGCGTCTGCGCACAGGACTCGGCATATGCGGCAACCTGTGCAAGCTTGTCGCGCAAACGCCGGTGGGCCGGACGGGCGTGGGCCGGAATCATCACGCGCGCCGGAATGTCACGCTGAAAGCTCGGCGCAGCCGCCGGTTGCGGCAGCGGCTTCTGCTCGACGATGCTCTTGGAATGGCAGACGCGGGTGGTCATGCGCAGGATCACCGGCAGACCGAATTGCTCGGAAATTGCGAAGCCGGCACCCGTGAAATCATAGGCCTGCTGCGAATCCGCCGGCTCCAGCATGATCACGCCGGCGGCGCGGGCGTAGTGGCGGTTGTCCTGCTCGTTCTGGCTCGACGCCATGCCGGGATCATCCGCCGAGACGAGGATCAGACCGCCCGTAACGCCCGTGTAGGCGGCGGTAAACAGCACATCGGCGGCGACATTCACGCCCACGTGCTTCATCGTGACCAGCGCCCGTGCCCCGCCGAAAGCCGCGCCGAGGCCGACTTCCAGTGCCACCTTCTCGTTCGGCGCCCACTGGGCCTTGCCGCCCAAGGCGCCGAAGGCTTCGAGGATCTCGGTGGATGGCGTACCAGGGTAACCGGTGCCAAGCAGGACGCCCGCATTCAGGGCAGCGAGGGCGACGGCTTCGTCACCGGAAAGGAGCATGCGCGCTTGCAGCTGTTTAGCCATATCGACACCAGGGAGATGGACGCCGATGGATTCTAGGCGAGCACCGGCAGGCCGGCTTGCCACAGGTCAAGAGCGGGGAACACCCCTGGCGCAGGAATGACAAAGGCCCGTTTGCGGACGGGCCTTCGTCATGATGAAGCAGTGCAGCTTATTCGCCGATCTTGAACAGCAGCGCCTCTGCCCCTTCGTTGAGCGCCACCGTCATCGGAATCTGCCGCGCAGCCGGGCCCCACAGCTGGCGCGGGCCGGGTGACGCAAAGCAATCATCAGCAGCCCAGGCTGCCCGGCGCCCAGTGAAGAATTGCATGGCCGGTGCATCGAGGCGGACCAGCGCCTTCTCGATGACATATTCATCCTTGCCATGGCGACGCTCGACGTTGATCAGGCCGGTGAGCGGGATTGCCAGCGGCTCGCCGCCGGAGGTGAGGCCGGACACGCTGGCCATGTAGCCGGTGCGTCCTTCAAGGATCAAGGCGCCCACGGTGAGGCCAAGGTTGTAGGTGTAGGCCGCATCGAACAGGGTCGGTGCACCGCAGCGCCCCTCGTAACCGAAGAAGTGGTGCTGGGTGGCAAAAGGCACGTCCGCGGCCAGGGTGGCCAGACGCGCCCCCACCATGTCGCTGAGCAATTGTTCCGTGGGAATCAGCGAGACCTGCAGATTGCCGTGCGAATCGCGCTCGGCCAGCAGCATGCTGACAATGTAGTCCGGCAAGGACGCAAACAGCGCGGCACTCGCCGCCGAGAGCCTGGCAGCGACGAAGGCCGGACGCGCATCGGCCGCGAGTGCGGCAAACGCGTCGGCATGATGGGCGAGCAGATCGTTGAGTTCGGCGATCAGCGCGTTCATCTCGGGGATGAATTCGATCAGGCCTTCGGGCACCAGCACCACGCCGTGCTTGAGTCCCTTGTTCTTGAAACGGTCGACCACTGCGCTGGCGATCTGCTCGACGATGGCGCCAAGCGAAAGCTTCTTCTCGGCAATTTCCTCGGAAATCAGGGTCACCGCCGGTTTCACCTGCAGGGCAACTTCCAGCGTGACGTGCGAGGCGGAGCGGCCCATCAGCTTGATGAAGTGCCAGTACTTCAGCGAGGAGCGCGTGTCCTGCAGGATGTTGCCGGCCAGTTCCGCGTAGATGCGGGTAGCGGTGTCGAAACCGAAGGAGATCGGCAAGAGGCCCGGCACCTGCAGGTCGCCGTCGATGGTCTTGGGCGCGCCGATCACCTGCACGCCGGAGCCATCGGCCTTGATGCCGGTGTAAAGGAATTCGGCGAGGAGCGCGGCATTGGTATTCGAGTCATCACCACCGATGATGACGATGGCGTCAAGATTGTGGGCAATGCAGGTCTGCTTGACCTGCTCGAACTGCTCGGCCGTCTTGATCTTGGTGCGGTCGGTGCCGAGGAAGTCGAAGCCGCCCGTGTTGAGAATGGTTGCCGCGTCGGCATCCGTAATCTCGAACAGCTTGCCCTGCAGCAGTCCCTTGGGCCCGCCCTTCACGCCGAAGAGCGTGTTGTCCGCGCCGAGCATTTTCTTCAGCCCGCACAGGACGTTGTGGCCACCGGCGGCGGGGCCACCGGAAAACAGTGCGGCAACACGCTTGCCCGAAACGCGCGCAGCGGCGGGGCCGGCCACGCGCAGCACGGCATTGCCGGAAGCCGCCACGGTTTGCGGGAAACGGGCAGCAACCGTCGCGCTATCGCGGGTGCTCAACACTTCGCCCTGACTGGCAAAGCGCAGCGCTTGCGGGGCAGCGGCCGGGCCGAAAGCCTTGCACACGGGCAGGGGCAGATCGCGAACGGCATTTTCGAAGACGGAGCGATGGCTTTCCATCTGCTCAAGCTGGGCGGCGAGTGTGCTCATGGTGGCCTCTCTGGGGTCGTGGATACGAAACAGCCGGCTAAGCCGGCTGTTTCGGGATGACTGCATTGTAATGCGGCAGGCTTATTCCTTGAACATCTGATGCGGAATCAGCTTCCAATAGTCTTCCTGCTTCGCATCATCCAGGCAGGCCTGGATGATCTTGCGGCCCAGCGGGTCGAGATCCGGGGTGAGGAAGGGAGTCAGCTCGCGGTGGAAGAAGTCGCGCCACATCTGCGCGCCATGTTCGAACACCTCGGCGCCGCCTTCGAGCTGGCTCTGCACATGCAGCAGGACCGGCGGGATCATCGAGCCTTCGACCTTCATCTGGCGCGGCACGTAGCCGAGCAAGGCGCAGGGCGACTCCACCAGCTGTTCGCGGTAGAAACGCGCCGAGCCGCGACGGGCCAGATATTCACGGGCGATCCATTCGGACATGAAACCGACGTGCCAGGCACCGATGTTCTGGTTCGGGATGAGCACGTGGCGGGTCTCGGTGTTGGCGAGGATCTGACGCAGCAGCAGGTTGGCCTGATCGACGCGGCGACCGGTACAGAAGGCCCAGTAGGAACCAACACCTTCGCACTGCATGCCGCCCTTGGCGGAATCCTGGATTGACGGGTTGGCGTGTCCGCGCGGCGCCGCCAGACGCCACAGCCAGGCCAGCGCCGGGCTGAGGATGTGCAGCATGCCGAGAATGCCGTACTGGCGGCTGTCCTTGTGGGTGGGCGGGCAACGCACACCGAAGGAACGGATGTTGACCGCCACCGGGCCTTCCTGCACGTCATGGATCATGTCGCGCGGAATGATCAGGCGCGGATTCGGGCAGGGCTTGCCCGGTGCGTCTTCGATGTGTTCCCAGAGCAGGGCCTGGCCGCCGGGCACGATGTAGTGGTTCAGGAAGATCAGCGGGCGTTCCGGATGCATCACCAGACGTTCGAGGTGCGGATCGGTACCGTAGCCCTTGATGTGGTCTACCCGCACGAACCAGCCGGCTTCCGCATCCTTGATGTTGAGCTTGGTCTGGCCGGCGTTGTAATGCGGGTGGGCACAGGCCATGTCGTCAGCCATCGGATTCAGGTGGCAGGCTTCCGGCAGGTTCAGCGTGCGTTCCTCGCCGGTGATGACGTTCTTGCCCAGCAGCAGGCGCCCGTCTTCCATGCGATGCACGTGCTCGGTCATCTCGCTCTTGCCGCCGCCCGAGGCCCCTTCGTGCATGATGATGGTCTGGTTGTCGTACGGGGTGACCACGCCAACGGCGGCACAATGGTTGGTGGTCCAGCCTTCGCGTTCGCCGATGTCGAGCAGCAGGGAATACACGCCCTTCTTGGCGGAAGGTCCGGGGTACAGGTTGTAGGCAAAGACTTCCTGATGCGTCTCGGAGCGTGCATGCACGACGACTTGGCGGCCATCGAAATCGGTATGGCGGAAGTGCGGGGCGATGAAGATCGCGCCACCGGTGAGCTTGAAGTTCGCCGGCACTTCGCTGTTCGGGATCATGCCTTGCAGATCGGCCAGTGCCCCGGCAAAGAAAGCCGCCGCCTTGGGCACAATGGCAACGGCGCCATAGCCGAGTTCATCGGGGCCCGCGTAGAAGGGCACCACGATCAGTTCCTGGGCCTTGAGCCAGTCCAGCGTCCTCTGACGCATCTTGTCGAAACTCTGGCCAAAACGTTCCTGATAAGTCGGCTTGTCGGTCGGCAGGTTGTCGCCAATGACCATCGCGTCCGGATCGCGCCGGCGCATCTTGGGATCGACGAAATTGACCGCAATCCCGTTGCGCGCCTTTGTCACCGTGGCTTCGGCAATGTAGCCCTTGCCCGGCACTTCGAAACCGACTTCGATTTCGCCCTTGTCCTCGCGGTTGCTGTGCCGCCAGTCGGTTTCGCCCGGATTGCGGTTCAGCGCCCAGTTGAGCAAGTCTTCGCGGTGTTCGGCTACGTAAATGGCCGGAGAAGCGCTCAGCACTTCGATCACATGGGCCGGCAGGCCGAGCTTGGTCCAGTCATTCTTGAAATTGATGGTTTTGATCGCTTGAGTCATGGTCGGCAAGGGGGCAAAGCCCCGCAAAACGTGATGGAGGCTCAAACGCAGCGAGGCGCCAAGCCAGAGGGGAAACCCTAAGGATACAGGGAGTTGGGAATCCGTTGTTGACCTGAGCCGGACAACCCTCTTGATCATGGGGGCAGGCAATGCGAAGCTGCGCGCCGACGCCTCATTGTTTTTACGTACCCCATGAAAAAGCTGGCTCTCTGGTCACGCCGTGCCATCGCCGCGCTCCTGCTCCTCGTCCTGCTCTGGCATTTATGGCTGCTGGGCTGGGTGCTGTGGTGGAAATGGGTCAATCCGGGCCTTACCAGTTTCATGGAAATCCGTCTGGCCGAATTGCGCGTGAAAGACCCCAAGGCCCAGCTGCGTCGCCAGTGGCAGCCTTACGAGAGGATTTCGGTACACCTGAAGCGCGCGGTAGTGGCGGCCGAGGATGATTCGTTTGTCGATCATGACGGCTTCGACTGGGACGGCATCCAGAAAGCCATCGAGAAAAACCAGAAGAAGGGCAAGCCGGTCGCCGGCGGTTCGACGATCAGCCAGCAACTCGCCAAGAACCTGTTCCTGAGTCCGACGCGCAGCTACGTGCGCAAGGCCGAGGAAGCGGTGATCACGATCATGATCGAAGCGCTGTGGGACAAGCGCCGCATCCTGGAGGTCTATCTGAACGTGGTCGAGTGGGGCAATGGCATCTTCGGTGCCGAGGCGGCCGCGCGGCGCTATTACAGCATCGGCGCCAGCCAGCTCGGCCCCGAGCAGGCCGCCCACCTGGCTGTCATGCTGCCGAATCCGCGCAAATTCGAGAAAAGTTACCCTGCCCGGCTGAGCGCGCATGCGGCGCGCGTGCAAAGTCGCATGCCCTATTCCGAAGTACCCTGACGGCATCGCACGGGCACGGCGCAGGGCTGGCACACGCCGACAGACGCACGGCACACCGGCCAGCCTGAAAAAACTGTCGGGCGCTTCACCGTGACCCTGCGGCGCGAGACGATTAACAAGTAGAATCGCTGCTTTCCGACCGAGGCCCGTCATGTCCGAAACCGAAGACATCCAGCCCGCCAATGACGAGGCTTTCCATCTGCACCTGCAGGAAGTGCAGGCGCTGCTGTCGCGCCATCGTCTGGTCGAAGACCTGGTGCGGCGCCAGGACATGCAGCGTCACGATCTGGTCGAAGGCCTCGTGCACAAACAGAATCTCGTCGAGCTGCAGAAAAAGCTCGATGCGCTCGATGTCGCCGAGATCGCCCGCATCCTCGAAGTACTGCCGCACAACGAGAGTGTGGTGGTATGGGAACTGGTCAAGGATGGGCGCGGGGAGGAAATCCTCGAAGAGCTGTCCGAATCGACCACCGAAGCGCTGACCAGCCCGCCCGCCCAGCCCGAGCAGAAACCGATCACGCTGAACGCCTTCGAACTGCACAACGGCCGGCTGCGCCAGATCAACATCGCGTCGCGCGCGGCCCTGATTGCCGCCAAGCCGATCTGGGTCGACCTGATCGATCCGGACAAACTCGCACTGGAATGGGTCAAGGAAGTTTTCGACCTGAGCCTGCCGGATCCGGAAAACCTCACCGACCTGGAAGAATCCGCGCGCTTCTACATCGAAGACGACAGCGAGCAGGTGCATCTGCACTCCGACTTCCTGCTCGACAAGGAAGACGAATCGCGCAACGTGGCGGTGGCCTTCGTGCTCCACCGCGGCATCCTGTTCTCCATCCGCAACGAGGAACTGCCGGTCTTCCGCCTGCAGCGTCTGCGCGCACGGATCCAGCCCGGCTATGTGACCGACGGCAAGGATGTGCTGCTCGATCTTTACGCCGCCGACGTCGAATATTCAGCCGATGCGCTCGAAGATGTATATACCTCGCTCGAAGCCGTCGGCAAGCAGGTGCTCAGCACCGAGATGACCGATGCGGAAGCCGCCAAGATCCTCGCTGCGATTGCCGCCGAAGAGGATCTCAACGGACGCATCCGGCGCAATGTGCTGGATACGCGCCGGGCCGTCTCCTTCCTGATCCGGGGCAAGTTCCTCTCCCCCGACCAGCTCGAAGACGCGCGCCAGATCCTGCGCGACATCGAGTCGCTGGATGGCCACACGGCCTTCCTCTTCGACAAGATCAACTTCCTGATGGATGCCACCGTCGGCTTCATCAACATCAACCAGAACAAGATCATCAAGATCTTCTCGGTGGCTTCGGTCGCGATGCTGCCGCCGACACTCATCGCCAGCATCTACGGCATGAACTTCGAATTCATGCCCGAGCTGAAATGGAGCCATGGCTACCCCTTCTCGCTGGGCGTGATGCTGTTCTCGGTGCTGGTGCCGTTCTGGTACTTCCACCGCAAGGGCTGGTTGCGTTAGACCCAACAAAAACGCCTCCATGACGGAGGCGTTTTTCATCGTGCAGCAAACGTCGCCTACAGGATCATGCCGGCACCGACGGTGTTGTTGTTGCTCTCATCGATCACGATAAACGCGCCGGTTGCCCGGTTCTGGCTGTAAGGATCGGCAAACAGCGGCTGGGCGAGCTTGAAGCCCACCCGGGCGATGTCGTTCATGACCAGCTGGCTGGCTTCGACCTGCTCCTGAGAATTCACGTCCAGTTTGTAGGCAATCCCGGTGAGCTTGGCCTTGCTGGTGCGCGTGGTGTGACGGATCAGATAGGTACGGGCAGGCGACAACGGCGTTTCCGACAGCCAGCACAGCATGGCGTCGATTTCCTTTTTCTGCGCCGGCACTTCACCACTCTTGACCAGCATGTCACCACGCGAAATGTCAATTTCATCTTCGAGCAGGATCGTGATGGCCTGCTCGGTGATGCCTTCGGCAATCGCTTCGCCCCCCAGATGGACGGCTTTCACACGGCTTTCGCGGCCATTCGGCAGCGCGGTGAGCAGATCGCCGACCTTGACCGATCCGGACTCCACCGTGCCCATGAAACCGCGATAGTCATGCAGTTCAGGGTTGGCCGAATCCTGCGGACGGCACACGAACTGCACTGGGAAGCGGAAGGGCTCGGCGTGGCCGGTATGCGCAGCCGGGGCTTTCTCTAGCAGTTCCAGCAGGGTCGTGCCGGTGTACCAGGGCATGCTCTCGCTGCGAT
>Ga0316604_10002722_pt1 | contig 13152 bp, 12 predicted proteins | sample OWC_soil_day20_C_FD_207650 | JGI IMG/M metagenome (GOLD analysis project Ga0316604, IMG submission 207650) | Wetland soil microbial communities from Old Woman Creek delta, Ohio, United States - OWC_soil_day20_CT | ecosystem: Environmental > Terrestrial > Soil > Wetlands | place: USA: Ohio... | reverse complement strand
AAGCTTGAAAAAACAGCCTGGACCTTGTAGGTGCCAGGCTGTGTTTTTGAGGCAGAGCAGGCGTGTGACCGGTTCTTGTGAATCGGTCCCGGTCGGGGCTTCAGTTGCGCAGTTTCCGGACGCGTTCGGAGGGCGTGATGATGTCGGTCAGCCGGATGCCGAACTTGTCATTGACGACAACGACTTCGCCTTGTGCGATCAGCGTGCCGTTGACCAGTACGTCCATTGGCTCACCGGCCAGCGCATCAAGTTCTACGACCGAGCCGTGCGCCAGTTGTAGCAGGTTGCGGATCGAGATACGCGTGCGCCCCAGTTCAACAGTCAGATGCACCGGGATATCGAGGATCAGCTCGTAGTCGTTCATGGTGCCGGGCTTGGCGCCCGGAGCGAAGTTCTGGAAAACGGCAGGTTGCGCCACTGCGGCAGCTTCTTTGGCGGCGCTGGCCGTATCAATATCCGCCTGTTCCTGCATCGCGGCAGCCCAGTCGTCTTCACTGATGGCTTCTTCGGTTTCGGCCGTGGTGTTGCTATCTTCTTCAGCCATGATGCTTTTCTCCTTGCACACCCAGTTTGGCGGCAATCAGGTTGATCTCTGTGTCTTCCGGGCCGATGAATTTTTCGACCCGCAATGCGTAGTGCCCGCCTTGAATGCCGTACTTGCATTCCAGTACCTTGACACTATCGACATTGGCTTCGATGTTTTCCGGAATCTCCAGCGGAATAATGTCGCCTACCTTGAAATTCACGATGTCACGCAGGGATATGACGGTAGAGCCCAGATTGGCGACGAGATCGATATCCACCCCGCTGATCTGCTTGGACATCAGGCTGACCCAACGTTTGTCCTGTGTGATGTGGTCAGACTGCATCGAGCTGTACAGGATGTCGCGGATCGGTTCGACCATCGAGTACGGGAAGCAGATGTGCATGTCGGCTTGCGCGCCGCCGAATTCCAGTGTGAAGGTGGTGGCAACCACGATTTCACTGGGCGTGGCGATATTCGCAAACTGCGAGTTCATTTCACTGCGGATGTATTCGAACTGGATCTGGAAGACCGGCGACCAGGCGCGCTCGTATTCGGCGAACACCACGCGCAGCAATCCCTGGATGATGCGTTGCTCGGTTGCCGTGAAGTCCCGACCTTCCACACGGGAGTGGAAGCGGCCGTCGCCACCGAACATGTTGTCGACGACCAGAAAGACCAGGTTCGGATCGAACACGATCAGGCCGGTGCCGCGCAGAGGTTTGGCCAGGATCAGGTTGAGGTTGGTCGGTACCACCAGATTGCGCACGAATTCGCTGTACTTCTGAACACGGATCGGACCGACCGAGACTTCCGCGTTGCGGTGCATGTAGTTGAAGATGCCGATGCGCAGGTAGCGGGCGTAGCGCTCATGGATGAGCTCAAGCGTGGGCATGCGTCCACGCACGATGCGTTCCTGGGTGGCGAGGTTGTAGGCACGAATGCCGGTACCATCATCCGTTGCCTGGTCAGGCTCATCCAGTTCGCCGGTGACGCCCTTGAGGAGTGCGTCAACCTCTTCCTGAGAGAGAAAATCCTGGGCCATGATTCGCCTCGATCCCTGCCGTTTTTGCTACTGCACGATGAATTGGGTGAAGAATACCGACACGACGGGTCCGACAGCTTCCGAGCCAGCCTTCTTCTTTTTCGTCACGGGCGGCGGTTCCCAGCCCATGATTTCATTGGTGATGTCTTTTATTTCTTCGGCCAGGGCCTCGCGTCCTTCCGGAGAAGTGATCTCGGACGGTTTCTTGCCAGCCAGCAGTGACAGAACCTCGTGCCGGATCTGCGGCATGTAGGCCTTGACCTGATCGCCCACATGCGCGTCGATCACGCGCAGGGAGGCGACAACCTGCAAAAATTGTTCGCCGTTTTCTGGCTGCAGGTTGACGGTGAAAGGCTCCAGTGGCAGGAACACGGGCGGCTTGCTGGGATCGTATTTCGGCCATTCATGTACGGCATGGGCGGCGGCAGGTTCATCTGCCGCTTCGTCATCCGCGTTGGCCGCGGCCTTGTTCTTGTTCAACAGCATGAGTGTGCCTCCAGCGATCGCGCCGAGCAGAACTACGGCTGCCACGATGATGATCAGGAGTTTCTTGCTTTTTTTTGGCGGTGCCTCTTTTTCGGCGGCGTCTTCTTTCTTTGGTGCTTCTTTGCTGGTCGCCATGGTGGGCGCTCCCTTGGTTATTCCGGCGTTGTCATGATTGTGTCGTGCCAGGCACGACGCTCAAGCTTTGAATAACGGACATTGCCGGCCTCAAATGAAGGGTATCGCCCCCAAATATCTTGTTCCCGTACGTGCGTCTTCCGCTTCTACCCGGGGTTTTGTGCGTTCTCACTTCAGCGTTCTCCTGATACTCAGGCAAACGTATCAATCATTCCATTGCCTTGTCGTGACCAACTGCTGCGCGACAGTCCTGCCAACACGTCGATGCCACCCACGTCGCCGTCACTCTGTGCCGAGAAGCGGCCCGCTGTGCCCGGCTTGCCCGGATTATCGGATTGCGTCTGGCCACTGAACCCTGCATTCACGTTGGCTTGGCCCAGCTGGATGCCGGATTGGGCCAGAACTTCACGCAGTCGTGGCATCGCGTCCTGCAGTGCTTCACGCGCAGCCGGACTGGCTGTGACAAAGGTTGCGCTGGCTTGATCACCCGTCATGCTGATGGATACTTCGACACGCCCCAGTTGGGGAGGTGTCAGGATCAGTTCCGCCCGACCGCTGTCACGGTTGGCAATCCAGCTGACTTTCTGCCCGACTTCCTCGGCCCAGCCCTGGCTGGCGACGGGGGTGGTCACTTCATGCTGAGGCAAGGCATTCTGGTTGTGGGAATTTTGCAGCATGCCATGAGTGGCTTGCGCGCCGGCGTTCACATTCAGGTTCTGGCTGGCATTGGCCAGTTCGGCAGCAAACGACAGGGATTTGTCTTGCACCTGTGTCTCGGTAAGCTTGCCGGTCGTTGCATCGCTGGCCAGCAGTTCACTCGCTGCGTTTTTCGGGGCGCTCTGTTCGCGGAGTTGTTGGCTGCTGGTGGCGAGGTCTGTGGTGGATTTGTCTGCGGTTTGCTGGGTGCCGGCAAGCTTTGCCGTCTGCACGGCGAGGGCTGCCGTGGATGCGGCAAGGAGGGTCTGGCCGTCCTGTGTTTCTTCGTCGGTAACGGTCGTGCTGTCATCCGTGCTCTTTGTCGTGTCGGTGATGGACGTCGATTTCTCCGGATTGAGGCCGGTCAGCCCCAGTAACACGGCAGGGTCCATTGCTTTCTCGACAGATTGGGCCGCAGCATCGGATGAGGCTGCTGCCGTTGTATCGGTGCTCTGTGCAGCATTGCCAGCCTGGCCATCCTGCGCCTTGGAGGCATTGGCAGCCTTGCCTGTATCGGACTTCTGGTTCTGCTGCGTCTGGCTGCGCGACTTCAGAACCTGAGCAAAACTGGGTTGGTCCGTCTGCCCGGCAGATTGGGATGCTCCCTGACTGGGCGCATTGTTCTGGACCACGGGCGCGGTGGCGGCAAACGTGGGGGCATTGACTTCGGCCATGAGAGCATCCTCGATGTGTGGGGCTATGTGCGCTCCACTCAGCAAAGGCTGTGCCAGATAGCAGAATGGCCTTGATGCATGATTCTGGTGGGGCGTCTCAGCTACCGTTTTCTTCCTGTTGTTTGCGGTAGTGCTTGATGGCGTGTTCGTCGCTTTGATTCTGCTCGCGCTTGTTCTGACGTTTCTGCTCGTGCATTTCCTGGCGGTGGGTGAGGGTGTCGAAGGCCTTGGCACGAGAGTGTTCGGATGCCCAGCTTTGCTGGCCATTCCGGGTGGCTTTTTTCGAATGTTCGACAACCTGTCGCTGGGCATTGATGGCGTCATCGAGCTTTTCGAGAAAGGCGGAATAATTGCGCCAGGCATTCGGATCAATCCCGCTGCGGGCGGTTTTCATGAAGCGCTCACGATATTCCGTGTGGTATTGCTGCAGCATGCTGAGTTTGACTTCGCACGCCTGTTCGCTGCTGATCAGTTCGCCCAGGCGTCGCGTTGCTTCGTCTACGCGGGTATGGGCCAGCTCCTGCAGTGTTTTGAGTGGCGTTTTGTGGCTGCTCATGCGTGACTTCTTTCGCTTCTTCTCAATCTACGGTGTGGCGTTACTTTAACCAGTTTTCAGCGACTGTTCATGATCTTGCCGCAAGGCCGCGCTCAGGGCCCCTGCGTTGCATTCCGCAGAGGATCTCTCGCGGCAGTTTACGCCTGCGCTTCTACATCTTCTGCCCGAACAGTGCCCTCAGCTGGTTCAGGCTTTCTTCATAGTCTGCACATTCTTCGATGGCTTGCTGGAGGAATTTTTCCAGCGCGGGATACATGCGTACGGCTTCATCGAGCAGCGGATCGCCACCAGGCTGGTAGGCGCCGACAGCAATCAGGTCACGCGAGCGTTGATAACGTGAGAATAGTTGCTTGAAACGTCGAACCAGATCGAAGTGGCTGGGCCGGATCAATCCGTGCATGGCGCGCGAGATGGATTGCTCGATGTCCAGCGCAGGGTAATGCCCCTGATCAGCCAGGGAGCGCGAAAGCACGAAGTGGCCATCCAGAATGGCGCGTGCCGAGTCGGCAATCGGATCCTGCTGGTCGTCGCCTTCCGCCAATACAGTATAGAAAGCTGTAATTGATCCACCGCCTTCCTGACCATTCCCGGCGCGTTCGACGAGTGCAGGCAGGCGTGCGAATACCGAAGGAGGGTAACCACGCGTGACCGGAGGCTCCCCGACGGCCAGTGCAATTTCACGCTGGGCCATTGCATAGCGGGTGAGGGAATCCATGATCAGCAACACCTGCTTGCCCTCATCGCGGAAGTGTTCCGCAATCGTTGTGGCATAGGCGGCGCCCTGCAGGCGCATCAGCGGACTGGTGTCGGCCGGGGCGGCTACGACCACGGAGCGTGCCAGACCTTCAGCCCCCAGGTTCTGTTCGATGAATTCCTTGACCTCACGGCCCCGTTCGCCGATCAGGCCGACGACCACGACATCTGCCGAGGTATAGCGGGCCATCATGCCGATCAATACGGATTTCCCCACGCCGGAGCCTGCGAACAGCCCGACACGCTGGCCACGTCCGACTGTCATCAAGGCATTGATGGCACGGATCCCGACATCCAGGCTGTTGGTGATTGCTGCACGGGCAAGCGGATTGATGGGGCGGCTCTGCAGCGAACGCGTCTGTGTCGTGGCCAGCGGGCCGAGCGTGTCAAGCGGACGGCCCGCTCCGTCGAGCACGCGTCCGAGCAACTCATCACCGACCGGCAGATGCTTGGCCCGGTCGGATACGCGCCGGCGGGGTTCGACCCGTTGGTTGGCGCTTGGTGTCGGCTGTACGGGTTCATTTGCCAGTACGTGTGCGCCGGGCGCCAGTCCGAAGACATCATCGGTCGGCATCATGTAAAGCTTGTCGCCATTGAAACCGACGACTTCGGCTTCGACCGTGCCACCGCCGGGCACCATTACGCGACAACCCGAGCCCAGAGGGAGCTTGAGGCCCGCGGCTTCCATGACCATGCCATTGATGCGGGTCAGCCGGCCGAGTACCTGATAGGGCGGGGTGGCACGTACGATCTTGCGACAGTCCGTCAGGAAGCCGCGCCAGACCGGGCCGAAATGTTCTTTCGCGCTCATTCGTCAAGGAACTCCGCTGCCGAGCGGGTGAGGTTTTCCACGATGCGGCGCCAGCGCGTTTCGAGCTGCGCGTCAATCTGCCCACCGGCTGATTCGATGATGCAGCCGCCCCGGGTGATGCTGTCATCTTCAGCAATGCGATGTCCGACGCCTTCGTAGTGGTCTTCCATGTAGCGCCGGAGCAACTGCACATCGTCCGGATGGGCGCGGATGACGGCGGTCTGCTGGGGCAGGCTCAGGAGCGCTTCGCGTGCCACCGCCAGAATGGTTTCAGGTTTGACCGAGATGGTTTCGCGCACGACCTGACGGGCGATTTCGATCGCCAGCGCCTGGATTTCGTCGGCGACCTGCTGGTCCAGATTGTTCAGTGCCTCATCAAGCGCTTGCACCATCTGGTGCATTTCGGCGGCTTCCATGCGGCCCCGCGCAACGCCTTCCTCGTATCCGGAGGCATACCCTTCACGGGCGGCTTCCTGCTGGATCCGCTCGATGTCTTCGAGCGTGGGCAGGCTTACGCCCGGCGCGATCTCCAGTGGGCCATCCGCCACAGGCGGCGTGGGTTCCGAAGGTGGCGCCGGCTTGGCCTTGACCGGCGGTGCATCGAACTGGTCGAATTCCAGCCGCTGGTAGGCGTTCGAAGCCTGGTTGCGAGGGATCACTTCAGCCATTGGCGAGGCTCCTCAGCGTACCGTTCCGGTTATACGAATGCATCTTCGCCACCCTTGCCACCGAGCATGATCTGGCCTTCTTCGGAGAGTCGCCGTGCAATCTTGAGAATCTCCTTCTGGGCGGTTTCCACTTCGGAGAGGCGTACCGGGCCGCGCGATTCGAGATCTTCGCGAAGCATTTCGGCTGCACGGGTCGACATGTTCTTGAAAATTTTCTCGCGCATTTCAGGCTGGGCACCTTTGAGCGCGATGACCAACTGGTCGCCTTGCACTTCGCGCAGGATGGTCTGGATGCCGCGGTCGTCGCAGTCCATGAGGTTTTCGAACACGAACATTTCGTCGAGGATGCGCTGGGCCAGATCCGGATCGTATTCGCGGACATTATCGAGAATCGCGGTCTCTGCGGCGTTGCCGACGAAGTTGAGGATTTCTGCAGCGTGGCGCGTTCCTCCCATCGAGGCTTTCTTGAGGCTCTGGGAGGAGCCGGAAAGCACCCGGGTCAGCGCTTCGTTGAGCTCGCGCAGGGCAGTCGGTTGCACCCCGTCAAGCGTGGCGATGCGCAACAGGATGTCATTGCGCTGGCGATCATTGAAATGACGCAGGATTTCGCCCGCATGGTCGAACTCCAGGTGCACCAGGATCGTGGCGATGATCTGCGGGTGTTCGTTCTTGATCAGATCGGCCGCGGTAGCCGCGTCCATCCACTTGAGCGATTCGATCCCGGCCGTGTCCGACCCCTGCAGCACGCGGGAGATAAGGTTGGCTGCGCGCTCGTCGCCGAGCGCCTTGGTCAGCATGGTTCGGATGGCTTCTTCGTCGGGTTCAATATGCGAACCCTTGGCCAGATGCAGTTGCAGCTCTTCAAGCAGTTTTTCGACCCGGTCCCGTGATTGGGGCGACATGCGCGCCATGCCCGCGCCCAGCTTCTGGACCTCGCGTGGCGAGAGATGCTTGAGGATTTCGGCTGCCTCGTCACCACCCAGCGTGAGCAGCAGCAGGGCACTCTTTTCCAGCCCGTCGTTAGTGTCCTTCGCCACCGCTGCCTCCCATCCATTCCTTGATCAATTGAGCTACTGCTTTCGGGTCTTTCTGAGCCAGATCGCGAGCACGTGCCAGCTTTTTCTCGAAACTCATCTTGGCCAGTTCCAGTTCCAATACTTCAGGTGGGATGTCAGTGTCCTCCATCTGTGCACGTTCTTCGATGTTTTCCATCGTGAGCGGAATGTCGTCCGTGTCCTTAGAAGCTTCAGGTTCTGCTGGTGCAACGCTGCGCATCAGCGGCTGGATCACTTTCTTGAACACGATCAGGATGACCAGTGCCAGCACCAGCCAGCGTGCCGCTTCCTTGAGCATGGCAATCACGTCCGGATCCTTGTACAGCGGCAAGGCGACGACCTCTTCCTTGGCTGGATCGGTGAACGCGGTATTGGTCACGTTGATCGTGTCGCCGCGCTTTTCGTTGTAGCCGACGGCTTCACGCACGATGTCGTTGATCTTCTTGACCTCTGCTTCGGTCAGCGGCACCGTCCGGAGATTGCCTTTGGCGTCCTTCTCGCTCTTGTTGTTCACCACCAGTGCGATGGATAGACGCTTGACCTGGCCCAGCGCGCGTTTCACATGCTGAACGGTTTTGTCGACTTCGAAATTGGTGGTGGCCGTCTTGCTCGTGCTCAGCGGCACCGGTGCCGGCACTGATTGCGCGGCTGTATTGGGAACGATTGGCGATGTAATCGGCGCGGTGGCCGGCACGGGAGGTTGATTGCTCAATGCGCCGGGGACGCCAACCGGGCCGGGATTGTTCGAAATGTTCTCGGCAGTTTGCTGGCTGCGGATCGATGTGTTGGGGGTGGGATTCGGTTTGTAGGTTTCCGAGGTCTGTTCGGCGTCATCGAAGTCCACGTCGGCCATCACCTGGGCGCGGAAGTTTGTTGCCCCCAGCATCGGGTCAAGAATCTTCTGGATGCGCGTGATGTAGCTGTCTTCGACATTGCGTACATATTCCAACTGGGTATCGTCGAGTGCGGGGCCGTCCTGTTTGCGTTGGCGCGCGAGCAGATTGCCGTTCTGATCGATCATGCTGACCTGGTCCGCGGCCAGCTCCGGTACGCTCGACGAAATCAGATGCACGATGCCGGCAATCTGGGCCGGCTCCAGTTTGCGTCCCGCGCGCAGGTTCAGCACGACGGACGCCGTCGGCTTCTGTTCGTTGCGCAGGAAGGCCGATTGTTTGGGAATGGCCAGATGCACCCGCGCACCGGCAACCGCACCGATGGACTGGATGGTTCGGGCGAGTTCGCCTTCCAGCGCGCGTTGATAATTGACCTGTTCGTGAAACTGGGAAAGCCCGAGCTTCTGGTTCTCCAGCAGTTCGAAGCCGACCGAGCCGCCACGCGGCAATCCTTGTGCGGCAAGCGTCAAGCGCAGTTCATTGGCGCGGTTGGCTGGGACCATGATGGTTGCGCCACCACTCTCCACGCGGTAAGGCACGTTCTGTTGTTGCAGCGCCGTCACGATGGCGCCCCCGTCCTTTTCCTCAACGTTCGAGAACAGCACCGAGTATTCGGGTTGCTGGCTCCATAGCCACACGCCGACCAGTAGCGCGACCGCCAGAGCCAATGCGGCTGCGCCAGCCATCTTCTGGCGCGGCGTGAGCCGGTTGAAATTGTCGAGAATCACCTGCGTCGGTGAAGGGGGCGGCGTGGGAAGCGCTTCTTCGGCCATATATGGAGCTCCGTTGTCGTCGTCGTGGTGACGGCTTTTTTCACGAGCGCATTGTGCGCGCCGCTCTGCCAGCCAAAGCATGGAATAAGCGGCAGTTTTTGCCGGTTAATCCGGCGCTTGCCGCCCGGTGCATCGCGCTACAGTGGCGACCATCCCGCATTGCGCCGAGTCCGTAATGAATCAGACCCCTCCACCGATGGACGCTGCAAGCCTGGCTGAAGCCTTCCAGGTCTTTGCGCGCGCTTCCGACGAACTGACTCAGGCCTATAACGGCCTGCAGGGGCAGGTGAGTGCGCTGACCGAGCGCTTGACCCTGCTGATGGCGGCTTTGCCTGCCGGCGTGGTCTTGCTGGACGGCAACGGTGCGGTCGAACAATTGAACCGTGCGGCGATCCGCATGCTCGGGCCGGTGCCGGCCGGTACGCCGTGGTCTTTCATGCTGAACCGTTTCGAGTCTACCGATACCCCCGGCGAAGTGTTCCTGCCGCAGAACGGCGCCCCGATACGCGTAGCGGTGTCGGAAACGCGTGCCGATACGCGCGGTGGGCGTATTGTGCTGCTGCATGATGTGACGGAAGCGTGGACCTTGCGAACGCAGACTGCGCGCAACGAGCGTCTGGCGGCAATGGGGGAAATGGTGGCAAGCCTTGCGCACCAGTTGCGCACGCCACTGGCGGCTGCGCTGCTTTACACCGGCCACATGGCCAGTACCGAACTGGATCCCAGAGCGCGTGGCATGGTGGCTGATCGGGCACTGGAGCGCTTGCGTCACCTTGAAAAACTGATCCAGGACATGCTCATCTTTGCGCGTGGTGAAGCACTTGGCCGGGAGTCCTTCGGCGTATGCGATCTGGTGGCTGAACTGGCGCATACCATTGAACCTGTGGCCCAGCGGCGCAATATCGCGTTCAAGGCCGACTGCACGGCCGGCGCCCGGCAGTTGTTTGGCAATCGCAAGGAAATTGCGAGTGCACTGATCAATCTGCTCGAAAACGCCTTGCAGGCCGTTGGCGAAGGTGGCGCTGTCGAGCTTGACGCACATGCCGAAGAGGGCGCTGCCGTATTTGCCGTACGCGACAATGGACGAGGGATCCCGCAAGAGCTCCAGGCGCGGTTGTTCGAACCTTTTTATACCACCCGGGCCGATGGCACCGGTCTTGGGCTGGCGATAGCCCGGGGCGTGGCGCGTGCGCACGGTGGCGAAATCAGTCTCAAATCGGCGCCCGGCGAGGGTACCGAGTTTTCCTTTTCCATTCCCCTGGCTTCGAGCCGGGAGCAGGACCCTAGCGGAGCACAGCCATGATTGAAACGCTCAACATCCTGATTGTCGACGACGACGCAAGTCTGCGTGACGCCATCAGCCTGATCCTCGAATCTGCCGGCCATCATGTGGTGCTTGCTGCCAGCGGCCCGGAGGCTTTGGCGGAACTCGAAAAGCAGCGGTTCAATCTGGTCATCAGTGATCTGCGCATGGATCCGATGGATGGGCTGGAGTTGCTCGCGCGGATCCGCACGGCCAATCCCAAACTGCCGGTACTGCTGATGACGGCTTTCGGCGATGTCGATAAGGCCGTTGCTGCGATGCGTGGCGGTGCTTGCGAATTTCTCATGAAGCCTTTTGAATCCAGCGTGCTGCTGGAGAACGTGCGCCGCTATGCCACGGTCACGCCCAGCCAGGAAGATATGGTGGCCGAAGACTCACGCACCCGGGCGGTGCTGGCGATGGCTGCACGGGTTGCAGAAACCGATGCCTCCGTCTTGCTGACGGGGGAATCCGGCACCGGCAAGGAAGTGTTTGCGCACTACATCCACCAGCACTCGCGTCGCAAGAACGGTCCGTTCGTGGCGATCAATTGCGCTGCCATTCCCGAGAACCTGCTTGAAGCCACGTTGTTTGGCTACGAAAAGGGCAGTTTCACCGGAGCGGTTACCGCCCAGGCGGGTAAATTCGAGCAAGCGCAGGGCGGCACCATCCTGCTCGACGAAATCTCGGAAATGCCCATGGGCTTGCAAGCCAAGTTGCTGCGTGTCCTGCAGGAACGCGAAGTCGAACGGGTTGGTGGCAAGAAGCCGATCGCGCTGGATATCCGTGTGCTTTCCACCAGCAATCGCGACATGCTGCGCGAAGTGCAGGCGGGGCGGTTCCGTGAAGACCTGTATTACCGCCTCAACGTTTTTCCCGTTGAAATCCCCAGCCTGCGTGAACGTCCGGCCGATATTCTGCCGCTGGCGCGCCACTTCATTACTCGCCATGGTGAGCGGATTGGCAAAACGGCAAGAATTGCCGGCAATGCGGCGGAAATTCTTGCCGCCTGGCGCTGGCCAGGCAATGTCCGCGAGCTGGAAAACACGGTGCAGCGTGCTTTGATCCTGGCCAGTGGCGACACGATCGTCGCTGAAGACGTCAAACTCTGTTTGCCTGGCTGGGATGGAAGTCTGGCGCCTGTGCAAATCGAACGTGCTGCATCGGGGGCGCCGCAAAATGTCTTTCCCGCAGCCTTTGCGGGCATGTCAGAACCCGCTATTGCCTACCCGAACGGTTTGACGGGTATCCCGGAAGCTTCGCCGACCAATATGAAAGACCTTGAAAAACAACATATTTTGGAAGTGCTGCGCGCGGTAGGCGGATCGCGCAAAAAGGCTGTAGAGAAGCTGGGAATCTCTGAACGTACGCTGCGCTACAAATTGCAGCAGTACCGGGACGAGGGATGGGTTGAGCAATAATCTGACGACAAATGCTCTCCGCTGCGGCCTGTCATGCAGGCCTGGACGTCTGCTGATTCTTGATTCGGCGGGCCGGGTTTTCTGCTAGATTGGAAGGCAGGCGAGAAACCGGTCGTTTCTGTTGCAATTGGGCACAGAAACTGCTTTTATCTCCGTACTGAAATGGAGTCCGGCATGGATACTCGTGCAATAGAACAGATGATTGGTCAGATGCGTGCGGCGGCAGATATTGCTTCCAGCAAGGGCACGACCACCTCTGCTGCCGGAGGGGCCGACTTTTCATCGGCCTTGCAGACCGCCATGGCCCAGGTCAGCCAAGCGCAGGAATCTGCCCAACAGATGGCGCAGGACTTCTCCGCAGGCAATTCCGAAGTGAATCTGCAGGATGTGATGATCAACCTGCAAAAAGCAAACCTCTCTTTCCAGCAGATGGTTCAGGTGCGCAACAAACTGGTGTCTGCGTACCAGGACATCATGAATATGCAGGTTTAAGGGTGTTCAATGGGGTGTAAGAGAACATCGTAAGTTACTGAAAAACAAGTATTAATGGTTTAGCCGGCTTCAACGCAAAACAACGGCATCCAATGGTCCTGCGGGTACACTTGCGGGTATACTGAGACGGTATACCCGCTCACGACCGCATTATGGACAACACACTCTCTATCCTTCTGTCGCTTGCTGCCGAACAGTCACTGACGGCGGACAGTTTTGCTCGCGGGCTAAGTGCCGTGAAAGTTCGCAATGCAAAGCCAGGAGAGAAGCCGATAAAGCTTGTAGATGGTGGAGGTTTGTTTCTTTTCGTCAGCGAGAAAGGCTCAAAGTCATGGCGTTATCGCTATCGGCTTGCTGAGAAAGAACAGACGTTGACCATCGGTAGCTTCCCTGAGGTAACCCTTGATAGTGCTCGTCAGGCTCATCGCGCTGCTCGCTGGCTGGTTGAGCGTGGAATGCAGCCGCTTGCATATGCGGAAGACCTGTTGTCAAAAAATCGCGCGGAGGAGGCGTCCAGACAGCGGAATACAGTCAGGGCTGTGTGTGATGAATGGCAGTCGGCGACCGAGAAAACGATTTCTGCCAGAACCTTCAAGCACCGGAAGCAGATGCTGGAGAAACATGTTTTGCCGAAGGTTGGCACTTGCCCCGTCGCTGAGGTAACACGAAAGGAGTTGCGGGACCTTCTGATCGGACTGGATAAGTCTGCGCCTGTTACTGCATCGCACTGTCGGATCTACCTCAACCAGATCTTCGAATGGGCTCTGGATTCGGAACTCGTTCAGTGGAACCCAGTGCCTAAGGCCACGTCGCTTCCCAATCAGTCAAGCCGGAAGGTTGTTCCTAGAAAAGCGCTCCCAGCTAAAGA
>Ga0316604_10002720_pt1 | contig 13156 bp, 13 predicted proteins | sample OWC_soil_day20_C_FD_207650 | JGI IMG/M metagenome (GOLD analysis project Ga0316604, IMG submission 207650) | Wetland soil microbial communities from Old Woman Creek delta, Ohio, United States - OWC_soil_day20_CT | ecosystem: Environmental > Terrestrial > Soil > Wetlands | place: USA: Ohio... | reverse complement strand
GTATAATGAAACAAGTGAAGATTGTTCTTAGCACCGATAACACAATGCCGATTGTCCTCATAAACTGATCATATAAAGGAGGAATATAAATGCCCGAACAAGATAGCAGAACTATTGAGGTACGGGGGTTTCTTCATTTGTATAAAGTTTTTAAGGAGAAAAACTGGCCTACTCCATTAATTATTGATCTTGAGGAGCCCACTACAGGCACTTTGTTAGCTGAGAAACTAGCGATTTCCCTGGATGAAATTGAAATAGTTTTTGTAAATGGTTTTGCGCAGTCCTTAGATTACTTGATTCAGCCAGGCGACAGGGTTGCTTTCGTTCCCCCAGGCTGTCCAGGTCCATATCGAATGGCCTTAGGTTTTTATTCGAAAAATCAGGAAAATAAATTTAATTTTGTTCGGAAATAACGATAGTTTATAGCATTGATGGCATATATAATCTATGCATAACATTTGACAGTTTGCAGCAGTTTATATCTGTAGGCATAGAAACGGTTGCGTAGCAATAACTAGGTAACAAAAACTCTTCCAATACCAAAGCTGCGACCGATAGTGAAAAATCAAACGGCTGCAAATATGCGCCAGCCGTTATCTGAAAATAAAGGAGTTAAAAAGCCGAAATAAGAGCGCAAACTTTCTAAAACTTAAAAGACAACTTAACAAAACGTATCCCAAGTAGCGTAAGTTTTGTTATAGAAGCTATAAGTTTTATGAGTTTCTTACAACGGCTTTCGATGTTATGAAATCAATTGCAATATATGAAGATCTTAAAAATAAAATTATTGAATTAGCGAAAGAGGGAAAGCTAACTTGTGAGCAAGCTCATCAGTTAGCTGAGGCTGGGGGCGTGTCGTTAATAATCATAGGCAAGGTGGCTAAAGGAGCCGGAGTAAAAATTTCTGATTGCCAGTTAGGCTGTTTTGGGAAGTATAAGGAGCGTTAATTATGGAGTATTTTAATTGTATAGCTCTAAAAGAGGCAGAACAACTGATAGTGAATAAATTAGAAGGGCTTATAGTTGGGAGCGAACAAATCTCTTTGGTCGAATCTTTAGGACGTATTGTAGCAGAAGAGGTTGTTAGTAAAGAAGATTTGCCGCCTTTTAGCCGGTCTACGGTTGATGGGTTTGCAGTACGTGGCATGGATACATTTGGGGCAGGGGAAGGTGTGCCAGCGTTATTTGATATTGTAGGTGAAGTGGCTATGGGGCAGCAGACGGTTGTTCAGCTAAGACCTGGACAGGCTGTGACTATACCTACTGGTGGTATGCTGCCAAGTGGAGCAGATGCTGTTGTTATGATGGAACATGCAGAACGACCTGATAGTAGTAGTCTGCTAGTGCTAAAGGCAGTTGCACCTGGAGAAAATGTAGTTGTTAAAGGTGAAGATATTAGTGTAGGACGCCAATTGCTGCAGCAGGGGCAGAAAATCCTGCCGCAGGACATTGGGGCATTGGCCGCCTGTGGTTGTGCAGCAGTATCAGTACGGCAGAAGCCTGAGGTCACAATTATTTCCACCGGTGATGAGGTGGTCGATGTGGATTGTACCCCGGTAGGCGGCCAAATTCGTGATATTAATTCCTATGCATTGGCAGCAATGCTTGAAGACGCCGGGTGTAGAGTTAGTCGCTATGGAATAGTAAAAGATCAATATGGGGATTTGTTAGCAGCATTATCGCAGGTAGTAAACCATTGTAATATGGTAGTTGTATCAGGTGGTAGTTCAGTTGGCGTTAGAGATCATACTGTCAGAGTCATTAAAGAACTGGGAAAATCTGATGTAGTATTTCACGGGGTAGCAATAAAACCTGGCAAACCTACTATTTTTGGCATGATTGGAAAAGTGCCGGTATTTGGTTTACCAGGGCATCCAGTGGCCGCGATGACAGTTTGTAGTCAAATAGTAAAACCCGCAATACAAATTATCCTTGGTCAGACTAGTAAAGATGTGTATACTATACCAGCACGGCTGTCGCGCAGTATGGCTTCAGTACCGGGCAGAGATGATTTTATTAGAGTACAATTAAGTAAGAAGGCTAGTGAATATTGGGCTGAGCCGGTTTTGGGAAAATCGGGTTTAATTAGTACCATGTCTGCAGCTGATGGCATTGTACATATTGCAGCTGACAAAGGCGGCTTATATAGTGAGGAAATGGTACAAGTGGAGCTTATTACAAAACAGTAAGGATGAGGCATTTTGTACAAAGTTAAAGCGTATTTAGATAGCCTGCCCCGGGACCAGGCTGAGAAATTATGGTGGGAAGAACTTAGCGCTGTGGATTATTTCACTAATTTGCCTGTGGAAGAAGTTAGTATCAGTGATGCGTTAGGACGGGTAACCGCTCAGTGCGTGTATGCTAGGCAATCAGTGCCACATTATAATGGGGCGGCAATGGACGGTATTGCGGTAAGGGCCCAGGATACCTTTGGTGCAGGCGAAACTACCCCGAAGAAATTACTTGTGCTGAAGGCTGGTGAGCCATTTGTAGATGCAGGCTGCTATATCGTAGATACTGGTGATTTAATGCCACTCGGTACGAATGCGGTCATAATGGTTGAGGATGTACATTTATCAAATGGATATGCTGATATTATTGCGGCGGCTGCGCCGTGGCAGCATATTCGTGTTATTGGCGAAGATATTGTGGCTAATGAAATGGTATTGGCAGAGCACCATGTTATTACTCCCTCGGATATTGCGGCTTTGCTAGCAGCAGGACTGGATAGTGTAGCAGTTGTCGCTAAGCCTAAAGTGGCAGTCATTCCTACCGGCAGTGAATTAGTGGCGACTCATCAGGAGCTTACGCCAGGGGCTATTTTAGATGTTAATTCCCATATGTTGTGTGCGGCTGTGGCCACTTGGGGCGGCGAGCCGAAACGTCATGAGATCGTTTATGATGATTATCAAAAGATTAAAACAGCTATTGCTGACAGTTTGCAGGTTTGTGATATGGTCATTACTAATGCTGGAACTTCAGCTGGTACGGAAGATTTTACTGCCGATATACTCTCAGACCTCGGTGAGGTGTTAGTACATGGTGTAGCAATTAAACCAGGTAAACCGGTAGTGCTGGCAATTTGCCAGGGAAAACCTGTCATCGGGCTTCCCGGGTACCCGGTATCAGCGATGTTGACAGCTGAACTATTTGTTCGTAATGTACTGCATGCCAGGCAAAAACTGCCTCAACCAAAGGTTGAAACAGTAGCGGCCACTATATCCAGACAAATATACTCGCATATTGGTGTAGAAGAATATGTTAGGGTGTCGCTAGGCGAAGTTCAAGGAAAATATGTTGCTGCACCGTTAGCACGCGGAGCGGGCTTAATAAGTTCCTTAACTAAGGCTCAGGGGATGGTGGTCATTAAAGAAACTAAAGATGGTCTGTCTGCGGGAACTGTTACAGAGGTTAGACTATTCGGCAGGCAACAGGCCAGTAAAAATATTTTATCAATAGGTAGTCATGATCTTGCGCTCGAAATTCTAGGTGTATTTTTAGGCCGGCAGGCTAATCTTTCGTTGTCTTGTGCCAATGTTGGTAGCATGGGTGGTATCATGGCGATACGCAATAATGAGGCGCATATTGCAGGAATACATCTGCTTGATGAAAAGACGGGTGAATTTAATGTTTCCTATGTAAACCGCTATTTAAAAGACAATGAATCTTGGCGATTGGTGCATTTAGCTATGCGAGATCAAGGGTTAATGGTTTTACCAGGAAACCCCAAAGAGATTCAAGGACTGGGTGATTTAGTACGCTCAGATATTGAATACGTCAATCGCCAGCGGGGCGCTGGCACACGAATGTTATTGGATTATCAGCTGCAAAAAATGAATATAGAGTCTAATAGAATAGCCGGCTATGATAAAGAAGTTGGCACTCATATGGCGGTAGCAGCCACAATTGCAGGCGGTTCTGCTGATACCGGTATGGGTATACGTGCTGCAGCTAAGGCACTTGGACTGGATTTTATTCCGGTAGGCCAGGAGCGGTATGATCTAATTTTGAATTTTTCACCTGAAGATGAAAGGCCTGCGCTAATTATAAAGATTTTACAGTCGCCAGAGTTTCGGCAGCAAGTTGAGGCGCTCGGTGGGTATGATTTGACGGATGCTGGGAAATTGATAGCTCTAAGTTGATAATGGTGCAGGTAAAAGCACCTCTTGCAGCTTGATTTTGAAAAAATATTCAGGCACATGTATATAGCGTAAGTAAAGAGGGTATACTAGTTGTGTAGCGGTGTCCTCGAAAAGAAACGAGATTGCGAAACATTATAATTGAAAAATGCGCACATAGTAAGCACCATATACATAAAACCCCTGCCGGTTTCGGTAGGGGTTTTTAAAGTTGTAATAAGGTAAGACTATTGGTGGAGGTGATAAAAATGCCTGTACCCAAAACAGGGGCTGATAAATTTGGAATTGAGCATGAAGTCAAGAACGAACAAGGGAATAAGGAACTAACTGATGAAGAGGTGCGCAAAAAAGCGAAACATTTTGGGAATAAGGATTAATGTGCAAAAATATTCTCCTAACGGCCGCCTGTGCCTCCGTACTGTTTACACCTAGCTTAAGCAAAGAGACGGTGGTTTTGTCTTGTTAACTCGACCCCTAAGATAGTACCGCCACCCCCTGCCTTAAAGAAATTGTGCCCTCATAAGGTGGTCCCCGGCAACCCTCGTAACTCCCGTAACCCTTCGGCCTTTGCCGGAAAAAGCGTTCCGCAGGAGAAAAGCCGGGCGGTATTCCGTTAAAAAATCCGTATTGTTTGAGCGTAGCGAGTTTACGGATTTTAGGAATATCGCCCGGCTTTTCAGCTTTTGGAGGCCTAGAACTTTTGTTACTTTTGGGGCAATGCCAAAAGTAAAACCCCTCACCTTGTATTCCATTGACTCAACGTAAGACAAAGGACCGCGTTAACGGTTTTTCTTATCCAGATGGAAAGTATAACTTTCCCTGGATTGAACGACTAAGGCTTTTGCTGGCGTCCTAAAGGACTTGGCACAAGCCAAGTCTTATCTTATCCGGCAAGAATCCACTATTATAGCACAAAAAAACACATAGGAAAGTAGGTAAGTTTGGTCAAAGAATATAAGTTAGGTATGTTAGAGGAGATGACATTTATGTGGCTTGGTAAAGTAGTTGGAACTGTTGTTGCGCCGACCAAAAATGATACACTTATCGGGAGTAAACTCTTGATTGTGCAACCGCTAAACCTTGATGGTATGAATACAATTAGTCTCCAGGTTGCGGTTGATACTGTTGGTGCGGGGAATGGTGAAACAGTGTTAGTGCTGACAGGCAGCTCGGCGCGACGCATCATGAAAAATGAGGATAGTGCGGTAGATGCCGCCATCGTCGGTATTGTTGAAAATATCGAAACAGAGGGAATTTCCAAGGCGCAATACTGGGTACAAAAGGGGTAACCATATATTATGTTAACAATATATAGAAGTACAGATGACGGCTTACAGGTAATTCCCATCGATTCTTCACTGCTTGAGGGAACATGGATAAGGGCAGTAAACCTATCGGCAGAGGAAATCGTCCAACTATCATTAACGGCTAAAGTACCAGAAAAGTTTTTTCGATTCGCTTTTGAGGAAGATAGTTGCCCGCGAATTATATTAGGAGATCGCTGTATTCTTATTATTATAAACGTGCCGATAGCCCGTAATTCTGACCAATATGATACGATTCCCTTCAGTATTATATTGACTCCGGAGTTGACTATTACGGTGAGTCAGGAGTTAACCAAAATAATTCCTGAAAACGGAGGAACAGAATTCGACACCAGGAAACGTAGTCAATTCTTTTTTCAAATTCTTTATCAAGCAGGTACAATTTTTTTGCGGAATATTCAACGTATTCGTTTGCGGACAGATGAAATAGAGGTTTTTCTGCGCAAGTCGACAAATAATCAAGAAGTGTTTAAATTGCTCAATCTGGAAAAAGCTTTAACGTATTTTACTGCTGCTTTGAGGGCTAATATTATGGTTCTGGAAAGTATCCTCCGATTGAGGTCTAATCCGCAGTTACGGCATCTATTGCCAATGCGTGAGGAAGATGAAGACATTGTAGAAAACGTCATCATCGAGAACAAGCGGGCACTTCAATTAGTACAAACTTATAGTGATATTTTAAGTAGTATGATGGACGCATTTTCATCCGTAATTTCAAATAACTTAAACTATATTATGAAGTTTTTAGCTGCAGTGACGATATTGCTATCGATTCCGACTATGATATCAAGTTTTTGGAGCATGAGCCTGATAGTCCCGATGCAAGGAACAGAAGTAGGGTTTTGGACAGTTGTGCTGGTATCTATTGTGACAAGTAGTCTGGCTGGTGTAGTTTTACGGAAAAAAGGAATGCTCTGACAAAGGTATAGACTAAAAGATAAGGTCCCTAGCTCAAAGCTAGGGCTTTTCTTATTGTGGTTTAACAAACCTAAACCCATAGCCCAAAACCAACTTTTGGTTATCTTTCTGTTTGCATGATAGATAAAACTGTAGTACAATTCTAATTGTTAACTATTTAATACAAATGAAGTTAACCAATAAGCGTATTGTTAACCATGATCTATTAAAAACATTAACAATGAGCAGGGGGAATAGCAGTGACTAACATTGAGTCTATTATGCAAATCGGTACCAAAGTGCTTCTGGGCGGGGAAATAGTAAAGGAAGAGGCAGCGAAACTAGGAGCAGTTGAGGATAAAGATGTGCCGTTTTTGTTAGCAATGGCAGATAAAATCAGACAGCAGTTTGTGGGGGACGATGTGGACTTATGCGCTATTGTTAATGGTCGCTCAGGTAGGTGTACTGAAAACTGCCGTTTTTGCGCACAGTCAGTCCATCATCAAGCCAATATTCAAATCTATCCGCTTCTTAGTGAAGCAAAGCTTGTTGCCGCTGCTAAGCAGGCCGAGGCCGGAGGTGCCCTGCGTTTTAGTATAGTTACCAGCGGCAGAGGTGTAGAGCAGGATAGCGATTTTCCCAAGATGGTTAGTGCGCTAAAGCGCATTAACCAAGAAACTAACCTGAAGGTGTGTGCTTCACTTGGTGCCTTGACACTGGAACGGGCTAAAGAATTAAAAGCAGCCGGAGTCAGCCGTTACCATCATAATGTGGAGAGTAGCCGTAATTTTTATTCTAAGGTGTGCACAACCCATACTTATAATGACAGGGCAGCAACTATTGCCATTGCGCATGAAGCGGGGCTGGAGGTATGCTCAGGCGGCATTATCGGTTTGGGCGAAAGCATGGAGGATAGAATAAATATGGCCTTTGAACTCAGAGCATTTGGTGTTCACTCTGTGCCGCTAAATATATTAAACCCCATTAAAGGTACAGCTTTAGCCGAACAGCCACCTGTGCCGCCACGTGAAATATTGAAGACCTTTGCACTGTTTAGATTTATCATGCCAGATAAGGGAATTCGCACCGCAGGCGGGCGGGAAGTTAACCTACGGGATTTACAGGCCATCAGTTTAATGGGGGGAATTAATGGGATGCTGATTGGTGGTTACCTAACAACAGGTGGCCGCAATTATGAAATGGATTTGGCTATGGTGAAAGACTTGGGGTTGCGGCCTTTAGCGGTAAAAGATGCGAAGTAGAGTTTGTTGGGTAGCTGAAGTTGGTGTATTGGCTGCTTTTATAACAATAACTAGCACCTTTAAGCTGCCAGGACTGATGCCGGGGACTGAATTTCAATTATCAGCGCCATTGGCTGTAGCTATCTGTGCGGTGTTTGGGTTTGGCAAATATATTACGGCAGGTTTGCTGTCCAGTGTGGTGGGTTTAGTGCTTGGTACTCAGTCACTGTTAAATGTGTTTATTGCCATGGTATTTCGTGCCACTGTCGGTATGCTGGTGGTGCTGCTGGGACGCTCCTGGCCGGTAATTGTGCTGGCCGGACCGCTAGGCTCGGCTATTGGCAGACTGGTATTGGGTGGGATTATTGGTAAAGCGGTAATTCCACTTTTGCTGGCAGCTCTTCCCGGGATGATTTATACAGCTTTATTGACTTGTCCCGTAACCGCTTTGCTACAACGGGTAAAAGAACAAAGGGAGAAGGTAATGCGTCATGTTGTACAGCGTTAGAATGCGGGCAGCCCAAGATGATGCGCATGAGAAGGGCGGCAAGCATATTTCAGGTGCCGAGCGGCTGGTAAGTCAGGAACGACTGCCAGCTGTAGTAACAGCTATGCTCAGGCGTGCCTTGTTTCATAGTCGGGGAACGGCTGATTTTATCAATCTTACTGTCGAAACAGTACTGAATGAAAACATACAAGCAGTAGCTTGCCTGCCAATTGCAACTGTTGCTGTTCCTAATGTAGCTGCAGGTCGGGCGGCTGCACAGGTTGAATTGATTAAGGCCGGTGTTGCACCGGCAGCTGTGGCTGCGGGGATAAAAGCCTTAGCCGAATTAAAAGGAAGTCTAAGGGGAGCTATGTTAGTTGATGCTCAAACTGGTGTCAGACTTGATGATAACGGGGAACGGGGAATTCGTGTGTCCCGGATGGATATTGCTGATAAGCAGGCCTATTTGTGTTGGCTGAATCGTCAGGGGCACAGCAATATTCATATTCAGGAGGCAGTAGTGCTGGCTTCTAAGGTTATGTCGGCACCCGGGGTAGCCGCCGAGTTATGCTGGTCAGATGATCCTGAATATGTAACAGGCTATGTGTCTACACCGATGCTATACACCCGTTTCACACAGTTGAAGCCTTATGGCAGTCCCATTGGCGGTCGAATTTTTTTCATAAAGGAAAACACTGACTTGGAGCAACTGACAGACTACTTGCAATATCAGCCTGTACTTATTAACGTCCCTGCAGAGGAGGCCAGTGTTGATGCAATTTTTGACTGATTTCTTAGAACAGGCAAAAGCGGACAATTTATATCGTAAAACGGTAACCTACAACCCGATTAGTCCGACTTGTGTACAACTGGATGGCCAACGTTACCTAATGTTGGCTTCTAATAATTACTTGGGTTTGACGCATGACCCGGCAGTACAGCAAGCTGCCATTGATGCGATACGATTGTACGGTACAGGGTCAGGTGGTTCTAGGCTAACTACCGGAACGTATCTGCTTGTTGATCAACTGGAGCAGGAACTAGTCCAGTTCAAAGAAGCCGAAGCTGCTCTGGTATTTAATACTGGTTATATGGCTAATCTGGGTGTTCTTGGCTCCTTGGCTGAACCCAAGGATGTTATTTTCAGCGATGAACTCAATCATGCCAGTATCATCGACGGCTGCCGTCTATCCCGGGCGCAGATCGCTGTATATCGACATGCTGATATACAGCATTTACACCATTTGCTAGAAAATACAGTTTGCCAGGGTAAGAGGCTGATTGTCACTGATGGTGTATTTAGCATGGATGGTGACCTAGCCCCCTTGCGGGAAATTACCCGCTTGGGCGAGCTATATGATGCAATTATTATTGTTGACGATGCCCATTCAACTGGTGTGATTGGGCCAGGTGGTAAAGGGACGGCTGCGCACTTTGGTGTAAGTGATAAAGTGCAGGTGCAGATTGGCACTCTAAGTAAAGCGCTTGGTGCAGAAGGTGGTTTTGTCGCCGGGTCAAAGGAGTTAATTGATTACATAAAAAATAAGGCGCGTAGTTTTATTTTTTCAACAGCCTTGGCGCCGGCAACTATTGCTGCGGCGTTGGCGGCACTTCGCCAGTTAGTGACTAGACCAGAAATGGTGACAAGGTTAACTGATAATACGCAATATGTAAGAAGGCTGCTACAGGCAGCCAGGCTGCCTGTAGTTGACGGTATGACACCAATAATACCGATTATAGTGGGGGCGGAGGAAAATGCTGTTAGGCTGGCTTCCGAACTTAAGCAGCAGGGTATTATCATTACTGCTATTAGGCCACCGACAGTGCCCGCAGGCACAAGTCGACTGCGACTGACTGTTAGTGCAGCGCATGAGCGGGATGAATTGGCTTGGGCTGTGGACATAATTACTACTGCGATGAGACAGCCTGGAACGAGGGTGAGGTAACAGAATGCAAAAAGGGTTATTTATAACGGCAACAGACACAGAGGTTGGCAAAACGTTGATTAGTGGAGCCATTGTCGCCGCACTCAAGGCAAGAGGTATGAACGTTGGCGTGGTAAAGCCGGTAGCCTCCGGCGGCGTAACGAATATAAACGGGCAGCTGGTATCTGAAGACGCCAGTTTTTTAATGGCAGCTGCCGGGCTTAGTGAAGAATGGCGGCAGGAGGTTAATCCTGTTTGTCTGGCTCCGGCGCTGACGCCGGCAGTAGCAGCGACTGCGAGTGGTGTGAGGATAAACTGGGCAAAGCTAATTACTATTTGCCGCAGTATGCTGGCCCAAGCGGAGCTAACGCTGGTTGAAGGGGTGGGCGGTATTGCAGCACCTATTTGGGAAGACTATCTTGTTGCCGACATGGTGCTGGAGTTTAAGCTGCCGGCAATCCTTGTTACCAGGGCTAATCTGGGGACAATTAATCATACTGTCCTTACTGCCTCATATGCCCGGCAGCGGGGCATCAAGTTAGGCGGAATTATTATCAACCGCTGGGATGAAGACCAGGTTAGTGTGTTAGAACGCAGTAATTTGGCTTACATCGAACGGCTTACCGGCTTGCCGGTGTTAGGCCGGTTTCCCTCGGTTGCAGCAGTTGCTGCAGATTCGGCATCACTGGCCCGACTGGGGCAATTGGCAGAACAGCATGTGGCTATTGACGAATTAGTTAGTTTGATGCAAGGAGGGGCAAGTTATGGAGAAAACGGAACAAAAAGATAAGCAGTATGTCTGGCATCCTTTTACTCAGATGCAGGAATGGGTAGCAAGACCGCAAAAGGTTATCGCCGCCGCTGCCGGCATTAAGCTTATTGACACTGATGGCAACGAGTATTATGATGGCGTATCGTCGCTATGGGTTAATCTTCATGGCCACCGCAAGGCCGCAATTGACCAGGCTATTATTGACCAGCTGGGCAAAGTCGCGCATACGACAATGCTGGGCTTAGCCAACATTCCGGCCGCCGAACTGGCTAAGCAACTTGTCGATATTGCTCCTGCCGGTCTAAGTAAGGTATTTTATTCTGATGACGGTTCAACAGCGGTTGAGGTTGCGCTAAAAATGGCTTTCCAATATTGGCAGCAGCAGGGTAAACCGGGTAAACAAAAATTTATCGCCATAGAGCAGGCCTATCATGGGGACACAGTAGGGGCAGTAAGTGTTGGCGGAATTGATTTATTTCACCGAATATTCAAGCCACTGCTGTTTACGCCGGCACACATTCCAAGTCCATCATGTTATCACTGCCAACTGGCGACAGATCCGGTGACTTGCAAAATGCAGTGTGCCACTAGGTTGGAACAGGTACTGGCTGAACACCATGAGGAGATTGCCGGCTTGATTATTGAACCACTGGTGCAGGCGGCGGCAGGCATGCTAATGTCACCTCCCGGATATCTGGCTAAAATAAGGGAGATTTCCCGGAAATACAACGTACTGTTCATAGCTGACGAAGTGGCCACAGGTTTCGGTAGAACAGGAAAAATGTTTGCCTGTGAGCATGAAGGTGTAGCCCCTGATCTGATGGTACTTTCCAAAGGAATAACCGGCGGCTATATGCCGCTGGCAGCGACATTGACCACTGATGAAATATATAATGCTTTCTTAGGTGATTATAGTGATAAAAAAACCTTTTACCATGGTCACTCCTACACTGGTAACCCGCTGGCCTGTGCGGCAGCCTTGGCTAATTTAAAAATATTCCAGGAAGAAAAGGTATTGGAAGGGCTTGTTCCCAAGATAGCAGTAACTGCAGCAAAGCTACAAAAAATAGCCAGTCTTGACCATGTGGGTGATGTCCGCCAACGTGGTTTGATTATTGGTATTGAATTGATACGAGACAAACACAGCAAGCTCTCGTATTCTTGGGAACAAGCCATTGGTGCTAGTGTGTGTCTGCAGGCCCGCAGGCGCGGACTGCTTATTCGTCCGATTGGTGATGTGGTTGTTTTCATGCCGCCGCTGGCTAGTTCTGCTGCTGAACTTGAACAGATGCTGACAATTATTGAATCCTCAATCAGAGAGATTACGGAAGTAGACATTGCCAATTATGGCAGTATTCAGCCGACTGATTTATAAAATGATGATTGCCAATATAACAAAAACAGCGCTGCTAGTGAAGTAGCGCTGTTTTTGTATAAATAAGGCCGCTCAAGATTACTTAACGTGTTCTTGTTTTTTGTTCTTGTTTAGAAAATTCCGTCATGATATAATCAGTAATATAGTCAAATGAGAATATTATGTAACTTAACTCGATAGTATTTGTAGTTAGCAATGTTCAAAGGGGAAAAAGCATATGTCTGACAATTATAGTATAGCTAGATATCTTATTGCTCAGCTTCGTCCGGGTTTGCAGCTTGGAGAAACAGTGTTAGCGCCTGATGGAAAAGTGTTGCTGTATGCTGGTACAATATTAACAGAAAAGCATATCGAAAAACTTAGTTACTATAATTGCGAGGCTGTTCGCGTTCGGGAATTCCAGTCAGGTGTTGGAATGGATTTCGATGCTAAGCAACAACGGAAGAAGGGTAACGCTGAACCGGAAGAACTGATTGTTAGTCACGAATATTACGAAGCAGATATGGCTGCAACTGTATCAGAACAGGAAACGGAGTTCGCAAGTATATATGGCAATGTAGTGAAAGATTTAAAAAGATGTTTCACAATTGTTCGCCTGGAAAAGCATTTGGATTGTGAATTGCTGCATTCTATAGTCGATGCTTTACTTACCCTTTCTGAACGGGGGATTGGCGCTACCGCTTTGCTACATACGGCAACTCGCTCCGAAGATTATTTGTTCCATCATTCTATTAATGTTGGTATTTTAGCAAATATTATTGGAAATTTAAGTGGGGCCTTTAAGCCAAGTCAACAGAGAAACCTAATTTTAGCCGGCATTCTGCACGATATTGGCAAGCTGGAGATACCTGTACATGTTTTATATAAGAAGGGGAGTTTAGATGAAGACGAACTGCATATGGTTCGCCAGCATCCAGCTATCGCCTTTAAGTTTTTCCGCCGCTTCAAAGAGATTCCGGAAAGTGTTCGTTTGGGGGTCCTCCAGCATCATGAAC
>Ga0316604_10002717_pt1 | contig 13161 bp, 8 predicted proteins | sample OWC_soil_day20_C_FD_207650 | JGI IMG/M metagenome (GOLD analysis project Ga0316604, IMG submission 207650) | Wetland soil microbial communities from Old Woman Creek delta, Ohio, United States - OWC_soil_day20_CT | ecosystem: Environmental > Terrestrial > Soil > Wetlands | place: USA: Ohio... | reverse complement strand
CCTTGATCAGGCCGAAGATCAACGCCGGATCGACCTTGCGCAGACAGACGCTGGTCCCGGCATTGGCCGCCAGCGTCCACGGGAAGCACCAGCCGTTGCAATGGAACATCGGCAGCGTCCACAGGTAAACCGAATGCGGCGGCATGCCCCAGGAAATGATGTTGGAGGCCGAGTTCAGGTAGGCGCCGCGATGGTGATAGACGACGCCCTTCGGATTGCCGGTGGTGCCCGAGGTGTAGTTCAGGGCGATGGCATCCCACTCGTTGTCGGGCAGCTGCCAGGCGAAATCCGGCTCGCCTTCGTTCAGCAGGGCCTCGTAATCCTTTTCGCCAAGCGCTTCGCCGCCGGTGAATTCCGGGTCGAGGGTATCGATGACGATCGGCTTCGTCCCTTCGAGGAGCGCCAGCGCGCCTTTGACGATGGCGGAGAATTCCGGATCGGTGATCAGCACCTTGGCTTCGCCGTGGGCCAGCATGAAGGCGATGGCTTCGGCGTCGAGGCGGGTGTTCAGGGTATTCAGCACGGCGCCGATCATCGGCACACCGAAATGGCACTCGAACATCGGCGCCGAGTTGGGCAGCATCACGGCGACCGTGTCGCCCTTGCCGATACCGCGATTCTTCAGGGCGGAAGCCAGCTGACGACAACGGTCGTAGCTTTCCTTCCAGGTGTATTGACGCGCCCCCTGGATGACGGAAATTCGCTTCGGATAGATAAACGCCGAGCGCTCGATAAAGCTCAGCGGGGAAAGCGGAACATAATTGGCCGGGTTCTGTTCGAGCCCGACGGCGTACGGATTTGCCACAAATATCTCCTCACGATTCTTGCGAAAACGCTGTTCTCTTTTTTGGGGCTTTTTTTATAGCTAGCGAGGATGGCAAAACACTCTTGCTGAACTATTGGCAGAATGTAACGAATGGTTACACCCACCGAGTCAGCCAACCGAGTGCTCTAGAATCGCCCCATGGATACTGCCCCGCCCGCCCCCGACATTGCCCAGCGCTACGAGATGCTGCAGGCCGGGCTCGATCTGCTCGACCAGGGCATCACCGTTTTCGACGGCAATCTGCGCCTGGTTGCCTGGAACCAGCCCTTTCTCCGGCTGCTCGATTTCCCGGACGATCTGGCCCAGGTCGGCACACCGTTCGAGACTTTCATCCGCCACAATGCGCTGCGCGGCGAATACGGCCCGGGCGACCCGGAAAGCCAGATTGCCGAGCGCGTCGCCGCCGCCGCCAATTTTGCCGCCCATGTCACCGAGCGTCAGCGGCCGAACGGCCGGGTCCTGCTGCTGCGCGGCGAACCCTTGCCGCACAAGGGCTTCGTCACGCTGTACAGCGACATTACCGAACAGCGCTACATCGAAAACCTGACCGAGCATCAGAACATCCAGCTCGAAGAACGCGTCCGCCGGCGGACGGCACAGCTGGAAAATGCCAACGCCAACCTGACCCGGGCCAATACCGAAAACACCCGCATCACCGCTGCGCTGCGCCGCAGCGAGGAACGGCTGCGCCTGATCAACGACACCATTCCCATCCTGATCGGCTACGTCGACAAGCACGAGGTCTATCAGTACGCCAACAAGGGCTACTCAGACTGGTACGGCGATCCGGAAAATGGCGTCATCGGCCGGGCGGTACGCGACGTCGTCGGCGATCACGTCTACGGCCAGGTCCGCGATCCGGTGCGCAAGGCGCTCGGCGGCCAGCAGATGACCTACGAATACCAGATGGAGCGTCAGGGGCAAACCGTCTTCGCGCGCAGCACACTGGTCCCGGAAACGACACCGGAAGGCGAGACGCTCGGCTTCTTCGTCTTCTCGCACGAAATCACCGAACAGAAGCGGATGCAGGCGGCGCTGGTCCAGGCCCAGAAAATGGAGGCCATCGGGCAGTTGACCGGCGGACTCGCCCACGACTTCAACAACCTGCTCACCGTCGTCATCGGCAACCTGGCCGCCTTGCAGGATCACCGGCCGAACGATGCCGAGGTCAATGAATTCGTCGAGCCGGCGCTGCAATCGGCCCGCCGCGGCGTACAGCTGATCAAGCGGCTGCTCACTTTCTCGCGCCAGCAGCCGCTGGAGCCGCAGGCGGTCGATATCGGCCGGCTGATCAGCGGCCTGTCGAAACTGGTCCGCCGCTCGCTGCCCGAATCGATTGCGGTGTCCACCGACCTGGCCGGCGCTTCGCTGCATGCGCTGGTCGATCCGGGACAACTGGAAAGCGCCCTGCTCAACTTCGCACTGAACTCGCGCGATGCGATGCCGGAGGGCGGCCGCCTGCATGTCGCGGCGCGCGCCGTCGAGCTGTCGAGCGATGCCGGCGCCTTCGACGTGCCGGCCGGCAGCTACGCGATGATCGAAGTCGCCGACAACGGCTGCGGCATGGACGCGGCGACGCTGTCCCGCGTCTTCGAGCCCTTCTTCACCACCAAGCGCTTCGGCCTGGGCAGCGGCCTCGGCCTGTCGATGGCCTACGGTTTCGTCAAGCAGTCGGGCGGCGGCATCTCGATCCAGAGCCAGCCCGGCCAGGGCACCACCGTGCTGATGGTGCTGCCGCTGACCACGCCGGAACTGGACGTCGATCTGCCGGAGGACGACATCCAGCTCGCGCACGGCGGCGAACTGGTCCTGCTCGTCGAGGACGAACCGAACGTCCGCCGCGTCGTCCGCCAGTTGCTGATCGATCTCGGCTACCCGGTGATCGAGGCGGAAAATGGCGCCCAGGCGCTGGAAATGATCGAACATATCCCGGACATCGCCATCGTCGTCAGCGACGTCATCATGCCCGGCGGCATCAACGGCCGGCAACTGGCCGATGCCGTGCTGTCCGGCCACCCGCAGATGCGCATCGTGCTGATGAGCGGCTATACCGACGAAGGCGACGAAGCGGGCGTGGTCAGCGACCTGCCCATCCTGGCCAAGCCCTTCGTCCGCCAGGACCTGGTGCGGGCCTTGCAACGAGCCAACAAAGAGAAATCATGAGCGAAGCGGATGCCCACAAACTGATCGTCATCGTCGAGGACGACCCCGATGTCGCCCGCATCATCGAACAGGTGCTCAGCGACTTTTCCTTCCGCACCGTCTGGTGCCGCAGCGCCGGCGACCTGCTGCGCCGCCTGCGCTCGCTAAGCCCCGACCTGTGCATCATCGATCTCGGCCTGCCCGACATGGACGGCCTCGAAGTCATGCAGCGCGTGCGCAGCCAGTCTGGCTGCGGCATCGTCATCCTGACCGGGCGCGCCCACGTCAGCGACCGCGTCATGGGCCTCGAACTGGGCGCCGACGACTATGTGCTGAAGCCTTTCGAGCCGCGCGAACTGGTCGCTCGCGTCCGCAGCATCCTGCGTCGCCGGGAAACGGCAAGCAACAGCGGCGCCCGCCAGGTCGCCGAATTCTCCGGCTGGAAATTCAATCTCGGCAACAACGCGCTGCATGCCCCGAACGGCGAGGAACACCTGCTCAGCACCTCGGAAGCCGAATTACTGAAGGTCTTCGTCAACAACCCGAACCGCATCCTGCAGCGCGAGCAACTGATGGGCACCCGTGACCTGGCGCCAACCGACCGCAGCATCGACGTCCGCATCTCCCGCCTGCGCCGCAAGCTGGAACCGGACCCGCAAAGCCCGGCCTTCATCAAGACGGTCTATGGTGCCGGATATCTCTTCCTGGCGACGGTCAACTGGCCAACGGAGAATCAGGCAGGGAATTGAATCGTCAGACCGCTTCGTGCCCGTTGCCGACCTTCGAGCTATCACAGCGTGAGCGGCTGCTGACAAAGTACAGAGGCCGGTTCTAAGTACAGACCGGCCATTGCCATTCTGAGACGGTGAGAGCTTAGTCATCCTACGTTCGACCTCAACAAAAGGCAGCTTCCGAAAAATTGCATGGCGCATTCAGTGCCATGTCGGTTTCCCCAGAAGCCGCCATAGATCTACGATTTCAATGGCAAGTAGATATCGGTCTCCAACTCATGCTCTGGTGTTTCCGGCATCAAGTTGAGGTAATGGAAATAGAGCGGAAAATCGCGTAACTCCTCACCACTTTCCGGTAGCCAGTTGCGGTAGAGGGGGTAAATGCTTTCGCCGATTCTGACATGGGAGCCGTAATGCCGCACCCGCGCGCAACGGCCGCCGGGAATGCTTTTCGTGACCACACCCTGTCGGTTGAGAGGCACTTCGTCGGTTACTTCTCCGCAGATGTCAAAGCGGAATTCGGCCGGCTCGGTTGTGTCCGGATTGTCATAAGCAATACCAAAGCTTCGGCTGATTTCTTTAGGCGAAAGGCCGCTTTCCTTACGCCAAGCGATAAATTGTCCGACGGAGTCATTGACTCTTTCGGTTGGGCCGCGATGCTCCATGACGGCAATGCGGATAGATTTGAAATCGACGATCTCGACTTGCACGGTTTGTTTCCTTTCCGGGATACGGAAGCGATAGCGCTCATGCCAGGATTCCCAGTCCGGTTGCCGCCTGAATTCTGATGGCGACTGGCCGAAAGTGTTCCTGAAGGCGCGCGTAAACGATTCCGGGTTTTCGAAACCAGCGTCTAGGGCGATATCGATAACCTTGTTCTGGGCGCTGAAGGCGAGCTGATAGCTGGCTTGCCGCAAACGCAACAACTGGATATATCGTCCAACACTGGTACCGACGTATTCGGCGAATTGCCTATGAAAGTGGAATTTGGAGAAGTTCGCGATCTGGCTTAGGTATTCAGTGCTTAGCGATTCGTCTAGATTGGACTCGATGTAGTCGAGCACCTTCTCGAAACGCTTTGCGTAGTTTTTTGCCTGTGTGTCGCTCATCATTCATCCTTCGTTCACAGCGCACACTATGCGCGGAACGCGATGGCAATTCCTGACCGCAATTGCTCAATATGCCAGCAAAGAAATCAATTGGAAGGGAACAATTGCTCAAACTTGCTAAGGATATTCACTTTCCAATTGCTTGACGATTGCCTTTGGCTCGGACCATGCATGATAGCGGTCGCTTGTTGCTATGGCCGCTCTCGGGAAAAGCAGATGGCCGGACCCGACCCATAGCGGACCTTCGCGGTCTTGGTGTTCCAACGGCGGATTACTGAGTCAAGCAGTCGTACAGCGTGGGGAGTAACCGGGAGCTAATCTGCCTTTGCTGCCGTTGGGACACCTCCCGGACTATGTCAGCAATGTGGCTGGTTGCTGCCGGTAGTGGCTTCGCATAAGCCGTTCTGTAATAAAAGTTACGCTGCTGCCAGCAATTTCCCCTTGTTTCGGCAAAAAATATCAGAAACAACAACCACTAATACCTCGCAGCATCAACCCTATTTTTGATATATATATTTGATTAAGGCATGACAAATTGATGACAATTTGATCGCACATAAAACAATACGGGGAAAAACATGGGGGAGAACCGAGGCTGGAGCGCCCAGGCCACCGTCGACCGGCTGAGTCGGCGTTCGATGCTGATTTTCATGCTGCTGGCGCTGGTCGCCGTCTGCACTTACCTGCTGCTGGCCGGTGAAACCAGCGACGAGCGGGCCAGTGCTGCGGAGATCAACTACGCCGGCAAGCGACGCATGCTTTCACAACGCATCGGCCTGCTCAGCGCCGAATACCTGCGCACGCAGCAAGCCGAAGAACTGAGCGAACTGGCCGCCGCCCTGCGGCAGATCGAGGACATCCACGGCACATTGCGCCACGGCGATCCGCAGCGCGGCCTGCGCCCGCCACACAGCGCTGAGCTGAAGGCCCGTTACCAAGGCCCGCAGGGCCTCGATGCAACAATGGCCAGCTTCCTCGCACTCGGCAGCACACTGCTGCGCCAGGCCAGCAACGGGGAGGACTACCGTGCCAGCGCCGAGGCGCTGATTCACCTGAGCCGAGGCGAACTGCTGACCGCCCTCGACCAGCTGGTCGACCTCTATCAGCGCGAGAGTGAAGCCAGCACCGACACCCTGCGCTTGCTGTTGTGGTGCGCCCTGCTGGCCGGGCTCGGCCTGTTCTCGCTGGCCGCCTTTGGCGTGTTGCGCCCCCTGATCGCCCAGGTGCGGCACTCGCTGGAGGAGCAGGAGGCTTCAGAAATGGCGCTACGCCAGGCCGTGGAGAAAAACCAGCTGATCCTGCAGGCAGCCGGCGAAGGCATTTTCGGCGTCGACCGCAACGGCCGCATCAGCTTCGCCAATCCTGCCGCCACCGCCCTGCTCGGCCGCGACAGCGGGCAACTGGGCGACCTGGAAAGCCACCACGCGATCATGCACGGCGGCGGCAGTTGCCCGATCTGCCAGGTGCTCGCCGACGGCGGCACGCCGCGCCGCTCGGAAGGGCAATTCAGCCGCCCCGGCAACGCCGCCGACTTCCCGGTTGAATACACCGTGGCACCACGCGCCGACGGCGAAGGTGCGGTCATCTCCTTTCGCGACATTTCCGAGCAGCGCGCCGCCGAAGCCAAGCTACAGCGCTTCCAGCAGCGCCTGGTCGATGCCATAGAGGCGCTCGACGACGCCTTCACGCTGTTCGACAGCGACGACCGACTAACCCAGTACAACCTGCGCTTCACCGAGACCTTCCCGCTGCGCGGCGAGGTCATCAGGCTGGGCATGCGCTTTTCCGAGTTCGTCCGGGCCATCGCCGAGCAGCAGCTCTATAGCGTGCCGGACGAGCGGCTCGACGACTGGATCGACGAGCGCATGGCCATGCACGAACGGGCCGAGGGTTCAAGCGAAATCCCGCTGGGCGACGGGCGCTGGCTGCGCGTCACCGAACGGCGCACACGCGAAGGCGGGACGCTTGTGATCTGGTCCGACGTCAGCGACCTGAAGCAGGCGCGCATTGCCGCCGACCAGGCCAACCAGGCCAAATCAGAATTCATGGCACGCATGAGCCACGAACTGCGCACGCCGCTCAACGCCATCCTCGGCTTCGCCCAGGTCCTCGACCACAATGGCGAAGCGCGGCTGAGCGCCGACCAACAGGAATGCGTCAGCCACATCCTGCTCGGCGGCCACCACTTGCTGGCCTTGATCAACGAGTTGCTCGACTTGGCCGCGATCGAGGCCGGGCATCTGCAGGTCGCCATGGAAGAGCTGGCCCTGGCGCCGTTGCTGCAGGAGTGCATCGCGCTGGTCTCGCCGCAGGCGGCCGACCGTCAGGTCCGGCTGACCAGCGCCGACACCGCCGGCGTGCACGTCCGCGGCGACGGCAAGCGGCTCAAGCAGGTGTTGCTCAACCTGTTATCGAACGGCATCAAGTACAACCGGGTCGGCGGCCAGCTGACGCTGACGTTTGGCCAAACCACCGGCGGCATCCGCCTGAGCGTTGCCGACACCGGCCACGGCATCGCCCCCGACCTGGCCCGCCGCGTCTTCCTGCCCTTCGACCGGCTCGGCACCAGCCACGGCGAAGGTACCGGCATCGGCCTGTCGATCACGCGCCGCATGGTCGAGCTGATGGGCGGGCAGATCGGTTTCGACAGCGAGCTCGGCGTCGGTACCACGTTCTGGATCGAACTTGACGCGGCGACCAGCGAATCCCCGATCGCCTCCCGGATTCCGGCCCCGGCCGCGCCAGCCCCGGAGCAGCCGGCGGCAGCCCCCCCGGCGTTGCCCTGCGTACTGGCCATCGGCCTCGAAGCGGCCGAAACCGAGACGCTGCGCCTGATTGTCAGCACCTTGCGCGACACCTGCCTGATCACCGCAACCAACCTGGCGGAAGCGCATGCCGTCATTGCCGCCCAGCGCTGTCGCGCCGTAGTCGCCGAGCCGGCGCTGGCCCGGCAACTGCTCGCCGAACTGCCAAGCACCGACAGCCGCCGGCCGTTCGTCATCGCCCTCGGCGAACGTCCACTGGTCCACGCCAGCGAGCCGCGCATCCACCACTGGCACCCGAAACCGATGAAAGTCCGAGAAATCGCCCGCACCTTGAGAGAGGCCACCGCATGACCGCCCGCCAACACCTGACCGCCCCCAAGCACCCGGCGATCGCCGAGCATCGCTACCACGAAGCCCGCATCCTGGTCGTCGACGACCAGGCCGCCAATGTCCGGCTGCTCGAAGTCTTTCTCGCTGAGGCCGGCTACCACCACGTCGAAGGCATGACCGATTCGACCCAGGTCCTCGAACGTATGGATGCCGGCCCGCTCGACCTGCTGCTGCTCGACATGCGCATGCCGACGCTCGACGGGCTGTCGGTACTGCACCTGCTGCAGGAGGCGATCCACCAGGAAGGCCTGCAGGTCATCGTGCTGACCGCCCAGGCCGAGCGCGAAACGCGGCTGGCGGCGCTGGGCCTGGGCGCCCGCGACTACCTGGTCAAGCCCTTCGATACCGAGGAAGTGCAGTGCCGCATCCGCAACGCGCTGGAAACCCGCTTTCTCAACCAGGACCGCGAGGGCGAGGCCGAGCGGCTGGAGGAACTGGTAACGCGGCGCACCGAGCAACTGATCGAGACCCAGTTCGAACTGATGCGCTGCCTTGCCCGGGCCGGTGAATTCCGCGACAGCGATACCGGCTCGCACATTTTGCGCGTCTCTGTCGGCTGCCACCTGCTGGCCCAGGCCGCCGGCCTCGGGCGCCGCCAGGTGGAATTGATCCGCTACGCGGCGATGATGCACGACATCGGCAAGATCGGCATCGCCGACGAGGTGCTGCTCAAGCCGAGCAAGCTGACACCGGAGGAGTTCGAGCAAATCAAGGCACACTGCCAGTTCGGCGTCGACATCCTCGGCGACTACTACGCCGATGTTACCCAGATGGCCCGCGACATCGCCTTCACCCACCACGAACGCTGGGACGGTCAAGGCTACCCGCGCGGTCTGGCCGGCGAGGCGATTCCGATCGAAGGGCGGATCACCGCCATCATCGACGTCTACGACGCGCTGACCTCAGCGCGCCCGTACAAGAGCGCGATGCCTACGGAGGATGCACTGACCATCATCCGCGATGGGGCCGGCAGCCAGTTCGACCCGCGCCTGGTCGTGCACTTCATCGCCGTGTTCCCCGAATTTCAGCGCCAGATGCGGCAGTTCAATCACCACTGAGCCGCAACCGGAGGGCTGGAGCATGAAAATTCGTTCACGCTCAATGGCCCACGCTGTGGGCTCGTAAACTTGTAGAAAATCGTGTCCCCCCTTGCCATTTGAAGATGCGAAAAATGGCTAAGGAACCGGCACATTGCAGCCCGACGCTGACAGAGCAGCCAACGGCGGCAAAGGCCGAGTTGTCCGCGTAGGCGATCAGGCAGGTTTCTGAATGAAGCGGTCGTTCAGATGAGTGCTTCCCGGAAGCATCGAACGGCGACAGTTGGCCGACAGCGTGCGCATAAAAAAGGGGCTGAAAATCAGCCCCCTTCCTCTCGAACACCTTTGCCTTATTCGTCTTCGTCGTGCAGCTGGAACTTGCTGGCTAGTTGCTGCTGGATGGTTGGCGGCACTGCGGCGTAGCGGGCGAACTCGATGGTGTAGCTGCCCTGGCCGCCGGTCAGTGACTTCAGGCGGGACTGGTAGTCGTTCAGCTCGGCCAGCGGCACTTCGCCGCTGATCGCCGCCATGCCGTGGCCGCGGCCATCGGTCCCGGTGATGTGGCCGCGGCGGCCGGACAGATCGCCGCTCAGATCGCCGATCGCCGTTTCCGGGACGACGATCTCGATATTGACGATCGGCTCCAGCACGATCGGCCGGGCCGCCCGGATCGCCTCGATCACCGCCTTGCGACCGGCAGTGACGAAGGCGACTTCCTTACCATCGACGGCATGGGTCTTGCCGTCGAAAACCGTCACTTTCAGGTCGTCGACCGCATAACCGGCAACCACGCCGCCTTCCAGCCCTTGTCGCACGCCTTTTTCGACGGCCGCCATGAAGACGCCGGGAATGACGCCGCCCTTGACTGCATCGACGAACTCGAAGCCCGCGCCGCGCTCCTTCGGCTCGATGCGCAGATGCACTTCGCCAAACTGGCCGGCACCGCCGCTCTGCTTCTTGTGGCGATGCATGCCCTCGGCCGGGCCGGTAATCGTTTCGCGGTAGGGAATGCGCGGCGGCTTGGTATCGACTTCCAGCTTGTACTGGCTGGCCATTTTTTCCAGCTTGGCCTTCAGATGGATTTCGCCGAGGCCGCGGATCACCGTTTCGTTGCTGCTCGGATGCCGCTCGACGACGAAAGTCGGATCTTCCATGGCCAGCTTGCCGAGAATATCGAACAGCCGCTGCTCGTCGCCCTTCTTGCGGGTTTCGACGGCCAGGCCGGCCATCGGTTGCGGAAATTCGAGCGGTACCAGGTGGATGTGATCCTCGTCGTGCGAGTCGTGCAGCACGCAGTCAAAGTCGATTTCATCGACCTTGGCGATGGCGCCGATATCACCCGGCAGCAGTTCGTCGACCTCGACGCTGTCCTTGCCCTGCAACTGGTAGAGATGGGCGACCTTGAACGGCCGCTTGCCGTCGCCGACGAACAGTTGCATATCCTTTTTCAGCGTCCCTTGATGGACGCGGAAGATGCCGATCTTGCCCATGTAGGGGTCAGCCACCACCTTGAAGACGTGGGCCAGCACATGCTTGTCCGCTGCCGGCTCGGCCTGGAAAGCCGTCGTTTCGCCGCCCGGTTCGCCCCGGTAGAACGACGGCGGGTTGCCTTCGGCCGGGTTGGGTGCCAGCGAGGCCAGCACATGCAGCAACTCCTTGATGCCGGCGCCGGTCTTGGCCGAGACAAACAGGATGGGGATCAAATGGCCGGCGCGCAGCGCCTTTTCGAACGGCGCATGCAGATCGGCGACACTCGGATCGGCACCGTCTTCGAGATATTGCGCCAACAAGTCTTCGTCTTCCTCGACGATCTGGTCGATCAGGGCGCGATGGGCGGCGGCGACCGACTCGAAGTCGGCATCGCCGGCGGCCTGTTCGAGCACCTGGACAACCTCGGCCGCGCCATGGGCAGGCAGGTCGAGCAGCATGCACTGCTTGCCGAAACGCTCGCGGATGTCGGCGACCAGGCCCGGCAAATCGAGGTTGTCGGCATCGATCTTGTTAATGACGATCATCCGGCAAAGCTTGCGCTCTGCGGCGTGGCGCATCATGCGCTCGGTCATCAGTTCGACGCCGGTCTGCGCATTGACAACAACCAGCGCGGTATCGACCCCAGCCAGCGCGGCGATCGACTGGCCGGCGAAATCCGGGTAGCCCGGGGTGTCGATCAGGTGAATATGGGTGTTTTCGTAGCCAAAATTGACGATGGCCGAGTTCAGGGAGTGGCCGGCTTCCTTTTCCTGGGTATCGAAATCACAAACGGTGCTGCCTTTTTCGACACTGCCTTTGGCCGTAATTGCGCCAGTCGCGAACAACAAGGCTTCGGCCAGTGTCGTCTTGCCTGCGGCGCCGTGACCAACCAGCGCGATGGAACGAAGAGTTTCGGTGCTGTACTTGGACATCTTGTTCTCCCTGAACTTATTGGGTTTACCGCTAAATCATATTACGCCTGCCGCCATGCGGTTGACGATGTACGGACCGCCTTTGTAGAGGATCAGAATGGCGAGCAGGATCAGCGCCAGACCGACGAACAGCTGCTTGCCCGGGCGCGAGAAATCCTTCCAGTGCCGCCAGGCAAACCAGAGCGGACCGACCACCGGCAGCAGCAGGGTCGGCAGCCAGTTGCGCCAGCCGAAAGTAAAGGAAGCCGGCAAGGTGCCGACGTAGCCGACCAGCAGCAGCGAACCGCCGACCGCGACCAGGATGGCGATCAGAAAGACGAAGGCGGTGAATCCGGCATCCATTATTTCTTGACCTTCTGCGGCCGTTCCCAGCCGGTCAAGGTGACCTGCTTGGCACGCGACACGGTCAACGCGTCGGGCGGGGCATTTTTGGTCAGCGTCGTCCCGGCCCCCAGCGTCGCGCCGCGCCCGACGGTGACTGGCGCCACCAGTTGGGTATCGGAGCCGATGAAGACATCGTCCTCGATGATGGTCTTGAACTTGTTGGCGCCGTCGTAGTTGCAGGTGATGGTGCCGGCCCCGACATTGACGCGCTGGCCGATCTCGGCATCGCCGATGTAGGCCAGGTGATTGGCCTTGGACTGGGCGCCGATGGTGCTCTTCTTGACCTCGACGAAGTTGCCGATATGTACTTCCGGACCGAGCTCGGTACCCGGACGTAGCCGGGCGTAGGGGCCGAGCACGCCGTCCGGGCCGATCACCGCATCCTCGAAATGGCAGAAGGCGGCAATCCGCGTACCGGCGCCGACCTTGACGTTCTTCAGCACGCAATACGGACCGACCTCGACCGCATCAGCCAGTTCGACCTTGCCTTCGAAAACGCAGCCAACGTCGATCGCAACGTCGCGGCCGTGGGTCAGTTCGCCCCGAATATCGATGCGCGCCGGATCGGCCAGGCGAACGCCGGCGACCAGCAACTGGTCGGCGATGTTGCGCTGGTGCTGGCGCTCCAGTTCAGCCAGTTGGACCTTGCTGTTGACGCCGAGCACTTCCCATTCGCCTTCCGGCTGCGCCGTGCGCACCGGCAGGCCTTCGGCGACGGCGAGAGCGACGATGTCGGTTAGGTAATACTCGCCCTGGGCGTTGTCATTCTTCAGCTTGCCCAGCCAGTCGGCGAGGCGGGCCGTCGGGATGGCCATGATGCCGGTATTGACTTCGCGGATGGCCTTTTGCTCGGCCGTCGCATCCTTTTCCTCGACGATGCACTGCACGCTGCCGGCGGCATCGCGCACGATGCGGCCGTAGCCGGATGGATTGGCGAGATCGACAGTGAGGATGGAGAGGCCATTCTTGCCGGCTTGGAGCAGGCGCTTCAGGGTCGCCGCCGTGGTCAGCGGCACATCGCCGTAGAGGACCAGGGTCTGGGCCGCCGCCCCCAGTTCGGGCAGTGCCTGAGCGACGGCATGACCGGTGCCCAGTTGCTGCGCCTGCTCGGCCCAGGCGACATCGGCGGCGGCCAGCGTGGCGCGGACGGTGTCACCGCCATGGCCGTAGACAACAATCAGCTTTTCCGGCGCCAGCGTGCGCGCGGTATCGATGACGTGCTGGGCCAGCGCCTTGCCGGCAACCGGATGCAGCACCTTGGGCAGATTGGAATGCATGCGCTTGCCTTGGCCGGCAGCGAGAATGACGATATTCATGGTTTATGGGTTTCTATCTGGGACCGGCCCGGGGCCGGCCGGGTTCATGCGGATTTCTT